>OLNP01003520.1_pt1 | contig 10256 bp, 10 predicted proteins | sample 1671951 | NCBI WGS metagenome assembly OLNP01 (sample SAMEA3136629, study PRJEB25190) | human gut metagenome | biome: human gut; feature: human-associated habitat; material: faeces | place: Austria | collected 2013
GTAGATCTTCAGACGGCGGCCCTTGTCCGTGGGCGGCTGGACACGCGCGGTCGCGTCCTCCAGAATGTTGTTGAGCATACCCGTTGTAATGCGCATACTGTTCTGGTTGGAAACAGCGACGATCATGTCAAACAGCTTGTCGACGCGCTGACCGGTCAGCGCCGAGATGAATACGACTGGCGCATAGGTCATGTAGCTGAGGTCACGGCGGATCTCCGCTGTCTTCTCGTCCATGGTGTTCGTGTCCTTTTCGACCGTATCCCATTTGTTGACGACGATGATACAGGCCTTGCCCGCCTCGTGTGCCAGCCCTGCGACCTTGGTATCCTGCTCCGTCACGCCCTCGTTGGCGTCGATCAGGATGAGGCACACATCCGCACGCTCAATGGCGGCAATGGAGCGCAGATTGGAATATTTCTCAACTGCATCGTCGACCTTCGACTTGCGCCGCATACCGGCGGTGTCAATGAACAGGAACTTGCCGGATTCGTTTTCAAAATAGCTGTCGATGGCGTCACGCGTCGTGCCTGCGACATTGGAGACGATCACGCGCTCCTCGCCGAGAATCTGATTGAGCAGGCTCGATTTGCCGACGTTCGGCTTGCCGATGATGGCGACCTTGATGACGTCCTCGTCGTATTCCTCGCCATCGTCCGGCGGGAAGCTTTCGACGCACGCGTCGAGCAGGTCGCCGGTTCCATGGCCGTGGACGGCGGAAACCTCGATAGGGTCGCCGAGGCCAAGCGCGTAGAATTCATACGCGTCGGGATTGGCATGGCCGGTCTGGTCGCACTTGTTGACGGCCAGCACGACCGGCTTTTTCGACCGCTTGAGCATGGACGCGACCTCCGCGTCCGCAGCGGTCAGGCCGACCGTCACGTCGACGACCATAACGATGACCGTGGCCGTCTCGATGGCGATCTCCGCCTGACGGCGCATGAACTTCAGCATTTCGTTGTTCGTGCCGGGCTCGATGCCGCCGGTGTCGACAAGGGCAAAGCCGCGGCCGTTCCACTCGCATTCGCCGTAAATGCGGTCGCGGGTGACGCCGGGCGTGTCCTCGACGATGGCCATGCGCTTGCCGGTCAGTTTGTTAAAGAGCATCGACTTGCCGACGTTCGGCCGGCCGACGATGGCTACGATGGGCTTCGACATGGTAGGCCCTCCTTTCAGGCTTCCTTTTCAGGATAAGAAAAGAGGAAGGCGCACAGCCTCCCTCTCATCTCTTTCAGCGAAATCACTTAGCTTCAACAGAAATGACTTCACGGCCATTGTAGTAGCCGCAAGCCTTGCAGGCTCTGTGAGGCAGGCGGGGCTCGCCGCACTTCGGGCAAGCGACGACGCCGGGGATCGCCAGCTTCCAGTGGGAACTGCGTCTCTTATCTCTTCTTGCGCGGGATACTTTTCTCTTGGGTACTGCCATGTGGTACACCTCCTTGGTCTAAATGCCCGAAGGCACATTATCTACTTATTTATCCAGTAACTGCTGTAAAACAGCAAAACGGGAATCGGGTTCCTTTTTGCAGCCGCACGGCCCTTCGTTGAGGTTTTTGCCGCAGCGGAAGCAAACGCCCTTGCAGTCGGGCCTGCACAGAAGCTGGCTGTCCATATTGAGAACAAAGGCGGTCGTGATGATGTCGGTCAGATCAGCGCAGCCGTCGTGGATGCCGAACACCCACTCATCCTCCGTCTGCTCCAGCTCCTCTTCTGAAACCAGAACCGCGTGGACCGGGATCTGCACCGCACGCGTAAACTCACCGGCGCAGCGGTCGCATACGCCGTGCAGCGTCGTGCTGAGGTCGCCGGTCAGTTCGAGAACGCCTGCCGTATTGCGAACCTTGCCGCTGGCCAGAATCGGCTCTGACGCGGGCCTGCAGCTGCCGAAAACAAGATCGGACAGATCCTCGCGCGTCTCAAACGGAAGACTTGCGCCGGGCGTTACAAGAATTGGCTTCAGATCCAGCAGCATAGCGCCCTCCAATCCATAATCGTGCGATGGATATTATATCGAATAATCGCAGGGAAGTCAAATACTTTTTCATAAATTTTTCGTTCTTTTTCGCAAACACCGGATTCTTTACAGAAAGGACGCCGCGTGATAAAATAAAAACAGACTATTTGTTTTGTATGGAGACCGCTATGAAGGAATTCACCATCACGCAGAACGACGCCGGGCAGCGGCTCGACCGGTGGCTGGCAAAGGCCGTTCCCCTGCTCCCCGCTTCGCTGGCACAGAAATACATCCGGCTCAAGCGCATCAAGCTGAATGGCAAACGCGCCGAGCGCGACACGCGGCTGACCGCCGGGGACACGCTGCAATTATACATCAACGACGAGTTTTTTGATACCCCAAAAGAAGAAAATGCTTATCTGACCGTCGCCGCTCCGAAACTGCATATCGTCTATGAGGACGAAAATCTCCTGCTGGTCGATAAAAAGCCCGGACAGGCCGTGCATCCGCATGACGGCGCGGAATACGGCAAAACGCTGATCGATCACATTCAGGCATATCTCTACGCCAACCGCGAGTGGCGGCCCAGAGAGGAGCACGCCTTTGCCCCGGCCCTGTGCAACCGCATCGACCGCAATACCGGCGGCATTGTCATTGCCGCAAAGAACGCGGAGGCACTGCGCATTCTGAACCAGAAGATCAAGGATCGCGAAATCGACAAGCGCTATCTTTGCATTGTGCACGGAACGCCCCGCCCGGCCTCCGGCAGGCTTGAGGGGCAGCTGTTCAAGGACGCGAAGGAAAACCGCGTCTACATCACGAAAACGCCGCAGAAGGGTTCAAAGACCTGCATCACATTCTACAAAACGCTTCAGAGCCGGAACGGGCTGAGCCTTGTGGAGTGCGAGCTTGTGACCGGGCGCACCCATCAGATCCGCGCGCAGATGGCCGCCGCAGGCTGGCCGCTGCTGGGTGACGGCAAATACGGAAAGCTCGACAAGCGCTACGACCGGAAATTTCAGGCGCTCTATTCCTACAAGCTGACGTTCCAATTTACAACAGACGCCGGGTGCCTTTCCTATCTCAACGGCAGGACGTTTCAGGTCGAGTCTGTCGATTTTGTGCAGGAATACTTTACATAATCAATCTTTTTCTTCGTTTTCTCCAAAGTTGGAAGAACTTTCAAAATGTTCTTCCAACTTTTTTGCACAATTTTCTGTTTAGATATTGACAAATCCACCCCCGCCGGATATATTCAATCCAGTATGTTTCGGGCGTTTTTGTCAGCTTCCGACGCATACGAATTTTTTTCGAAATGGGGGAGGATACATGTCCAAAGAGCTCATTCGCCTCACGAATCTCACTATGACATTCGAGGACGGAGAGACGATTCTCGACAACATCAACCTGTACATCAACAACAAGGAATTCCTCACATTGCTGGGGCCCAGCGGCTGCGGAAAGACGACCATGCTCCGGATCATCGGCGGTTTTTTGACCCCGACGTCCGGCGACGTGCTGTTCAACGGCAAACGGATCAACGATCTGCCCGCCTATCAGCGCAAGATCAACACGGTCTTCCAGCGCTACGCGCTGTTCCCGCATCTGGACGTGTACGACAACATCGCCTTCGGCCTGCGCATTGCAAAGGTCAAGGAGGATGAGATCGACGAACGCGTGACCGAGATGCTGGAAATCGTCAGCCTCAAGGGCTTCGAAAACCGCAAGGTGACGAGCCTGTCCGGCGGCCAGCAGCAGCGTGTGGCCATTGCCCGCGCACTGGTCAACCGCCCGCAGGTGCTGCTGCTCGACGAGCCTCTGGGCGCACTCGATCTGCGCCTGCGCAAGGATATGCAGAACGAACTGAAGAATATCCAGCAGCGAATGGGAATTACATTTATATATGTCACGCACGATCAGGAAGAGGCGCTGACCATGTCCGACACCATCGTCGTCATGAACAAGGGCAAGATCCAGCAGATCGGCCGACCGGAGGATATCTATACCGAGCCGAAGAACGCATTCGTCGCGGATTTCATCGGCGAGTCCAATATTCTCGACGGCGTGATGCTGGAGGACTATGTCGTCACGTTCTCGGGCCACACGTTCACGTGCGTGGACAAGGGCTTTGCGCCCAATGAGCCGGTCGACGTCGTTATCCGTCCGGAGGACGTGGATATCGTCCCGCCGGAGCAGGGCCATCTGTGCGGCACCGTCACCTCCGTCACCTTCAAGGGCGTCCACTACGACACCATTGTCGATTTCAAGGGCTTCAAGTGGCTCATTCAGACCACGGATTACTGCCCTGTTGACGCGTACATCGGCATTCGCCTCAATCCTGAGGATATCCATATCATGCACAAGAGCGAGTATTCCGGCCTCTACGGCGACTACTCCTCCTACAGCGCGGAATATGACGAGATTGCCGACGCCTCGGAGGAAGAAGCCGATGAAGAATAACAACAAGCTTCTCGCCTGCCCGTATATCATCTGGATGGTCCTGTTTACGATCATCCCGTTGGGCATCGTCGTCTATTACGCGCTGACCGATTCTATCACCGGCCAGTTTACGCTTTCCAACCTGTCCGGCATGGGCACGTATCTGCCGATCTTCCTGCGCTCGATCTGGCTGAGCCTGTTTGCTTCGCTGATCTGCCTGATCATCGGCTACCCTGTCGCATATTTTATCGCGCAGTGCAAGCCGCTCACGCAGCGGTTCCTCGAAATGCTCATTATGCTCCCGATGTGCATGAGCTTCCTGCTCCGTACGCTGGCCTGGGTCGGTATGCTGGAGGATACGGGCATCATCAACACGCTCCTGCAGCACATCGGCATTTCTCCGCTGCCGCTCATCCGGACAAACGGCGCCGTCATTCTCGGCATGGTGTATAACTACCTGCCCTACATGATCCTGCCGCTCTACACGGTCATTATGAAGATCGACAACCGGCTTGTTGAGGCTGCGCTTGACCTCGGCTGCCGTCCGTCGCAGGTGTTTTCCCGTGTCATCCTGCCGCTTTCCGGCCCCGGTATTCTGTCCGGCCTTACGATGGTCTTCGTCCCGGCTGTCTCTACCTTCTACATCTCTCAGAAGCTCGGCTCCACCGGCACGACGCTCATCGGCGACGTAATCGAGTCCCAGTTCAAGACCGCCTATAACCCGAACCTCGGCGCGGCCATGAGTCTGGTGCTGATGATCCTGATCTTTATCTGTGTCGCCGTTATGAACCGCTTCGGCGAGGGCGACGGAGAGGAGGTCATCAAGGTATGAAGCACTTCAACCGCACCGTCACCGTCCTGGTGTTCATCTTCCTGTATATCCCGATGATCGTTCTGGCCGTGGCCTCGTTCAACACCGGCACGGACATCGCAAGCTTCAAGGGCTTCACGCTCCGGCAGTACGCCAATCTGTTCCGGGACGGCACGCTCCTGACCCTCCTGCGCAACTCTGTCATCATTGCGCTGCTGGCGACGCTCATCTCTACCGTCGTCGGCACAATGGCTGCCGTCGGCATCCACAGCATGAAGGGCCGGCTCCGCTCCGCCGTCATGACCATAACGAACATCCCCATGACGAATCCGGATATCGTCACCGGCGTTGCGCTGGCGCTGCTGTTCGCGTTCGCGGGGACGGTTTTGAAGACCAACTCCGTGCTCGGCTTCTGGACGCTTCTCATCGCGCATATCACGTTCGATCTCCCCTATGTCATTCTGAACGTCATGCCGAAGCTTCAGCAGATGGACAAGGATCTGGTCGAGGCCGCGCTGGATCTCGGCTGCACGCCGTTCCAGTCGTTCACCAAGGTCGTCATTCACGAGATCATGCCCGGCATCATTTCCGGCGCTCTCATGGCATTCACCATGAGTCTGGACGATTTCGTCATTTCGTATTTCGTCACCGGCTCCAGCTTCATTACACTCCCGGTCGAGATCTACAACTATACGAAAAAGCCCATTCAGCCGAAGATCTACGCGCTGTTTACGCTGATGTTCATCGTGATTCTTGTCCTGATGGTCGTCATGAACCTGCTGCAGGCCAAGTCCGAAAAGAACCGGCAGCAGCCGAGGAGGGTCCGTGCATGAAAAAACGATTTTTTTCTGTTCTGCTGGCGCTCGTTCTGCTGCTCTGTGCCGCTCCCCTGCCCGTGCACGCCGCCGCCAATGAGATCACCGTCTACAACTGGGGCCAGTACATCTCCGACGGCACGGATGACGGTCTGGACGTGATCAAGGCGTTCGAGGAAGAGACGGGCATCAAGGTCAATTATCTGACGTTCGACTCCAACGAGTCCATGTACACCAAGCTCAAGACCGGCGGCACAACGTTCGACGTGATCATTCCGTCCGATTACATGATCGCCAAGCTCATTTCCGAGGACATGCTCGAGCCGCTGGACTTTGCCAATATCCCGAACTACGGATATATTGACGAAGCCTTCCGCAATCAGGCGTACGACCCGGAAAACACCTACTCCGTTCCCTACACATGGGGCACGGTCGGTCTGATCTACAACAAAAACTACGTTTCGGACGAGGATGCGGAAAGCTGGTCTTGCCTGTGGAACTCCAAGTATCAGGGCAAGCTTCTGATGTTCGATAACCCGCGCGACGCGTTTGCCATTGCGGAATCCATGCTGGGCTACAGCTTCAACACGGAGGACGAGCAGGAGCTTAAAAACTGCGCCGACCTGCTGGCCACGCAGTCCCCTGTTCTGCAGGGCTACGTCATGGACCAGATCTTTGACCGCATGGAGCGCGGCGAAGCCTGGGCAGCTCCCTATTACGCGGGCGACTACCTGACCATGGTCGAGGAAAATCCCGATCTGGGCTTCAGCCACCCGAAAGAGGGCTTCAATATCTTCATTGACGCCATGTGCATCCCGAAGGGCTGCCAGAACAAGGAGGGCGCGGAGGCATTTATCAACTTCCTCTGCCGCCCGGATATCTCCGCCGCCAATCTGGATTACATCGGCTATTCCACCCCGGAGACTGCCGCAAAGGACTATCTGGATGAGGAAGTGACGTCCAGCCCCGTCTCCTACCCGGACGACGAGACGCTTGCGCGCAGCGAATCCTTTGCCGAGCTCGGCGTGGAGGCCACGCAGGTGATGAATGACCTGTGGCTTTCCGTCAAGACCTCAACATCAAACACGACACTGTATCTGATTCTGACGATTGCGGCCATTGCCGCAGTGATCCTGTTCTTCGTGATCTCCGGCATTGTCCGGCGCCGCAAAAAAGCACGCCGCTGCCGCAAGTGGAAGCAGGCATAAAAATAATTTTGGCCAGCAGCTACGCTGCTGGCCATTTCTGCTGCAAGCTGTTTTTTTACGGCCCTGTCCGCAGCTCGACATCGCCGGAGACGGTTTCTGCGGTGATGGCGCAGAGCTTATCGCCGCTGGAGAGGAAGCCGTCGGTGTCACGGTCGCCGCTGACGGTGCTGAGATCCAGCGTGTACCGGCAGCTGCCCTCCGGAAGCGTAAGGCGCAGATCGCCGCTGACGCTGTTGAAGCTGACCTCATCCGGGGCTGCGGTGCAGCTGATGCGCGCTTCCCCAGAAACGGTCTCACAGTCAATATCGCTGCCGTCCGCCGGAAGCGCAGTCAGGGAGATATCTCCGCTGACAGTACCGAAGTCATAGTCCTCAGCCAGAAGCCCCGGGCCGGTAATATTGCCGCTTGTGGTGCTGACGGTGAGCGAATCCACGCTGCCTCCCATCAGCTCGACATTCGCCGAGACAGTCTCGACCGTAATGTTATCCAGCGTCAGCGTATCCGGCAGGAAGACGGTCAGCGCCTTTCTCGGCAGATCCATGTTGCTGAAAAGCCTCGATTTGCACGGCTGGATGATGAGCTTTCCGTTGCTGACTCTGTAGCGCATCCGGTAATCCTCATTGTCTCCGGTATAATCCTCCTGAAAAGCCACGCCGTCCGCGTTCGATTCGACCAGATACACATCGCCGGTCAGCCAATGGATCTCGATTTCTGTGATATCTGTCAGCAGCTCGGAAGCCGCTGCAGGCTGCTCTTTGCTGCCGAAGCCGGTGCGGTCCAGCGTTTCATAGCTGCCTGCGCTCTCATAGATATAGCGTTCCCCCACACGCAGCACGGCGAAGACCGCCCGGCCCGCGAAGTTCAGCGCCAGTATCGCTATGACTGCACCCACGCAGATGAGCGCGATGGCCCAGCCGGGGAGCTTTTTCTTCTTGCCGGACTGCGGCGTTTGCGGCGCAGTGAACACAACGCCGGGTGTGGGCGGAGCAGGAAAGTCCCGCGTTTTCGGCGCTTCCGCTTCCGGCTTGTGCTCGTACAGCTCTGACACGTCGCCGATGCCGCCGACGGCCTCGTCATACGCTTCCTGCTCCGATTTACCGGCGGCGATCAGATCGTCGTACCGGTCGAGCGTATGCTGCAAAATCTCCTGCTGCACCTCCGCGTTACGGATGGTCAGCGCAGCATCGGAAAAAAGTTCATCTACATAGACACTGATCTTCTCTCTCATGCTTCTCCCTCCAATAATGCGTTCAGAATGCGCACGCTTGCGTCCCATTCTGCCCGCGCCTGCCGGTAAGCCTCCCGGCCCTTTTCTGTAATTCTGTAATACTTCCGTCTGGCTCCGACCGCTTCATCGCCCCAGTAGGAGGTAATGTACCCGCTGTCCTCCAGCCGCCGGAAGGCGGTATAGAGCGTGGCCTCCTTCAGGACGAATTCGCCGCCGGAACAATTTTCAATGGTTTTGTTGATCTCATAGCCGTAGCTGTCGCGGCGCAGAAGCTGCGCCAGGATCACCGCGTCCGTATGACCGCGGATCACGTCTGCCCGAATGGACACATCCCCACCTCCGTTTCGGTGCGGCTAGTATAACACGATATACCTCGCCTGTCAAGGTATATCACGATAATATCTTACATGAAGAAATTTCATGAACTGCATTCGAAATCAGCACTTGTCATGCGACCCGCAATATGCTATACTTCCACACAGCAAGATACGGAAGAAGGGACGCCTGTATGCGCATTGTCATTAAAATCGGCACCTCCACCATCACGCATCCAACCGGCAGGCTGAACATCCGCCAGATGGAAGCGCTCTGCAAGGTGCTCAGCGACCTCAAGAATGCCGGAAATGAGGTGATCCTCGTCTCCTCCGGCGCGATCGGCATGGGCGTGGGCAAGCTCCGCCTCGGAAAGCGGCCGGCAGATGTACCGACCAAGCAGGCTGCCGCCGCAGTCGGTCAGTGTGAGCTGATGTATACCTATGACAAGCTGTTCTCCGAATACCGCCACACCGTCGCACAGATCCTGCTGACGGCGGACGATATCGCCGACCCTGTCCGGCACGAGAATTTCCAGAACACGATCCAGCGCCTGCTGGAGCTGGATGCGATTCCGATCGTCAACGAGAACGACACGGTTTCCGTCGCAGAGTTCGGCATCGGCGACAATGATACACTCTCGGCCATCGTCGCGACCAGCGTTCACGCCGATCTGCTCGTGCTGCTGTCGGATATTGACGGTCTGTACACTGCCGACCCGCATAAAAATCCAGACGCTGCGCGCATCGAATTGGTTCCCGAAATCACAGAAGAAATTCTGCGCCTTGCCGACGGCAAGGGTTCCGAGCTTGGAACCGGCGGCATGAAAACCAAGCTTACCGCTGCGCAGATCGTCACAAAAGCCGGAACAGATATGATCATTGCCAACGGAGCAGAGGTCGAGAATCTCTATGCGCTGCTCGACGGGAAATCCATCGGCACAAGATTTTTAAGAAAGAAGGCAGACATATGACGACACAGGCGCTTTTACAGCAGGCCAAGGCCGCCTGCCCGCAGCTTGCGTGGCTGGGGAGTGAAGAAAAGAACCGGGCCATCCTGCAAATGGCAGATGCAATTGAGGCAAATGCAGATGTCATTCTCGCCGCAAACGCGGAAGATCTGCACGCGGCGCAGGACGTCATTTCAAGCGTCATGCTCGACCGCCTGCGCCTGACAAAGGACCGGATCGCCGCCATGGCGGACGGCATGCGGCAGGTCGCAAAGCTCCCTGACCCGATTGGGGAAATTCTGGCTGAGGTGAAGCGGCCCAATGGACTTGTGATCCGCAAAACTGCGGTTCCGATGGGTGTCGTCGCCATTATCTATGAAAGCCGCCCGAACGTTACCTCTGACGCGGCGGTGCTCGCCCTCAAAAGCGGCAATGTCTGCGTCCTGCGCGGCGGGAAAGAGGCATACTGTTCTGCCGCAGCCATTGTTGCGGCTATGCACGAGGGCCTGCGCGCCGTCGGCCTGCCGGAAGCCTTCGTGAATC
>OLNP01003524.1_pt1 | contig 10250 bp, 8 predicted proteins | sample 1671951 | NCBI WGS metagenome assembly OLNP01 (sample SAMEA3136629, study PRJEB25190) | human gut metagenome | biome: human gut; feature: human-associated habitat; material: faeces | place: Austria | collected 2013
CCGCATAGTGAGCGTGCGGGGATTCGAACCCCGGACAACTTGATTAAAAGTCAAGGAATCAAATCTATGTTAAACCGCATAAACTCTATTGTTCTCAATTTTGGTTGGAACGAAAATGGAACATTCTCGCTTCAACGTTGTTTATAATATCACATCATTTTCGACAATGCAAGCATTATTTTTAAATTTTTATGTAAGTTGCTGAACAGTACCCTGTCTTACCGTTATATTTAACTTTATGCCACGCACTACCTTTTTTGACAACCTCTACTGTTGCGCCCTTAGGGATTCTATAAACAATATCGGATTTTGTGTTCGCACTCTTTCTCATAATCAGTGGGTCATGTTTCGTGATAACTGTTCCATGGACTTTTGCTTTCTTTGCTTCTTTCACTGTTGTTCCTGCAATGTCAGCCTTGAACTTCTTCCACCCCTTATTATTCTTTCCAATCCATGGGTCTGGACAATCCTTGCCGTTTACATCCCAGTGGCGAATAACGTGGTCTGCATCAATGTTGTACTTTTTCATGTAGTATGTAACCAACCACACGAGATCGTTGTATACGTCCGCAGGTACGCCGCCAACACAATTGCACATTTCGATGCTTAAGGTGTTTGCATTTGTAGCAACTTTGTATTTGCTACCTGCACCATTTTTTAAAGTGTAGCATCCACCTACTGCCCATGCTACCCTCTTAAGAGATACAGACTTATATACCACTCCACTACCATCAATAAAACAGTGGGCAGAAGCGTGTCTGTTTTCTCCTTGGAAATATTTGCAGTTATTCAAAGCTGTATCGCCTTTGTTTCCTGTGAAATGCACTACAATAAATTTAATATCACTTAATTTTCTTTTGCCGCCATAATTTGACTCATCGGCAAATTTGTTAATAAATTTCATTTTACACTTCCTCTTTGTGGGTAATGTTGATAGGTTCTTCTGTTAAGTCCGCAGGTCCTTGATAGTCTGGGTCTACTGCCTGTCCTAATTCTTCATAAGACATTGCATTAACACTATCCCCGATTCCCTTTGTTGTTGGGTCCACCAATACCCCGACAGCCACTAAGATATTAAGGATGATACCTACAAGCTGTGATACTACATCCTGTGCGATTGGTGCTGTGATACCTAAGATTCCTAGAATCTGATAGATAAATGCAATTAAGGCAGAAGCCAATGCTACTAATGTTGCTTTATTTTTGAAACGTAATTTAAGATTCATAGTTTCTCCTTTCATTTATTAAGTGTTTGTGTTAATATGTGAATGGAGATTTTCTTCTTTCTTAATCTCCATTTGTAATTTATTTACACCTTGCTTCATGCAGGGTGTTTTTTTATTTATACGTTAAATAGTGATTTTTCAAGTTTACAGTATAAAACCTATGGCATTGATGGATTTGCTATTAAAAAAAATAGTCAGTTAGCAATGATTTATATATGGTATGGCAAAAGTTTGACAGGCGGTAATACAAATCAAACTTTATTAACATTGCCCAACGGTATTACATTTAACAATGAAGTTTTCGCTCCTTGTGAAATCATTGACGGAAGTTGGACTCCACGTGGAAATACTGGGTACATAACTATACATAACAATACAGTGGACATAAGATGCAAAGATACAACATCTTACGGTGTCGTAATAGCAAATGTGATTGTTCCTGCATCATACATTAATATTTCATAGTTCTATTAACTAAATAATGATTTTTCTTTCGATTTTACATTAGTTCCAAACGGCAACTTAAAAACTATTTGAATGTCTTTAAAGTCAAAAATAAGCTTATTATAATTGGTGGCATTGACGTTACGTTTCGATGGGAAAAAACATATTCTTTTTTGACAATAAACGGATTGACTGCCGTAAAATCTGAAAGCTGTATGTTAGTACATGTTCAAGCGAGTGGACAGGAAATCACATTGTTAAACATTCCTAAAGGTGGCAATCGAGATTTAATGCATACACTAATTAGTGATTTAACTTATAAAAAGATTGCGTCAAATATTCCAAGTTCAACAAAATATACAATTCCAAGTGAATATAAAATGGCAATTCTTGTTGCAACAATTAATTATCCTAATGCAATAAGTCCGCAATTCACGTTCATGTTTCCAAATTTAACAGAAACAAATCGTATATCTGATGGTTACTGGTATGACAACACTTATCACGCAAGCTTTATGGCATGCAACGATGGAAATGTTGTTTACTTTGCTTCAAATTGGCAAGTAGTGTCTCCAACAGGTACAGTTACTTATGATGTTTATGCAAGGTAAGTTAATTATCAAATACGATTCCACCTTGGTCTATATATACTCTAGGTGGAGCAATTACCGTATAATATCCCCATTGTGGGAGATTACAAATTTGTATAGACGTACCGCTTGCACGGCAATACACGTTACTAGATATAATGTTTGATGTGCCGTCAATTTGAACGTTTGAACCACTTACATTTACTGTAATTAGAGAGCATATTGGACTTCCATTCCCGTTTCCATAAAGAAGCAAAGCAAACTTATCACATGTTTTTTGAACTGTAGTATAGTTTTCTATTGATATATAGAAATCATTACCAGAACCACTTGTTTTTAGCACAATGTTCCTTGATCTATTTGTTAAATCACTATTTAACGTAGAAATATCTGATTGTATTTTACTTATACTATCTTCTATATTTCCAATCCCTAATTTAGTTTTTATCAGAGACACGATCGTTGACCACTTAACCTTACTGGCGGTACTCCCACCAGTAAGCATGTAATCATCATCTGATATTGTCTTTTTCTCTGTTAAATCCGATATATGTACTAAAGGTATATTGATTGCCATAACATCACTCCTTAATTCAACTTGTTTTCTCTGACGTAGCTTCTGATAGCATCAATGTGCTTTTTAAGTTCTTTATCTACTACCCAGAAATTTTCTTTTTTATTCTGTGACAATGGTTCTCCTGTGTTATCGTCAATCTCATTGTATGTGTATGATACTCTGTCTCCACCGTCAATATTTAATACCATAAAGCTACTCAACTGTTTCATTTAACATTTCCTCCTGTTCTTTAATCAAATCGTTGATTTCTTCCATATATTCTTTCTCATAGTCAATCACTTCTTCTTTTTCTGAGTTATCGAATTTTTCAAGTCGTTCAAATTCGTAATCTTTCTGAATTGCTTTGATTTCCCACGAAAATTTAAGGTTTTCAGTGCCTCGAACGACAAAGTAACTATCGGTCTTTTCTTCTACCCATATATCGCCTTGCCCCTCTTTCTGCAAGAATACTTGGTACTCAACACCTGTGTTTACTGTCTCTGAAAATATATCGTTAATGTCTATGTAACATTTTCCTGTATTATCAGTACATCCAGAACCTATATCCCCAAAATATGGGGTTGCTGTTTCATAACAATACTGCTTTCTTGTATCGTAATTTTCTGTATCTATGATTCTGTTTTTTGTTCCTGCAACAGACAAACTTCCGCCAATAGTAACTGGCTGATAAAAACTTGATTTTTCTTTTCCAAAATGAAATTTATAATTACTTACCGACCCAAGATAAAGTGATTCATCCGTCATATGCATTGTTATGTCTGTTTGTACTGTAATTGGTCCACTGCTGTTATTTTTTAATACAATCTCATCTGGGGACAAAATCGCACATGCACCAGTTCCATCCTTGTTTTCAGATAAATATATACCACCGAACACGTCTGGTGTTATACACACATATGATATTGGCTTTTCTCCCATGCCTGATATATAATGCGTTACGACTATCCCTTTCGTGTTTATGTCAACAATTTCATTGTCATTTGCATCATAAACGTGCATTTGTCCATTACCGTACGTGTTTGCTTTTCCACCAAGATTTAATGTTCCACCTCTAGCATAAGTAAAGTTGATATACAACTTACCGTCAGACCCACGATAAATACCTTGCCATGCTCCGTCGTTGGTCAGCAGATTGAATATATCTTCGTGAGTCAGTGCATCTACGTCAATGGCTACTGGAATTGTCTCAATATCCAACACCTGTGAAAATCCACCTGCGGCATACATCGTACACCTTAACGCTGTAAGATTTCTTGAGATACCGATACCACTTGAACCGCTTGCAGTAACACCGCTTGAACCACTTGCTAGCACAGAGTACAGTGCATGGGTAATGTCAGTTTCATCTGAGGATGAAGTATAAACGGTCGTGTATGTATCTCCGTCCGTTGTTTCCTCAATCTTGAATCGACACTTATAAGCTGTACGTGCTGTTGCTGTACCGTCACGGTAGTAACCAGATAATGTAATGTAGTTCGGCACAATCGTGTTGTCCGCAGACATTTTCACGATACTTGACGATGTTTCCATGAAGTACGTTCTTCCTGCACTTCCTTGCGGACCAGTTGCTCCCGTATTCCCTTTTTCTCCCTGTGGTCCTGTTGCCCCTGTCTCTCCCTTTGCACCCTGTTCTCCTTTAGCTCCCATCTTACCGATGGAATATGTTGTGCTTGTGGTTTTATCAGAGTAAGTATATATGGTCCTCGTCCACAGATATTGATTTTCTGCAACGTTTGGCGGTGTTTTGCTCCATGTTCCTGTTGGTGCTACCGTTCCGCTGTTGGATGCTTGATAAGTCGTTTCAGAACTTGTGATACTTCTACCGCTTGCTCCAGTTTCTCCCTTATCTCCTTTTGCACCTGTCTCTCCAGGGATACCGCCTTTTAATTTAGCAATGTCAAATCTTTTCGTAACAGAATATGTATTTAGGTAATTTGCTGTAATATCCACCCATCCCACGTCTGTTGTTAATGCTGTCACAGTGTATGTGTGAGTTGAATTGTTCCAAGAACCTACGACACCGCTTGACTTCTGCACATTATAAGTACAGTCGTTAGATATGTCGGTATGACCGTACAAAACCTGTGCTGTCGTGCGGCACTCTGGAAACGTTGTGTACTCTCCCTTATAATCTGTCGTGATTGCTTGATAATCGTTGTCCAGATTGATAATCATTGCACGAGATTTTCTGGCTTCTTCCAGTGCCTTATTGGCTGTCTCATCGTCCGTGTACTTGTTAAGCTTCTGCCAGTCTGTTTCCACATAGCTTGCACCCTCTCCCCTTGCTACCACGCAAGTAAGGATGTCTCCGTTCTGTCCTTGATTCCACATATCTCCTGTGTCATAAGGTGGTGTAGGCTGTGTTAGGAATACACGGCACTTACTGTTAGCTGTAGACTGTGCAAAAGATGCTGTCTGCAATGCTTTTGTGACGTCCGTATCTTGTACTAACTGCCACTTCCATGTATCGCCGTCTTTGAAAAATCTGTAAGCATAACCTTTAGATTTCCAGTAAAACAAATCTCCCTCATGCTTCTTTTTATCATCTTCTGTTGTCCAGTCAGAAGCAGGGATGTTTTTTAGAGTTGGCTCATAGTCGTAGTAGAACGTCTCGATCTGTCCGTCAATCTGGTTCTGTAGATCAGCTACACTTTTTGTAACTGTTTCTGCAAAGTCTGATACTTTACCGTCTGCATAGTTCTTAGATTCTTTCACTGCATCACTGATCGCATCGGGTGCTGATTTACCACCGATTGTGACGTTATCCCCAGAAATCTTTACAGTACCAGTCTCCATGTCTGCATAGAAGATGATATTTCCAGATTTATCTTTGACAGTTAATGCACCAGTGTTGATATAATCTGCATTAATACCCTCTGTATAAAGCAATCTTGCTACCATTTCCCCAGTGATCGTAAATCCGTAAGGATATGTCTTACCACCATCAATAGAGAATCCGATAACTTCCGATGTCAATTTAATAACATTCTTTGATTCTACTAATGTTGGTTTGTCATGCAAGTAATATATAGTCGAACCATCTAACAGTATTTCCTGCGTTGCATACATTCCATTACTGTTTTTTAATGCTTCTTGCATCTTATCTAAAGCATTTTGACGATCGTTTCTTTCCTGTTCAATTAACTGTTTTCCTTGTATAATTGCTTTCTGATTACTTGATGTGTAGTTGCTCTGATTACGCAATGGAGATTCTGCACTATTCTTTAATGTTGTATATCCAAAGAATACAAAGTTTACATCTGTTAATACAGAATAAAAGTTGTTCCCTCTCCAATCCGTAACTTTAATCTTATCCATAAACTCTGCTATTGGATAAGATATATAGTCCATTGTAAATCCCCTAAAAGTCACATTTTCAAATATTTCATAAATCCATGAAATAAGTGTTTCCTCATGTCCTTTGACCAAAGGATTTTCAATGGATAATACATAGCTATCTCCACCGACTTTTACAATTTCTTCTACATCTTCTTCGTTTTCGTTACCATCTTCATCGGTTGTTGTTTTAGTAACAGTTTTTGTCATTTGTACACCTGTTACCTGCACATCGTTTGTATCACATGTTAGATTGTTGTAATCGGTCAAATCATGGATGCTATCGTTTTCATAGTTAAAATCATAGGTCATTATCTGTAAATGCCCTGTACGGTCAATTCTTGCGTTTCCGCAGGCAATCATAGCTATAAAACCTATAATCTGTCGGTGTGTGTACTCACTAGACGGCATGGTTGGTATCTGGAAGTCATTATGTAAAAAATTACTATCTCCAATCAAGATACCGCAGGTATCACAACTATCAATTAACACGCTCTTTGCTGTCGCAGGGAATGTCAATGTTGTGCTGTATGTCTTATCTGCTTTATACATATCATCGTATCCAACAATCGTTACAACACTTCCGTAGGTTTCTGGTTGAGTGACGGTAAATGTACCGTATTCAATTTTTTCGGTTGTTGATGATAATTCAAACGTCAGATACAGTCTGATTTTTGCTCCAAAAAAATCATAATCAGATAAGTGATCATCGTCGTTCATGATTTCTAACTGTGCGTTTCTGCTAAGGGCAACTCCTAAAGGAATAGAGTTTGCCCCTGCAGAATCAACCAGACTATTGTTATCTATTGAAAAATCATCCTCTGTCAGTTCTAGGACTGTTCCATTTGCAAGTGTAACTTCTGCATACTCTTTAAAGTCCTGTCTCTCTGACATAAGTTCTTTAAATTCGTTACTTACATTTATCATAATGGGTCAATCCTCTGTGCGTTAAAAGAGAAGCTTTCAAACTTTTCTTCTCCGTCTTTCAATGTTCCAAATTTAATATCAGACACCTGTCCTACATAAAATGTATCGTCTCTCCATTTACCATAATATGGACTGAAATAATGCAACTGAAATTTTGTCTTTTTATTGCTTTTACTGTAAACAATCATTTGCATTATCTCTGCTACATCTTTTGCAGGTATATCAGTCGCAGTATAAGGGAATCTTTCGATTGTAAACATTGGTGTAAATTTACCACTTCCAGACTGCGAACGTGTAGAACCTTGCGTATAAGTTGTTTCATATGCTGCAGAACTTCCACCATCTGGCTGAAATATTTTCTTACCATTGATCTTTATATAATCTTGTGCCATATCTACTCCTTTCTACGCAAGAACAAATGGATTTTGTCCATTATTCATCTGTCTTAATTTTGCTTCTGTAATCATTTCGTCAAATAGTGTTCTACGATTAATCTGTGCTGTGAAGTGATAATCTCCACCGTTGTTACTATTGCTATCAGACTCTAAGGACTTCATAACAGATAACAACTGTTCAAGTAAGTTAATCACGTCATTGTTGTTGCTGTCTGTGCCGTTCTGCTTCTGTGCGATCACTGCTGATGCTTTCGCAGGTATAATCTTACCTGTTGCAATCTCTGGTGTTCTGAACGGTACATTTGCCAACTGTTCAGACTGATTCATAAGTGTTTTGAGTGTATCTGGGAAAGCTTTTTCCAAACCTACTGTGATACCTGCAGGAATCATCTTACCGATTGTATCCCTCATCAATCTTGATGGCGAATGGATTCCAAAGAAATCCTTAACAGACTTCCATGCGGATTGTGCTAAATCTATCATCTTATTAATAAGCATCCATGCGTTGTTAGCAATACCATTCACGATACCTCTAACAACATTCTTTCCAACAGACCACCAATCTGTATTGGAAAACCTGCTCTTCATGTCTCTGATTGCTTCGCCTGCTTTAGAAGCTAATTTAGATGGCAGATTCTTAACCGCATTGATAATATATGTTAATATCTTTCCTGCCGCACTTCTGATTGTTGATAACCTGCTAGTAATACCACTGCCCATGCTACTAACACCATTAGTACCAATAGACTTTAATTTGCTTGGCAGGCTCTTAATTGCATTGATTACACCGTTGTATACGTTCTTTGCCGCTGTTACTGCGTTATTCTTAGCCGCTACGATTCCGTTCTTAAGACCAGTAATCAAGCTTTTCCCTAATGACAGCCAGTTGTAAGCTGTAAATACACTGACGATTGCCTGCACAATTTTTGGTACATTTGCAATCAATGTTGGTATAGACTGTATAAGACCTTTTAGTAGGATTGCAATAAGCTGTACTCCTGCGACCAATATCTTAGGGGCATTATCGTTAATGACTCCTGCAATATTAATAACGATCTGTGGAACATTTTTGATGATATCTGGCATGGCATTAGCTATACCTTTAGCAAGATTTAACATAAGATGGAGACCAGAATCTACTAAATTTCCTGCATTGCTTCTTAAGTTTGCAGTAAAATTGGTCAGTGCTGATAATCCTTTACTGATAAACTTCTGTGTACCATTTGTGATACCTTTTGCTAAATTATCCATAAAGGACGTTCCAAGACTAGTTAAGGCATTGAGTGCTTTACCTGCAACAGATATTGCTTTTACTAAGATTCCTACCCAGTCAATTCCAGTCAATAACTGTGCTAATTTAGTACCTAGCAATGACCAGTTTGTAGTATCTAAGGCATTTTCCAGTGTTGTAAGTATTCCGATTGCCAGACCAGAAAGTCCAAGACTAATAGAATTAACGTCTATCTGCTCTATCGCACCATTTAACCCCTGTCCAATAGATTTACCGATTGTATCCCATTTAAGGGTATTTACTGCTCCTGCAAGCATCTGAAAAGGTATATTGATACGGTTTGCAAACAACCGTCCTACGTTGGACCAATCAACCTCGTTAAACATTCCATTGATACCAATACCAATTTTTGTTCCTAAGTTCTTCCAGTCAATTCCCTCGATCAGTAGATTTAGAGTATTCACAATTGTATTAATACCTGCACCAATGGTTCTACCAAGTAAATCCCAGTCGATGTGATCCACCAGACTGTTAAAGGTCCGTGTGAAAGCATTTACAAAATATGTAATCTTTGGACCTACATTATTCCAGTTGATCGCATCATAAATCTTTTGTAGACCTTTGTTGATACCGCTAGCAATATAAGCTCCAAGTCCCTCCCAATCCTCTTTCTTTATGAGGTCCTTAATCTTCTTAGCAATGTCTGCAATGGAAGATTCAATAGGAACTTTCTCAAACATATCTCCAATGGATGGGCCAGTGTAACCACCGCCACCACCTCCACCGCCTGCGGATGGGGTAGAAGAACTAGGGGTGTCGTTATCTTTCTCTTTCTGGTACTGTCGGACTTCATCAAGTCCAGAAAGATAAGTCTGTATCTCTTTATTTGCTTTTTTCGTGGCTTTTGCGTTATTCTTTGTGGCTTTTGCCGCCTTATTAGCACCACTGGATGTTTTATTCAATGATGCCGCATAATCTTCTTGTACGGCTTTTGCTCTTGTAAAAGATTTCTGTCCTGTCAGTGCAGCTATAAACATGCCTACATACGTGATCGCTTTCGATAACATATTCATGAATGCCGTTAATATAGGTGCAACTACGGACAAAATCGGTGCAAATGCTGTTGCCAAACTGTTTTGTAACTGGGTTAATGCTGACATCATAGAAGATATCGAAGCATTAGTAGCTGACGAATACTGTGCAAGGTTATTGATACCTGTCATGATTCCGCTGTTAACTTTAGAAATCATTCCAAAAACGGTAGAATATAATATACTCATACCGACCATTCGACCAATAGAAAAGCTTGCATTATTAGCACTGTTTGTTGTGCTTGTGAAGTTCTGTGCCAGTCCACCAAGACGTTTTCCAAGTCCAGATACGACTCCACCCATCCTGCTAAAGACAGATGAAATACCGCCTGTTTTTGTCTTAGCACTGTCCGCGGACTGACTGACATTCTTAAATGATGAACCAAGCCTACTATTTGTGTTAACAAGGCTTCTTTCTTTTGCATCAGTCTTA
>OLNP01003543.1_pt1 | contig 10204 bp, 9 predicted proteins | sample 1671951 | NCBI WGS metagenome assembly OLNP01 (sample SAMEA3136629, study PRJEB25190) | human gut metagenome | biome: human gut; feature: human-associated habitat; material: faeces | place: Austria | collected 2013
TAATTAAAATGAACAGAGCGGCGTCCATGTCCTTTTCGACATCGGCGCCGCTTTCTGTTTGATTCATAACCGGAATATTCCTTCCCCGCCTCCTTTACTGATCGCGATGCACAGCCGTTTACACATTTGCCTGCCCGCTCTCAAAAAGATTGTTGATCGCCGGGGCATCCACTTTTGTGGACACCATCAGTTCCCCGCTTCCATTACGCAAATATACCTGATTTTGCTGTAGCCAAATCTGAATATTCTGTGTCTCTCCATTTTCTTGGGGCTGGAGGCGCACTTCATAATCGGAATTTGCGGGTAGGAATGGGGGTTCTTTCGCCGGTTGAGCCGACCCGAGCATTTGATCGAGCATATTCAAAGGGGCTTCCGCGGTCAACGTCGTCAGAGGGGCTGCTGCTCCGCCGCGATACACCACTGCGGAGGGTTCCTGTTCTCCACATCCACACAGTACCGCAACACAAAACAGCGTTATAAAAGCCATCGCCATCCATTTTTTCATCTGTCGCCGTCCCCGCTGCTCATGCCCGGGGCGTTCCTCCCTTCCATTAATCATTTGTTTTCACGGGCTCCACCAAAACCGCCAAGTTCTGATCCCGTAAAAGTAGAATCCTAAGTAACTTAGAAGCCTCTATCTGTAATACACATGATACAGAGCTTTTCTTTCAAAAAACCAGAAAAAATTCTTACAAATTCCTGTCAGCTTTCTTCTGCGGTCCAACCTTGTTCCTCCAGGAGCTGTACCACCGCAAGATCTTTTTGGTTCTCCGTAAGGGTATACGGGCTGATAGACACCTGGATTTTTCCCGTATAATCCCCCACCAAATTCTTAAGCTTGCTGCCTTCCGCCGGTTGGAACAGCCCGTTCTCATCTCCGCATCGTAGATATAGGCAGGCTACCCGCCCGCTGAAATCCTCGCGGTTCGTAATATCGAGATCCAAGGTGTCCTGGCGCAAAGCTTCGAGGAGCGCCTGCTTCTGTGCGTCGTTCAAACGATATGTCTTTGCGGCCATGTCGGATTGCTCATCATAGTTTTCGATCTCAATTTGGCTGATATCACCCGGTTCCAGATAGAACAACAGGTTTCCACTCGTCTTATACTCCTCCGAATTCACAATGTCCGAACTGAGCTGTTGCAGACGCTGCGAATTCTCTTCGGCATTTGGCGTATTGAATGGGCTCCACTGGTACTCCCTTTGGAAAGTGCTCCCATCCTTCAAGTGGTATACGATTTGATACTGTATCCCGCCGCCCTGGCTCATGCGGAACGGGAACCCCGCCTGCTTTTGGAATTCGACCACAGACCGGTGGAACTCTAAAACTTTTTCCACATTTTCCGCCTGACAGATCTCAGGCTTCACAGAAGCAAGATTTTCATATTGCTCTCCCTGTATGTCGAAATGGTCGGAACCGAATTCCTGATAGTACGTATTGTCTTCAAAGGAAACGCTTTCAATGTCCTCTATGGCAGGAATACGGTCGACATATCCAAACGCGCCGGTGGCCACCACGCCATAAAAGACAATGAACGCTCCCAAAAATACAGCATACCCTGCAAAGCTCCGTTTCATACGGGAGAACCCACGGGAATAGATCGCCTCCACCACGACATGCGCTGCAAGGGAACCCAACAGCAGTCCGATCAGGAAGTTGGCCGTGCTGGAATTGTACCAAAACAGGATAAAACCCAGCCCGAAACCACCTACCGCTGTAATCAGGAAACGGATCAAGCCCTTGGGTATCTGGAATGCAAAGGTATTCTCCGCAGACTCGCTTTTCCGCCTTCTATATAAATAGACGCTTGAGAGGAGCAAAAAGACGGCCAAAATGGCCCACCAAACAAAAAAAGTTGGAGCATCCGATGCGTGGAGGAAAATACCGACGAAGGGGGCCAAGGCCACCAACAGCGTATTGTCCAGATTCACCGTCATGTTGAACCCCGGAAGCAGGCAGCTGACCAAATACACGGAGGAATAAACCAGGATAGGGTATGCGATATTGACGCCAATCACGGAAAGGACCATATCGAGCGTGGTGCCCGTACAGACGGCCATCAACACACAGAACAAAAAGGCAGCCGCCAGAACCAGCATCAGGCCGAGCATCTGCACGAACAGATCGCCGATCTGCCCTCCCTTATTTTCTATGTTAAAGCATAGGGCGATCAAAGACGCAATTCCCACATTGAGCGCCAAAGGGATATACAGCGCGGTCAACCCGGCAAGGATGCGCCCCAGAAGCATCGCCGACCGGCGAACTGGAAGCGAATGGAACAGGTCTACGCTCCGCTTCATGTGCATATAGCGGAACAGCTGGACAGCGAACAGAAGGGTAAACAGGGCGCATAATGTGGGAACGCTCAGGGTCATTGCAAATCCCGTCATGTCCCCAAACACGCTCGCATATTGTGCGGAAACCCCATATACCTCGAGTGTCATCGGATCCATGCGGATGTTTGCGTTGGCCAAGCCAAATAATAACAAGACCGGAAAAGCTAGAAACAGCAATGCTGCGAATAGAGCCATCATTCCCCGGTTGCGCTTTAACGACCAGAGATATGTCTCGCGCAACTCGCGCTTCCAACTAGTTGAGGATGTTTTCAATATCATAGCCTGCCACCTCCATTTCACTGATAAATACCTCTTCCAATGTAAGCGGCAACACTTCCGCAAACACGGGATGCAGGGCGTTGATCTGCTCCAGAATGTCTTCCTTCGTCCCGCGTGCGACAAAGCTCACCAGGGAACCGCGCACCTCGGTCTTTAGGATGTCAAGCCCCTGGAAGGCCTCTGGACCTGGAAGTGGCTGGAAGACGGCCTGCACCTTATTGATTCCCAGTTTCAGTTCATCCAGCTCGCGCTCAAAGAGTACACCTCCCTTGTGGAACAGCCCCACATGGTCGCAGAAATCCTCCAACTCCCGCAGGTTGTGCGAGGCAATCACCACGGTCATCCCGCGGTCGGCCACTTCGCTGCCGACAATCCGCTTCAAAAGCTGGCGCATCACCGGGTCTAGGCCATCGAAGATTTCATCCATTAATAGCAACTCTGGCTGCGCCGCAATTGCACAGATCAGCGCCGCCTGGCGCTGCATGCCCTTCGACATATTGCCAATCCGCATCTTCCGGTCCAGCGGGAACATCGCACAGCAGGCTTCATAGCGCTCCCGGCTCCAGGTGGGGTACAAACGGCTATAAAATGCCGCCATGCTGTCCAGAGATGCCTGCGGGAAAAAATACGGATAGTCCGGGATGAAGAAAATCCGGGACTTCACCCCAGGGTTTTCAAACGGGGCCTCCCCGTCCAGCGTAACGCTACCCCCATCCGGCTGATAGATTCCGGCCAACGTCCGCAGAAAAGTCGATTTTCCAGCGCCGTTGCTTCCTACCAGCCCAAAAATGGAGCCGGATTGGATCTGGAACGAAATCTGATCGAGCGCAGTGAGTATGCCAAAGCGCTTCGTCAATTGATTGGCTTCAATCATGTCCGTCACTCCCCTCTTGTTGATTCACAGCAGGACGTCCGCCCTCATAAACCTCTTTTACACAGTTTTGTGCTTCTTCCAGGGAAAGGCCGCAGTCCAAGGCCCGCCCCGCCGCATCCCGCAGCTTTTCAACGGCCTGTTCCCTTTGCTGGGAAAGCGCATTGGCGGCTTCTGCAATAAACGATCCCTTTCCCGGGACGGAATAGATGATCCCATCGCGTTCCAAAAGCTGGTAGGCCTTCTGCACCGTGTTGGGATTTACCCCCAGCTCCTGGGCCAGCGCACGTACAGAGGGGATTTGCTCATTTTTTGCAAGTGCGCCGAGCGCGGCCATCCGCGTTATGTTTTGATACAGCTGCTCATAAATCGGGAGCCGGCTCCGATAGTCCAGCGAAAACAGCACATCGTTCACCGTCCTTTCTGTATTATGTGTATTAATACAGTATAACTATAACATACAAACATTCCCCTGTCAATCACATGGGAACCAGGTTGGAAGGAGCTTGGCTTTGCGCAGCGCCTGCATGACCAACAGCAGGCACACCAAATATACAAGCAGCAGGAAGCTATTGGCCGCCAAAGCAAAATACAGCGTTGCCAACATAGCCAAAGGATGAATCTGTGTGGAAGCTGCCAGGAGTTTCGGCTCCACAATTTGCCGCACCCCACTCACAACCAGCCAGCCCGCCACCAAAAAAATCCCCTTCAGCGGGCTTCCCTGTGCAAAAAACAGGAGTGCCAACGGCAAATAGACCGCTCCCGGCCCCAATACTGGCAATAAGTCCGCAAATCCTGCAACAATGCTGAGCACTAATGGATAAGGCGCCCCAGCGGCAAAGAAGATGCATAACGTCTCCAAAAACGTGAGACAATACAACAACAGGTAAGAGGTCAAATACTGGCCGCCAATGTGCGCCCCATGTCGGGATGCCTCGCGGAGAATTCCCTTTCCCCGCGCAGAGAGCAGGTTGGACAAACGCTTCCGAATTTTTTCCATGTCTTTTGAAAAAAAATAGGTGGACACCACCATTACCAAGAACATCGCAAGCACCGCTGGAAGCGAGGTCAAAAAGCCCAATGCTGCCGTCAAAGCACTGGTGAGCACAGAGGCCGCGGCCTGTGCAAGGTTGAGCAATTGCCGCTGATTCTCCTGGATAAAATCCTGATCAATATGGTTGAGGAACTCCCCCACCTGTAGGAAAAGGCGGTTCAAAGGCTCTGTCAGACGGCCAAGGTCCACATCCCGGATGGTGCGGAGCAAATTGCTGATTTCTCCCACCAGCCACATGCCCAATAGGAACAGCGCGCCGATCAGCAGCACATACAAAGCCGCTGTGGTCACTGCGGCGGCACATCCTTCGGAGAGGGGCAACTTCTGTTTCAGGAAGCGGACAACTGGTTGTAAGAACCAAGCTAAAGCGAATCCTGCCAGGAAGGGAAAGGTATATCGCAACGTGGCCGTAAACAGCCAGAAAAGCCCTGTATATACCAGAAAAAAGACGGCATATGCTCTTCCTTTTGCTAGAAAATTCCGATCTAACATGGAAGTCCCCCCATTTCCTCTTCAAATATATGGGGGAAGGATGTATTTCTATTACGCGCAAATAGGCGCAAAAAGAGCGCCCCGCGAGCGGAAAGTGCCGTAGTTGGGTACAGCCCTACTCATCCGGCCGTTTTCCTCCACGGGAGGAACGGCGCGCCATGAGCTTTCCTTTCGCGGGACGCTCGTTGTTTTCATTCTTATTTTTCTCTTCCCAGCAGCCAATCCACAGATACATTTAGGATGTTCGCTAGGGCTGAAAGCTCATAATCCGTTACATAACGGATCTGCCCTTCCAGCTTGGACAATCCGGACGCGTTCATATCGACTCCGTTCACCTGAAGCTGAGCCAACAGCTCTTTCTGCTTCATCCCCTGGCTTTTCCGGGCCATTTCGACACGCGCCCCAACAAGATTGCGGGTCCCCAATGCTTGCTTGCGTAATCTCACCTTACATTCACTCCCTACATGCATGAATTTTTTACCAATATCACCAACAAAACGATGTGAATTTTGGATAAAGCGATTCATTGAACAACTAAACCCACACAAATCCACTCGATATTTCTATTATAGTATCTATTTGTAGAAAACGCAACAAAAATATTACATATTTTTAGCTTCTTCGGCACATTTTTTGCTTCCAATTTCTGGCCAACAAGAGAAGAAAAACATATTTGTGCTTTTGCTCGAACCTTGCTATAATAATCCTATCCGTTAAACGCCGGAATCACATCCGTGCGTGCTGTTTTACCAACCGGGACAAAACGCCCTTGCGAAAGGCAAACCAGCCCGGGACTTTATTTGTGGAGATGTTACCATGACAAATCAGAAAAAGCCCTCGCGAAATCTCACAATGCTGACCGATTTCTATGAAATCACCATGTCCAATGGCTATTTTTCCAATGGCTACCGGGACACCGTTGTATATTTTGACATGTTTTTCCGACATATCCCAGACGATGGCGGCTTTGCTATCATGGCCGGCGTACAACAGTTGATTGACTATATTAAAGACCTGGAGTTTACGGACGACGACATCGCCTATCTGGAATCCACGCACATGTTCCAGAAGGAATTCTTGGAGTACCTGCGGAATTTCCAGTTCGCCTGCGACGTTTGGGCGATCCCGGAAGGCACCCCTATTTTCCCCGGCGAGCCGATTGTCACCGTGCGCGGCCCGGTGATCCAGGCACAGCTGATCGAAACCATGCTGTTGCTCACCATCAACCATCAGAGTATGATCGCCACGAAAGCAAACCGGATTGTCCGCGCCGCACAAGGCCGCGCCGTCATGGAGTTCGGGTCCCGCCGCGCACAGGGAGCCGACGGCGCCATCTACGGTGCGCGGGCCGCTTACATTGGGGGTTGCTGCGGCACCGCCTGCACCATTTGCGCCCCGGATTTCGGCGTCCCTGCCCTGGGCACCATGGCCCACAGCTGGGTCCAGCTGTTTGACAGCGAATTGGACGCCTTCCGCGCATATGCCCGCGAATACCCCTCCAATTGTACCCTGTTGGTGGATACCTTCAATGTCCTGAAATCCGGCGTGCCAAACGCCATCAAGGTGTTTCAGGAAGAGCTGCTCCCGCGTGGTTACCGTCCCGCCGGCATCCGGATCGACAGCGGCGACATCACGTATCTGTCCCGTAAAGCCCGTAAAATGCTGGACGAGGCGGGGTTCCCCGATTGCAAAATCTGCGCCTCCAATTCCCTTGATGAATACATTATACGCGACATGCTGATGCAAGGTGCGAAAGTTGACAGTTTCGGCGTCGGCGAGCGCCTGATCACCTCCGGTTCCGAACCGGTTTTCGGCGGCGTTTATAAGCTGGCCGGCGTCGAGGACGCCAATGGCAACATTATCCCCAAGATCAAGATCAGCGAAAACGTTGCAAAGATCACCACGCCGTGCTTCAAAGGGCTGTGGCGTTTGTTTGACCGCGACACTGGCAAGGCGATTGCCGACGTCGTAACGCTACACGACGAAGTCATCGACGATTCCCAGCCGTACGAAATTTTTGACCCGGAGCACATCTGGAAGCGCAAAATGGTCACCAATTTCCGCGCCGTGAAGCTGCGCAAAAAGATCTTCGAACACGGCCAGTGCATCGCCGAGGAGCGCACGCTGGAAGAGATCAAACGTTACTGTGCCGAACAGGTGGACACCCTCTGGGAGGAAGTCACCCGCTTTGAAAACCCGCATCAATATTATGTTGACCTATCTCCGGCGCTCTGGGACATTAAAAACCGCATGATTGAAGAGAACACTGCGTTAAGCCAGCGCTGACGGATTTCTGGTTGACATCTGAGGGAAAATCAGCTAGAATAATGCCTGCGAGCAGGCTGAACAGCTGCGGGTGATACCCGAAAGGGTCCACCCGAGGAAAGTCCGAGCTCCAAAGGGCAAGAATAACGGCTAACGGCCGCCGGGGGCGACCCTAGGGAAAGTGCAACAGAGATATACCGCCGCTTTTGCGGCAAGGGTGGAAAGGCGAGGTAAGAGCTCACCAGCGCGCAGGAGACTGCGCGGCTCTGCAAACCCTATTCGGAGCAACACCGTGGAGGGACATATGCGCCGGCCCGGCGCGTCCTGTGGAGGTGGCATCGAGCTGGCGCGGCAACGCCCAGCCAAGATAGATGGCTGTTCACGACAGAACTCGGCTTACAGGCCTGGTCGCACTTTAAAATTTGTGGAGGCAAAAAATGTCTCCTAGCATAAAAAATCCCCGCTGTCTTTTTGACAGCGGGGATTTTTGTTTGCAACTTATGAAAACCATTTTACAGATTCGTATGCGAACGCAGTTCGATTTTTAATTTTTCTGGCTTACCGGACGCTGAACAACAGATCTCCATAGGTGGGATACGGCCAATATTTCTCTCCAACGTTGCATTCGATCTCATCCGCAATGGCACGCGTCTTTTCCATCTGCATCAGCACCGGGTTACGGTAATATTTTGCGCACTGTTCGACATCCTGCATATCCTCTGCCCCGGCAACCGCTGCTTCCAGCGCCTCCATCTCTTTATAGAGGTCTGCGGTCAATTGGGAGAGTTTCTTGAGCAGGGTTTCCTCCAACTCACAGGAAATGTCCGCACAAAGCTGCTTCTTATTGATCGCTTCTTTGCTGATATCTTTCATATACGCGCAGGCGGCCGGGAGAATATCCTTTTTAATCATATCCACCATGGTGAGCGCCTCGATATGGATCTGTTTGCAGTAGTTCTCCAATTGAATCTCACAGCGCGAAACAATCTCCGCCCCAGAGAGCACCCCATACTTCTCAAACAGTTCAATATTTTCCGGGCGCTTATAATAGGGCAGCGCATCCGCCGTGGATTCCAAATTCAAGAGGCCGCGCCGTTTGGCCTCTTCCACCCACTCCGGCGCATAGTTGTTCCCATTAAACACGATGCGCTTGTGATCACGGTACGAATGGCGGATAATGTGATTTAATTCCTTGTTAAAATCCTCCGCCTTTTCCAACCGGTCGGCATAACGGCACAAGGTGTCCGCCACAATCGTATTTAAAATCATATTGGGGCACGCAATCGAAACCGTGGAGCCTAACATACGGAATTCAAATTTATTGCCCGTAAACGCAAACGGGGATGTCCGGTTGCGGTCCGTCGCATCCTTCGGAAACTTCGGCAGTACGTCGACGCCAATGTTCATTTCCGCCGCATCTTTTTGGTCGTATTCGCTCTTGTTTTCAATGGACTCCAAAATTCCAGTCAGTTCATCCCCTAGGAATACAGAGATAATCGCCGGAGGCGCTTCGCTGGAACCGAGGCGGTGGTCATTGCCCGCGCTCGCAACGGACAAACGCAGCAGGTCCTGGTGTTTGTCAACCGCTTCCAAGATCGCCGTCAGGAACAACAAGAACTGGGCGTTTTCTTCCGGGGATTCTCCCGGCTCCAATAAGTTGATGCCCGTATCCGTGCAGATGCTCCAGTTGTTGTGTTTGCCGCTTCCATTGACGCCTGCAAACGGCTTTTCGTGCAGCAGGCAGTACAGCCCGTGCTTGGAGGCGACCTTCTTCATAATTTCCATGGTCAGCTGGTTGCCGTCCGTGGCGACGTTTCCCGTGGTAAAGATCGGCGCCAATTCGTGCTGGGCCGGCGCCGCCTCATTATGTTTAGTCTTCGCCAAAATGCCCAGCTTCCACAATTCTTCATCCAGATCCTTCATATAGGCGGACACGCGGGGCTTGATCACACCGAAGTAGTGATCCTCCAGTTCCTGGCCCTTCGGCGGCTTTGCGCCAAACAGGGTACGGCCGGTATAGACCAGATCCTTGCGCTTTTTATACATCGCCTCATCGATCAGGAAATACTCCTGTTCCGGCCCGACCGTGGTATTGACGCGATTGGCCGGTGTCCCAAACAGATGTAGAATGCGCATCACCTGCTTATTCAGTGCATCCATGGAGCGCAAAAGTGGTGTCTTTTTATCCAGCGCCTCGCCCCCATACGAGCAGAAAGCGGTCGGGATGCAGAGCGTGCCGTCCTTGATAAATGCATCAGAGGTTGGGTCCCACGCCGTATAGCCGCGTGCCTCAAAGGTTGCACGCAGGCCGCCGGAGGGAAAACTGGAAGCATCCGGCTCTCCCTTGATGAGCTCTTTGCCCGAAAATTCCATGATGACTTTGCCGTTTTCCACCGGATAGATGAAACTGTCGTGCTTTTCCGCAGTGATTCCGGTCATCGGCTGGAACCAGTGCGTAAAATGGGTCACGCCCTTTTCAACAGCCCATTCTTTCATCGCGTTGGCGACAATGTTTGCTACCTGCGGGTCAAGGGGTTCCCCCTGTTCCCGGGTCCGTTTCAGGGCCTTATACGTATCCTTCGGCAGCCTCTCCTTCATAACGCTCTCATTGAACACCATGCTGCCAAAAATTTCCGGGATCTTCCGAATGCTCATCAAAAGTCACTCCCTATTTTATTTCAAGCGATTCTACCAGCGCCTGCAAATGGACATGCAAGGAATCACAGGCGCGCCCTCTGTATAACAACAAAAAGCGCCGCAGGGCGATCCCCACAGCGCCTTCGCTATAGCTTTTTCATTATAGCCTAACCTTCGCCAAATGTCAACTGCTACTGGCAAAATTTGCGGGAGCTTTTGTAGGTTTGTCAAAGATGTGTTACAGATTAAGGAAAAGAGGAAAGGACCTGTAA
>OLNP01003547.1_pt1 | contig 10192 bp, 9 predicted proteins | sample 1671951 | NCBI WGS metagenome assembly OLNP01 (sample SAMEA3136629, study PRJEB25190) | human gut metagenome | biome: human gut; feature: human-associated habitat; material: faeces | place: Austria | collected 2013
GCGTTGGAGGCGAGTCCCTTCGACACGGTTGAGGAAGCCCGCGCGGCTCTGCTACCAGCGGAATCGCTCGCCGCTCTGGCCGCTGAAGTGGAGGCCTACCAGGCCGCCTACGCCGCAGCGTTGGCCGTATGTCAGCAGTTGGAAGACTGCGAAGAACCGGAAGGTCTCGAGCAGTCGACCGCTTCCTAGCCGTTAGAAGGCCGCGAGGTTCCAAAGACTCCTCGATCTACGAGGGCCTGCGGAGCCTTAGTTCGCCGACCTCCGACCAATTCCGCGCGGGCGCTTCCCTCCCTGCGCCCGCTCCCTTTACGAGCCGCCCGCCTCCCCGGGCGGCTTTTTTGGTCGGCATGACCTCCTCGCCCGCTTCGACATCACCGGCTTCAGCGGCGCCGATGCAGCCGCCTTCTCCGAAGCCCCGAGCCCCCAGCGTCACCCAGCCCGCCCACGCTTTCATGAGGTTAAGGGTTGCGCGAGAATCCTGGCCAAAAAAGGGTCATCAACTGGCATTGCGGGCTCCTTTTTTGGCCACCGCATTGCCTTTCGCGAAAGTTGGTTGCGCCTGTTCTGTATTTCCCCTGATCAGAGGATTGCGATTGGTTGCTCGTCGCGGAGATGCTAGGCGCTGACGCAGCTTGCAGTCGATTTTTGGCCAGAATGTCGTTCCGAGGCTCTGGCAAGAGCAGTTGGTGGCTCTTATTTGCCCATCGGCGTCGACGACTTCTGATGCTTCGGGCGCGACCTGGATCCGACGTTCCCCTGCGCCGAGGCGTGGGACTGCATTTGTTTTTTACCCGAGTCGTCGGGGGCTTTCCTCTTGCGGAGGGATGAGGCCCTTGGAGCGGAACAGCTCGGCGGCGGCCATGTCGCGGTTGCGGTAGGGGAAGGGGCGACCCGCGATGAGGCAGCCTATGAACTCGTTTAAGAACGTCGGATCGGGTTCGACGCCGAGCGGGATGTTGCGGTAGTTGGCCCGCACGAGCGCGTTGCGGAACTGCAGCGACGATCGGTCGAAGGCCTCGCTGCAGTCTTGGGGAAACCCATGGAAGTGCAGCAGCTGCTGGAGGAACACGGCGACGGTGCGCGTGTTCCCTTCGGCGAAGGGGTGAATCTGCCAGACGCGCGCGATGAAGTCGGCCACCGAGGCGATGTAGGCGGTGTAGTCGCCGTCCTGCGCGGGCGCGGGGCTGAACTCCGAGAAGGCGGTTTCCAAATCGTCCTCGAGGGAGGCGTAGTCCCCGTAGGCCACCGACTCCCGTGCGAGGACGAACTCGCGCTTCGAGATGTTGTAGTCGCGGTAGTGCTGCTCGTAGAAGGGCTCTTCCATAAGGCCGCGGAAGAGGCGACCGTGGATGGCGCGCAGGGTGGCGGGGGAGAAGGTGAACCCGTTGGAGTCCAGAGCGTCGCAGATGCGGGCGCTCACGAGGTCGGCCTCCTGGGAGTAGCGGTTGACGCCGCGCTCGACCTTCTGGTCGTAGTAGTCGTCTACGATGTCGCTCAGCTCGCGGGCGCTGATGTCGCCGGCCACGTAGCGCTCGGCCGCCTCGTCGAAGGCGGCGCTGGTGGTGAGCCCGTCGACGGCCTGCAGGCCCCGGGCTCCGCGCACGCGTCGGTCGCGCACCTCGTGGGAGTAGGGCTCTTCGTAGCGCTCGTATTCCGATCCCGTGCCCACGGGCCTCCTTCCTGCTGATGGCTTCGGGCTATTGTAGCATGGGCCGCTGTTCTCTCTCCGCTACCGCACGTCGCCTTGCGTGGATCTCAGCAGATCGGATAGCTCGTTGCGCGAGTGGATATCGAGCTTTCTGTAGATATTGTTCATGTGCGTGTTTACGGTTCGGACGGAGATGATCAGATCGCCAGCGATATCGCTCACGGTACGGTTATGGGCAAGCATGACGATGATCTCGTGCTCGCGTGGGGTGAGTCCATAGGTTGCGGTAATGGCGTCGCAGCATTGGCAAATACGTTCGTCGTGAACAAGCTGTGCTGGTTTTTTGTCGAGGCCCCAAAGAGTATCGACTTTTCGGTCATCGATCATCCAGAAGGCGATCCAGATAATGGAAGTGACAACGATGAGGGCGATTATCGAGAACAAGAGCGGCGATGGGTTGGCCATCATGCAGATGGCTTTCCCTGCGAACGCTCCCAGTGCAAGACCAATGCAATTGCTGGCTATACCCTGGGCGAGAAGCGGGCGAGCAGGTATTTGGACTCGCCGAATGATCTGACAGAGAAGCGTGAAGAACGTCAAGACAAAGTAATCGATGCCAATCCACGTGATCGTGCATGAGATGGCGGGCACCTGGAAACCAATGACGGGGAGGGCGAGGAAGCCCATGGCAAGTGAGGGCGTCACGATGAATTTGAGTCCCCAGCTCAGACTGCCTCTTTTGTGCAGGATGTTTTCTATAGTGATAAAGAGTGCGGCCGAGGCTAGAGGTCCTAAGAGGCGCAGGGACTGAAGAGCAGACGCGCTTTCCGGGATCGACGAGATACACTCAAGGAGCAAGGCGAAATCAAACGCGAATAGAAGCGATCCTGCGAGCAAGATCCAAGGAGTTGCGCCGTGGGGGGCATGCTCTTTCGCAATGGTTTGGGCATAGGGTTTGTTGCCAGAGGAAATTGGCTTCGTTTTTGCAAAGACGACAGCTGAGACAAGGGGTAAGACAAGTTGAAGTACAGCGTATTTCGCAGAAGGTAGGGTGGCGCCGAGCAAGTATGCCAAGCCGTTGACCGCAACATCGACAACGAGGGCGAGAGGAACAATAAGTGATGGTTCGTCCGAGTTGCCGGCGATTTTCGACAGCCACTCGAGGAAGAGCGGCGCGGATGCGAATCCGGCAACGAGTAGCAGAAGAACTCGCCATGATGATTCCTCTGTATAAAGGGGGATGACGCGCGCTATGAAAGGCAGCACGCTCATGCACAGCGCAGATGCCCAGACGATTCCCCTGGGCGCTCTCTCCTTTTGGCGTCTTTGTTTCAGCAGGAGGGCGATGAGAGCCAGGCCGCAGCCTAGAGAGATGAAGCATCTCTCGGAAGGAATCATGGAGGTGGCTGAAGGGCTTGCTCCCGGCGATGCCAAGTAAAACGAATCCGTCCAAGCCCACCAAAGGCCAAAGCCCATGGCGAGCAGCGCAGACGATGCGCTAATAGGCAGTGTTATTCTGGCTTCCTTGTCTTCCGGTTGTTCCGCCATGGCTCCCCCTCTGCTTCAGTTGAACGATTCCGAGTATACGGGTTGTTTTTTTCTTCGCCTACGTAATGGTTGCGTAGATGCGTGAAAAGACCCGTCTGTTTTGCTCAAGACGAATGCGTTAGCCGAGATTAGGGTTGATAGTGCAGCGAAATAGTAAGGAGGTGGTTCCGCAGGAGGCTGTGTCTATGAACAACTTCTATGAGAAGGAGGAGAACTAATGAAAAGAAAACGCATCGTCGGAATAATCGTTCTGATGCTGTCGTTGGCTGTCTTCTGCCTGGCAGCTTGCCAGCCGCAAACGCGCGAGGTGGAAGCTGTCGAGCCTGAGCCAACCACCTTGGCTCAATCGGGATCGACAGAGCGTGACCCGGGTTTTTTCCCCGAGGCCGACTATACGACAAACTTTATCAATGCTGGGAATCGCGGTTGCGGGTCTTGCCACGGCGACGATTTGTACTCGCTCGTTTCAGGGTATCGGCAGCATCTGCCCTACAAAGATCTGGCAACCTATGGGCAGGGGACGAAGGTCACCGACTGCATGACGTGCCATCGGCCGCAAGCTATCGGTGGCGGCCCCATGATTGGGGAAGCGATTCATCAGGCCCATTACAATAACCAGGCATTCACGGGCAACTGCTTCACGTGTCACGCGACCACCAATGATGGGGAGTTGGTTCTCTTCGACGAGTACATCTACACCGGTGAGCTGGGTGGTTTCCCTGAGAACGTCGGTAGTCCCGAATGGCAGGAATGGATTGCCCTGCGCGGAAATGTGTCGGGAGGAGACACCATCGCGGGCATCAACGTGGTCAATGATTGGCAGCTTGACAAAGTTGAGCTAGACCAGCGCACATCTTCTCTCGAGGACTTGTTTTGCAGCGTCAACGGGCAGGTCGAAAATATCGATGTTGCTTCCTACGAGTTGAAAGTAGGCGGTGGCGTGAACAGCCCTCGCACTTTCACGCTTGATGAATTGAAGGCGCTTGGAGAGGTGACCAAGGGAACTTGCGCCATCTGCGCCGGCAATGGATTCGATTGCACCCAGGTAGGTAATATCGAGTACACGGGTGTTCTGCTCGAAGATGTGATTGAGGCGTGCGGTGGCTTGAAGGACGGCATGGTCACGGTGCAGCGCTCGACGGCCGACGGCTTCATGAACGGGTTGTACAGCCAGATTGAAGAGGATCTTGCCGAGGGGGCCATGCTCGCCTGGGCCCAGAATGGAGAGCCTCTTTCCCCGGAAGAGGGCGCACCGTTGCGTTACGTGGTTCCCGGATGGCCCGCCTATTCATGGACGAAGTATCTCACGCAAATTGACTTCATTGGGGAGGAGCGTCCCGACAAGACGGGCTGGAACGATTGGTACACAGGTTTCCCGCCCGAGGGATCCGATATCTACAACCAGATTTGCGATCCGCTGGACAGTGCCTTCTGGACTCCGAGCAAGGACGGCCAGACCTACAAGTTAGGCGATACGGTAACGTTGGAAGGCTATGTGTGGGCGGCGCAGTGCGACGAGCACCACACCTCGGCAGTGCGCTTCAGCGCCGACTACGGCTACAGCTGGACTGATATCGAAGTTCCTGCCGATTTCGATGGAGACCAATGGGTGTATTTCACGGCAAAGTGGACGCCTACGGAGCCCGGCGTGTACATGTTGTCGGTGAAGCCTGGCGATGCGGGCGGCTTCGATACCCAGACTGCCGCGTCGGTGTATGTGGTTGTGGAAGAGTAGGAAGGGGAGATCATGAGCAAGACTGTGAAAAAGGCCACGGCAGTTGTTGGTTGCGCAATGCTTGCGAGTAGTGCCATAGTTGCGCCAGCCATGGCCATTGAGTCGAATGGGACTTGTGACGCGGTCGCGATCCAAGATGTCTCGCAGGAAGCTGTTGCGACGGAGAGCCATGATGCTGTTTCCAAAGTTGTCGGTACGTTCGTCTATACGCAGGATTCGCTAAGTTCGAACGAGTACATTAGCGGCATCTTCTCCAAGGCCGCTGCGACACTTTGTGCGTCTTTGCCCGACTACGCGGTTCGCAGCGTGGCAAGCGATCTGAGAGTGAGCGGCATCGACGGGCTTTCGTGGACGGTTCCCGAGCAGATGCTCGAGGAGGGGGACTCGGCCAAGATCATCGGGTGCTCCTGCGCTTCCAATGCTCCGGGTGGCGGGGCGGTAGCGCAAGCTGAAGTCTCGGGGGTGAGCCTTGAGGCTCTGGTAGCACTTGCCCAATCTCGGTAAATAGCAAGCCTCCCCTCTACTTGCTATTTCATGAATCGGCCCGGTCGGCCCGCGTTGGCGGGAAGGTCGGGCCGATTTAGCTGTCGGCTTTGCTTATCTGAGATGCCTGCGGTTTAGCCCGCAGTTTCGCCGCTGCACTAAGCCCCCAGCGCCTCTTCCCAAGCGGTTTCCTTGAAGCCGGGGATGACGGTGGCGGCGGTGATGAGCAAGGGGCGCTTTACGAGCATGCCGTTGGTGGCGAGCAGGGCGTATTGCTCGTCTTCGGGCATGTCGGGCAGCTTCTTCGACAGCTCCATCTCGCGGTAGAGCATGCCGCTCGTGTTGAAGAAGCGCTTCAGGGGCAGTCCGCTCCGCTCGTGCCACGCGCGCAGCTCCTCGGCCGTGGGGTTGTCCTCCACGATGTGCCGATCGGTGTCGCACAGGGGGGCGGAAAATTCGTTCAGAATGCACGTATCGAGCATAAAGGTGCGAATGCGTGAGGGCAAGGTATCGTAGATGGCGTCATTGAGCCATTCTGTGATGCGGCGATCGCGGGCGCCGATGTTGGAGACGAAGTCGTCGCGATCTTCCGGATCGATGCGTTTTATTTGCAGAAGGGCCAGATGGAGCGCCGCTGGCCATCCGCCCGTGAGATCCATGAGGCGCTCCACGGATGTCTCTTTGAGATCAATCAGATTCTCCCGGAGGAGGAGGCGCAAGTCTCCTCGCGTGAAAGCAAGGTCTAGGGCTGAAATCTCGAAAAGCTGGCTATGGGCTCGAAAAGAAGACAAGGGGAACGGAGGCGTAGATTCGCTCGAAATAATAAGGTGCAATGAAGGGGGAGCCCATCGAATGAGGGCAATAACAGCCTCATGCACCTCGGGATTGGATACGAGATGATAGTCGTTGAGTATGAGGACGTGGTCTCCAGTTATATGGGAGACCTGCTCAAGCGTCCAGGCCAGGTCAAGCGACGAAGCGCCTGGGGGAGGGTCTGATTGATAATCCTGCTTCGACAGCATAGCCAAAAGAGACGAGGCAAGCTTCTGGTAGAACATGGCCACTTCGTTGTCGGACTCGTCGACTTGGAGCCACGAGACGTGCTTGTCGGTATGGTTGGCCCAGCTTGTCAGCAGCGTTCCCTTTCCCCACCCCGACGATGCGACGCAGAGCGTGAGAGGGTATTTCGTTCCTTCGTTTAGCAGGCTTAGCAGTCTGTGACGCGGCACGATGCTTTTTGACTCAAGGGATGTTGGAGGACAACCTCCTATGTTGATAACACTCAAAGTGCTCTCCTCGCGCGACGGTGCAAGCCACCAGCTTGGTTAGTGATGATATCACGAGAACCTAGGGGAGTAGCGCAAATACCTCAAGCGATACCTCATTTGTGCGGTGACCCGACGATCGTCCATTCCTATGATCGAACAGCGAGTTGAATTCGCTCGGCAGCGCATCTGCCGAAGTATCGAGGGCTTTGATCGAAGGGGCGGATATGGCTAAGTCGGAGGAAATACCCGATTTTGGTCTCCTTCACGGTGTGAAGGTGCTTAGCACGGGCACGGTGGCGGCCGAGCCCTATGCCGCCACGCTGATGGCCGAGCACGGGGCCGATGTCGTCCAGGTTGAGAATGCGCGCAGCCCTGAGGGGATGCGGAAAAACGTCGCTTTGGAATGGGCGCAGGATGCACGGTGCAAGCGCACCATTGCTCTTGACATCCCATCGAAAGAGGGGCGGGGTGTCTTCCTTGATCTCATCCAATGGGCAGATATCTGGCTGGAGTCCTCCAAGGGGGGAACCTATAAGAAATGGGGATTCGACGACGAGTTTCTTTTGGAGCTCAACCCTGATCTCGTTATTGTGCATGTCTCGGGCTATGGGGAGATGGGAGAGCCCGACTACGTGCGTCGCCCGAGTTATGACCCGATAGCCCAGGCCTTCAGCGGGTTTATGTACATCAATAGTCCTAGAGGTACGAAGCCCATGGCGGTTTTCCCGGGCATCGGCGATTTCATTACGGCGCTTTTTGCGCTCTGGTCATCGCTGGCGGCTCTCCTGCGCGCCCGCGAGACCGGTGAGGGGGATGTTATCGACTTGTCCCAGTACGAGGCGATCTTGCGCGTTTCGGCTCAGTATCCGGCCGAGTATTTCACCAAGGGCAATCAGCTGGTCAGAAATCCGGATATTGACGGAGATGTGGGCGGTCTCGGGGTCTATGAGTGTAGGGACGGCCGGTATGTGTACGTCGCCCTGAATCCCTCTGCCTTGAAAAGCGACGGGCTTGCGCTTTTGGGATTGACGGGAGATCCCGATTTTGATCGGCAGGACGCAATCGTTGCTGGGACGGCCCGGGATGAGAAGTCGAAAAGAGCGATCGAGGACTACTGTTTGTCCCATACGGCAAGCGAGGTCGATCGTGACTTCAACAAGGTCAATATCGGCTGCTGCAAGATCATGGACTACTCGGAACTGGGAGACAATCCGCACTGCCTGAAGCGGGAAAGCATCGTCGAATGGTTCGATGACGCTTCGGGACAGATGGTGCGGGGAGTGGGCATTGTGCCCCGAGTGGAGCGAAGGCCCGGCCACGTTTGGCGCGGCGCCCCCCGCTTGGGCCAGGACAACGAGGATATCTTGGAGGAGTTGGGCTACTCCTCTGCGGATATAGAAAAGCTATACGCCGAGGGCGTCATTGTGCGCGACTAGCAGGTTGCATGCGAGGCGCCCCCCAGGGCGTCGTTCTACCGCAAAGCTAGTGCCCGTTTTCGGAAGGAGATGCTAAACGCGCAATTGTTCATAGATGTATTGAAAGGAGGAAGCATGATTGAGATTCCCGAAAGTGTGGAGACATGGGAAGAAACCGAGAAGACCATCGGGGAGACCCTGCCTGTGATTTACGGGGCAGACGCGGCGACCCTTGGATGGATTCGCCAATGGAATGAGGTGATCGAAGCTGATTGTCCTCTCTATTATGACGAAGAGTTGGCGCAGCGGCTGGGATACAAGACCATCCCGGCACCTGCCGGCATGGCCATGGCGGTGGGTACGGCCTCATGGTGGGAGCCCGGGGTGGAAGAGGGTCGCGTCGGGCCGCTGTATCCCCTCGCAATGCCCATGCTCGTTCCCACTCCTCGGCACTCGCTTGGCTTTGCGACAGACACCGAAGTAGAGTTTCTGCGTCCCCTCTATCCGGGGGACACTCTTCGCCAAGTCGGGCGGTTGGTGAGCGTGACCCGAAAGCGTCTTAAGGTTGGCGACGGCGCTTTCTTCACTGTGGAAATTGAGTTTATCAACCAGAACGATGAGACTGTCGCCATTCAGCGTGTTACGACCTGGTCGGGCAATCCTGTTGAGGAGGGTGAGTAGTTATGGCGAAGTGGGACGAGCAGCTGACTTTTGAGGAGGTCAAGGTGGGGGATGAGCTTCCCGAACTGGCCCTTCCTCTCACAGTGCAGCGTCTTGTGATGGAGGCCGCAGCGAATCGCGACTTTGTGCCGTTGCATCATGATGATGCCGCGGCTCAGAGGACGGGAGCGCCGGCCATGTTCGCCAACACGTGGTACTACATGGCTCTCAGCGAGAGGCATTTGCGCGAGTGGGTTGGACTTGAAGGCGAGATTCTCAAGATCGGGCCGTTCCGCATGGGCAAATTCGCTTGTCCGGGCGTTGACTTGCATTGCGGTGCGCGCGTTGTGGAGAAAAGGGAGGAAAACGGAAAGAACGTCGTCGAGCTTGATATTTGGCAAGACGACGGCACCGATAAAAACATGTGGGGCAAAGCGTTGGTCGCCTTGCCTGCAAAGCAATCGTAATCAGGGGAAAGGTACGATTCAACTATGTCGAATACAGTAAAAGGGTGGCTTTGCGCCATAGCGGGCATGGTGACCATGGGCGTGTCCCATCTGTGTTACTCGATCATCATCATCTTGATGGCATCGATGGTTGCCGCCGTCGGGTGCTCTGCGGCAGAAGGTGCGCTCATCTTCAGCATTACGGCCATCGGCTCTCTGGTGGCATCGCTTTTCATTGGGTCTCTGCTCAAGGTGCTCAAGACGAAGTACGTCTATGTCATTGGCGGAATTCTCCAGGGCGCGCTGCTGGTGACCATGGGGTATTCCACCAATCTCATGCTCGTCTACGTCATGGCATTTTTGTTTGGCATCGGCAACAAGTTCTGCGGTGCGATGACTCATCAGATTAACGTTACCAACTGGTTTGCCTCTGGGCGCGGGACCATCTCCTCTATGGGAACTTTGGTATCGGGCCTGATTAACGCGATTATGGCCACGGTTACCGGCGTGCTTAGCTCGATGTTCGGGTACCAGACTTACTCGCTGATCGCCGGATTCGTTCTCGCAGGCATTATTGTGGTGCTGGGTCTGCTGTTCGTGTGCGATGCTCCCGAGAAATATGGCATGCAGCAAATTGTGCTGAAGGAGAAGGAGGGCAAAAAGACCCGGACGATTGGGGCGGATTCGAAGGTGTACGAGACGGCTATGCCCATCTCGAAGCTGCTGCGCCAGCCGCTTCTGTGGGCCGTGCTGGTGTGCCCCTTCCTCATGCAGTTCGCCTGCACCATCTATTACAGCAACCAGTCGCTCGTGCTGGGTTCTATGGGCCTGGACGTTGTGCAGATCTCCTATTGCGTGTCGATAGTGAGTATTTCTCAGATGATTCTGGTGCCGTTGTTCGGCGTGCTGTCCGATGTTATCAGCGCTCGCAAGACGCTCATTATCTATTGCGTTGTGGGCGCGGCCAACATGTTCCTCTTCAGTTTGAC
>OLNP01003555.1_pt1 | contig 10173 bp, 8 predicted proteins | sample 1671951 | NCBI WGS metagenome assembly OLNP01 (sample SAMEA3136629, study PRJEB25190) | human gut metagenome | biome: human gut; feature: human-associated habitat; material: faeces | place: Austria | collected 2013
TTGCCGTCCAGCACCTGCATCAGGGTGGACTTGCCCGCGCCGTTGGGGCCTGCGATCACCAGCCGCTGGCCGCGGCACACCGTGTAGGTAAAGGGTTCCAGCAGGGTGCGCTCCCCTATTTTGATGGTCAGGTTCTTGAGCAGCACCAGTTCGTTCCACGGTTCTACGTCATATTCAAACCGGAACTTGAGCTGGTTGGTCTCGTCCTTGGGCGCTTCGGTGATCTCCAGCTTTTCCAGCTGCTTGCGGCGGCTCTGGGCCATTTTGGTGGTGGAGGCGCGCACAAGGTTGCGGTCCACGTAGTCCTGCAGCTTTTCGGCCAGTGCCACATCTGCATCGTGCTGCTTCTGGCGCAGGGCATCGGCGGCTTCCTTCTGGGGCAGGTAGGCCGAGAAGTTGCCCTTGTAGGTGGTCATGGTCTGGAAGGAGACCTCCCAGATCTTCGTACACACGTTATCGAGGAAGTAGCGGTCGTGGCTGACCACCAGCACCGCACCGGAATAGCTTTTGAGGTAGTTTTCCAGCCATTCCATGGTGGCAAAGTCCAGATGGTTGGTGGGCTCGTCCAGAATGAGCACGTCCGGCTTTTCCAGCAGCAGCTTTGCCAGCCGCAGCCTCGTCAGCTCGCCGCCGGAGAGCACCGCAATGTTCTTCTGCCATGTATCCTGCGCAAAGCCCATGCCGGACAGCACCTTTTTGATGTTCACATCCATGTTGTAGCCGTCGGCGGCATCCACGATGTTCTGCAGCTGGTCGTGCCGGGCCAGCAGCTCCGTGTCGTCCGGTTGCGCGGCCATTTTGCGTTCCAGCACCTGCATCTGGGCCATGGCATCCAGCACAGGGGCAAAGGTGGAGCGCATCTCGCCGTAGAGATCCAGCGTGGCATCCAGCTTTGCGTTCTGTTCCAGATAGCCCAGCGTCACGCCGTGGGTCACGCTGAACTCACCTTCGTAGTCCTGGTACTCGCCGGTCAAAATCTTGAGCAGGGTGGTCTTGCCCGCGCCGTTCTGGCCCACGATGCCGATGCGGTCCTCCCGCTCGACACTGGCGGTCACATCGTGCAGCACGATCTTTTCGCCAAAGCTCTTGCCTAGTTTTTCCAAATGTATCAGCATAGTTTTATGATCCCGTTCTCCATCCGCTTATTGGCTCAGCACTGGTGGCGGCGGTTCTTCAGGCCCACATTGGCCAGCTCTTCCTGCTCCATCACCAGCGGGTACAGCTCTTTCAGGTCTGCGATCTCGTAGGTGGGCACCACCTTGCCGGGGTTCTCGGCGTGGCTGGGGTTATACCAGCAGGTGTCAAGGCCCGCATTCACGCCGCCCTGAATGTCGCTGCTCAGGCCGTCGCCCACCACCAGCACATGCTCGCGGTTCTCCACGCCAAGGGCGCGCAGGGCCGCATCAAAAATTCTGCGGTTGGGCTTTTCGCTGTCCATCTTCTCGGAGACGAACACGTCCTCCATAAAGTTCAGCACACCGCTCTCGGCCAGACGGCGGATCTGCACCTTCTGGAAGCCGTTGGTCACAACGGCCAGCGTTGCCACCTCGGAAAGCTCCCGCAGCACATCCAGCACTTCCGGCCCCATCAGGTCCGGGTGGGTGGAGAGCTGTTCCAGATAGAAGCGGTTCATCTCGGCTCCGTCACCGGCGGCATCAATGGCCTTGAGGAAGCGGGTGAACCGCTCTGCCATGAGCTTTTCCCGCTTGATCTGGCCTTTTTCCAGCTGCCGCCACAGCTCCGAGTTGATGGTGCGGTAGGTCTGCACCGTTTCTGCGTCCGGCTCAATGCCGTAGTTCACCAGCGTTTCGGCCAGTGCCTTGCTTTCGGCTGCGTCAAAGTTCAGCAGGGTGTTGTCTGCATCGAACAGCACGCAATAATATTTTGCCATAAACCTTCCCTCTTTTCCTTCTGCCATGGCCTCAGCTGCCATGCGCTCAACAACAGGCAGAAGCCAGCCCTGCCGTAAACAGAGCTGGCTTCACATCATTCTGTTACAATTTCGTACGATGGTACGTCCGTCTGCTCCGGGTCGTTGTCCGGGCAGGTGGTTTTGACATCACAGGGGGTGGCAGCACACTTTGCCATTTCCTCTTCCAGCGCGCCGTTGTCCACGTTCTCCCAGTCGGTGCCGTAATCGTCCACGCTGCCGTCGGTCACGTTCTCTTCCCCGGGCAGCGCCGGGATGCGGGGTTCCTCGTAGTACATGCAAACGCCTCCCTTCCTGCCAGCCTATGCGGCACGGCAGGCCGGGGTGACAGCCTCAGGACGCGGAGTCCGTGGATGCGGACTGCTCGTTGGCGGCTTCCTTGCTGGCATTGGATTCCGAAGCCGCATGGGAACTGCCGGAGCTTGCAGAGCTGCTCTCGCTGCTGGAGCTGCTATGGGAAGCCGAGCTGCTCTCACCAGAGCCCGCGTGGGACGAGCTGGTGCTGTGGGAAGAGCTGGCTGTTCCGTTGGAAGCAGAAGCCGAGCCTGCCGGGGAAGCCGTGCTCTCACTGCTGGAAGAGCTGTGAGACGAGCTGTCGGAAGAGCTGTGAGACGAGCTGCCGGAGGTGGATGTAGCCCCGGAGGATGCCCCGGAGGTGGTGCCGGACGATGCACCGGAAGAACTGGTGCTGCCGGAAGAACTGCTGCCCGACGTGCTGCCAGAGCTGCCGGAGCTGTGAGACGAGCTGCCGGAGCTTACGCCGCTGACCGTCACATTCAGGACGTTGCTGGTAACGGTGCAGCCGTTGTAGCTTGCCACTGCGTACACCTTAAAGGTCGCATTGAGCATGGAGGGGTCGATCTCCACCTTGACGGTGGTCTTGCCCGCCGCCTGCGGCACTTCCGCACCGTTGGCGTACCAGCGGATGCTGTCGGCAGTGAGGTGCTTGCCGCCCAGCTTTGCGGTAAAGGTGTAGGAATCGCCCAGCACGGCCTTGCCGGTGCTGCTGATATGCACGGAAGCCGCTGCAAACACGGCGGTCACGTCCACGTTCTGCTTGAAGTTCGTATCGGTGCGGGTCTTCTGGGTCACGCCGTCGCTCCACTTGACGAACACATAGCCGTCCTGCGGCACAGCCGTCACGCTGATGGACTGGGCGGCGCTGGTCACTTCATAGGAGAGGGATGTCTTGCCGCTGTCGCTGCCGCTGGAAAGGGTGCCGCCGGTCTTGTCCACCCGGTAGCTGGCCTGATACAGCACACCCTGCTCTTCGGAAGAGCCTGCAGCCTCCGAGCTGCTGGGTGCTGTCACCGCAGAGCTGGGGTTCGGGGTATACTCGGCGCGGGTGGGGATGTTGGCGGTGTCGGGCCGACGGTCGTCGGTCTGGTAAGCGTGGGTGCGCAGATAGCTCAGCATGGCCTTCAGGCCCACGGGCTTCAGGTGGATATCGCCGGTCTGGTAGTAATCCTCGCGGCCATAGCCGTTGGCATCCTTCAGCGCTTCGGCGCTGTTGAGGAACTTCAGGCCCATCTGCTCACACATGGACAGCAGGGCCATGTTGAAGTCGTCGATCTTGGTCTGGTCCATGTGGGGGTAGTTTGCGTGGTTTGCAGGCACCGGCGGCACCGTGTTCACGATGATGTCGGTGTAGGGGTAGCTTTCCTGAATGGCCTGCACCAGCGCGGTGTAGTTCTTGATGAACTCGTCCACGCTCATGCCGGTATCGTTGGTGCCCAGCATGATGACCACGCGGCGGGGCTTCATTTTGGCCACGGCCTGCGCGATGGTGTAGGTGTTGCTGTCCTTTTTAAAGGTAACGATGCCCTCGTTCAGGGCGGCATGGGTGCCAATGCCCTCCTTGGCGCAGAACTGCTGCAGGCTGATCAGGCCGTTGGCGTACAGGCGCACCGTGTTGGAATCGCCGAGGAACAGCGTTTCCTTCTGGTAGCTCTCGCCCGCGTCGGCGGTCTCCGGCAGCAGGGCGGCAGAGGTCTCGCTGATCTGGTAGTGATCCGAGATATCCTCTTCGCCCGGCACCAGCACCTCGCTGGAGGGCTGTTCCCCCGGGGCTGCAGGGGTCTTGCCGCGCTTGAGCAGCGTCATGGTAATGGCAATGGTCAGAATGGCTGCCAGCGCGCACACACTGCACACCAGCACAGCCTGCTTCTGCATAGGAGTAAGCGATTGCTTTTCCGGTCGTGTATTTCTCATATTTCTCACCATTCACTTAGTTTCCGGCACAGGGCCTTCCGGTCATGCCTGTCCGTTCAGGATCTGGTCTGCAAGGCTGGCGCAGCTTTCGGCCAGCAGCACCGGGTGGAAGGGTTCCAGCTCTTCCCTGCTGCCGTAGCCGTACAGCGCACCGGCGGCATCCAGCCCGCAGTCCGCAGCGCCGCGCATGTCGTCGTTGCGGTCGCCCACCATCAGCACCCGCCTGCCCTGCATCATGGGCTGGGCCAGCACATGGCGCACCACGTCGGTCTTGGTGTCGCGGCTCTCGTCCATGGACGCGCCGCCGATAAAATCAAAATAGCCTGCAAGGCCCTTTTCTTCCAGAATGGGCGTAACGACCTGCGTGGGCTTGGAGGTAGCGGTGCACAGCACAAGGCCCGCGTCCTTCAGGCGCTGCAGCATCTCTGCTGCACCGGGGTAGGCGGCGCACTCGTGGCTGCCCTTGACGGCGTAGCTGTCGCGGTACAGGTCGGTGGCCTTTTCAATGAGGGCCGGGTCGGTAAAGTGCTCACCAAAGCTCTTGCGCAGCGGCGGGCCAAGGTAGCGGCGCAGGTTCACATTTGTGGTGTCCACGCCCATCTTGGCAAAGACTTCTTTTAATGTATTTATGATACCGGGAGCGGAATCGATCAGGGTCCCGTCCACATCAAACAGGATCGCATCGTAGTTCAGCAATTTGTAAATTTCCTCACTTTCATGGTGATACATTGTATAGTATAGCACAGAATCCCGTTATCAGCAATTCCAACAAATGGTTTTTACAAAAATTATGCATTCAAGCAGAGAAAAGGCCCGCCCGGCATCCGGACAGGCCTTTCGGCATCTTCTTACTTCGCTGCGGCATCCGCAGGCGGATAGTACAGGTTGTTGGAGACGAACTCCAGCTTATCCTTGAGCACCAGCTCCAGGTTTGCCACGGCGTGCACCATGTTGGTGGCCGAATCGTTTACTTCCAGCAGCTTGCACAGGTCCAGACCGTCCAGTTTCATGGCGGCGTCCATCTTCCGGCTCTCGGCACACAGGATGTGGCTCAGGGCATTTTCCTGCAGAGCGATGCTCTCCACAAGGTCAACGACCGCCTGCTCCAGCGTCACCTTGGGCAGGCAGGGGCAGGGGCAGCGGGTGGTATCGATACAGTTCTCAGCAGACATGATAAAACCTTCCTTTCGTTCATCCGGTCAGGGGCGGTGTACGCCCCATTCTATGTCTGCCGGGTACGCCGGTGTTACTCCTGCTTTTTAGGGTTCTGGATGCCGCGCACCTTTTCAATGGTCTCGCGGTAGCCGCCGGAGCCGTACTGGATGCAGCGGTTGATGCGGCTGATGGTGGCCGTGCTGATCTCCACCGCCTTCACGATCTGATCGTAGGTTCTGCCGTCCAGCAGCATCTTTGCCGCTTCCAGCCGCTGCGCCATATCTGAGATTTCCTTTACAGTGCACAGGTCTTCAAAGAAGTTGTAGCACTCCTCCCGCGTTTCCAGACTGAGGATGGCATCGAACAGTGCATCGGTGGTCTGGTTTCTTCTGGAATTTTTATCTGCCATGAATGTTCTCCTTGCCGCCGCAGCGGACTGTCCGGTTTTGGGAGCGTTCCCTCTTTTAATTGTTCCGGAAATGTTCAGGTTCTTTCTTGCATCACCACTTTAGCACATCAAAGTGTGAAAGTCAAGCCCTTGGCGTGAACTCTTTTCATTCGTTGACGTGTATAGTTTTCTTCGTTTCACGCATGAACAAAAATCACCTAAAAATTATTGCAGAACGCTTTCCTGAATTAGTGTATCCTCCGAACTTGTTCCAAGGATATTGACAATTTGTGAATTCCGCACTAAAATACGGACAATCATTCGGCAAATGCGATGAACAGGACATGATTCTTTGCAGCACCCTCTCCCAGAGAGCCGCCCATCTGATGCAAGGGCAGCAGTCAGGAGCAAAGCGTTCTCCCCTGCGAGCAGCCTGTGTGAACAAAGGCGCTGACCCCGCCTTCCAGTAATGCATGGCCGTTTTGTCCACGTTACGGGGCTGCGTATGTATGTACGCTGGGAGTGGCTGCCCTGTGCAGCAAACGAAGTGGTATCGCGGAGTATTCCATACACGATGTGCAGTGTATGTGAAGGCCTTCGTCTTCGATGGTTCGTCCCAAATGGAACGAACGCAGGAAGACGGGGCCTTTTTTACACCCTGCCGCCCCCATGTCGCTGACATTTGCCGGATGCCAAGAAAGGAAAGAGGTAAAAACAATGAATACGCTGGTCATCGTATTGATCGCAGCCGTGTGTCTGTTTGGCGCTTATATGCTTTACGGCCGCTGGCTGGCAAACAAGTGGGGCATCGACCCCTCTGCCAAGACCCCGGCAGTTGTCCATGAGGACGGCCGGGACTACGTTCCCACCGACGGCTGGACCGTGTTTGCACACCAGTTCAGCTCCATTGCCGGTGCAGGCCCTGTTACCGGTGCGATCCAGGCCGCTGCGTTCGGCTGGCTGCCGGTGCTGCTGTGGGTGCTGCTGGGCGGCATCTTCTTCGGTGCTGTCACCGACTTCGGCGCTCTGTATGCTTCCGTTAAGAACGACGGCAAGAGCATGGGCATGCTGATCGAAAAGTACATCGGCAAGACCGGCCGCAAGCTGTTCCTGCTGTTCTGCTGGCTGTTCTGCGGCATCGTCATTGCCGCCTTTGCCGACATGGTGGCCGGCACCTTCAATGCCTACGGTGCTGACGGTGCTCTGGTGGAGGCTGCCCAGACCAACGGTGCTGCCGGCATGGTCTCCATCATGTTCATGGTGTTCGCCGTGATCTTTGGTCTGCTGCAGAAGAACCTGCACTTCACCGGCTGGAAAGAAAATGTAATCAGCATCGTATTCATCGTGCTGTCCTTTGTGGTGGGTGCAAACTTCCCCATCATTCTGGGCAAGGCTGCATGGAGCTACATCACCTTTGTGTACATCTTCTTTGCCGCTGTCCTGCCCATGTGGCTGCTGAAGCAGCCCCGTGACCACATGACCACCTTTATGTTCGTGGCCATGATCGTGGGTGCTGTTCTGGGCCTGATCGTCAACCATCCCGTCATGAACCTGCCGGTGTTCACCGGCTTTACCAACGCCAAGCTGGGCACCATGTTCCCCATCCTGTTCGTTACCGTTGCCTGCGGCGCTGTTTCCGGTTTCCACAGTCTGGTGTCTTCCGGCACCTCCTCCAAGACCGTTACCAATGAGAAGGATATGCTGAAGGTCGGCTACGGTGCCATGGTGCTGGAAAGCCTGCTGGCTGTCATCGCCCTGTGTGTTGCCGGTGCTTCTGCTGCTGCAGACGGCACCCCCGCAGACGGCACTCCGTTCCAGATCTTCAGCCGCGGCGTTGCCAGCTTCTTCGTGGGCTTCGGTCTGGACCAGCACTTTGCCTCTGTGTTTATGACCATGTGCGTTTCCGCACTGGCCCTGACCAGTCTGGATGCTGTGGCCCGTATCGGCCGCATGAGCTTCCAGGAGCTGTTCAGCGTGGACGACATGGAGCATGCTGAGGGCTGGCGCAAGCTGCTGTGCAACGTGTACTTCTCCACCTTCCTGACTCTGGCTTTCGGCTTCCTGCTGACCAAGATCGGCTACGCCAACATCTGGCCCCTGTTCGGTTCTGCAAACCAGCTGCTGAGCGCTCTGGTTCTGGCCACCCTGTGCGTGTTCCTGAAGGTCACCGGCCGCAGCAACAAGATGATCTTCCCTCCGCTGGTCATCATGCTGTGCGTCACCTTCACCGCTCTGGTGCAGCGCCTGATCGCCATGGTCAAGGCCATCAGCAATGCCGCTGCTGTCACCATCCCCGCTGGCGAGACCACTTGGGGTGCTGTGTTCATTGCAAACGGCCTGCAGCTGATCCTGGCCGTGCTGCTGATCGTTCTGGGCCTGAACATCGTGTTCCACTCCTTCAAGGCCTATAAGAATGCTGAGCAAAACAGCGAAGCAAAGGTCTGAGTTTCAGATCCTGCTGAACTGAATCTGTAAATGCAAACTGCCGCTGACGGCGTAAAAACCGTCAGCGGCAGTTTTTGTTGCTGTAAGCTTCTATGATTTGAAATGGCCTCCGCGTGCGCTCTGGCCATAAGCAGAGGAAAATTTATTTGATATTGTGGTTTGGAAACGACTGCGGTCGTTTCCAAACCATTTTTTCACAGAAAGAGTCCCAAAGATAAAATGCATAGTCACCACAAAAAATGCAGTGTACGGTCACGACCTTTCCCGTGAAAAAGCGCACGCGGCGGCTATTCTAAATCAAAAATCAAACGTTCGTTTCTTCCCACGTTTGAAGGACCGCCATCTGCACTGGGGTGTGGAACCAGTGCTCCCCGCCTTCCATGATCGTCAGATGCGCCCCGCTTTCCTGACGGAAGCGCTCGATCATGGTGCGGCTGGTCAGGGCATCCCTGTCACCATACAGCACCTGCGTGCGGCCATGCCAGTGCAGCGGATGTTCCCGCACCCAGCACAGATACGGCCATGAGAGGGTCTCCCCAAGATCCGTGGGGATCTCCCCTGCCCGGTGCAGCTGTTCCTCGGTCACATGGGCATATTGCATCATATTCGTGATGAGAGCTTCCATATCCACCACCGGAGAGACCAGCAGGGTCTGTTCCGGCGCGTCTCCCTGCAGCGCCTGCATGGCAAGCCACGCGCCGATGCTCACGCCATACAGCCGGATATGCGCCCACACCGGCTTCATGCGGGCATATACGGCTTCTATCTCCGGCACAGCCACCCACGGCAGAAGCCGCTCAGGGCTGTTTTTCCGTGCGCCATGCTCGGGCAGGTCGATAGCCAGCACCTGCCAGCCCGCTTCACAGGCTGTAGCGGCAAAACGTTCTGCTTCTTCCTTGCAGCCGTTCTTACCATGGAGATAGAGGTAAACATTCCGGCTCCGGCTGCCGTACAGGATGGCAGGGATGCCCGCAAGAGTCATGGTTTGTTTTTTCATAAGGGATTCTCCTTATCCGATCATGCTCTCCATTCGGAGAGACGTTTTGTTTACACTGCGCATTGCTTTTCGTCCTCCCTTCTTTCCGTTTTCTCTATGATAGCACATCCGCCCGCCAAACACAAACAAAAAGGAGCCGCAGCGCCCTGTTACGGGTACTGCAGCTCCCAATTCAACTTTGGAAGTTAAATTACTTCACCATGCTTGCAACTTCAGCAGCGAAGTCGTCAGCACGCTTCTCCAGGCCTTCGCCCTTCTGGAAGCGGGTGAACTTGACGATCTTGATGTCGCCGCCCAGATCCTTAGCGACCTTAGCGGTGTACTGAGCAACGGTCAGGTCGCTGTCCTTGACGAACTCCTGATCGACCAGGCAGTTCTCCTTGAAGAACTTCTTGATCTTGCCCTCGATCATCTTCTGCTTCACAGCCTCGGGCTTGTTAGCGGTCTTGGGATCGCCAGCCATCTGAGCCAGCATGATCTCCTTCTCCTTGGCCACGACCTCAGCGGGGACAGAAGCCTCATCGACATAGCCGGGGTTTGCAGCTGCGACCTGCATGGCGATGTCCTTGCCGTAGGTAACGAACTCGTCCTTAGCCTCGATGCCGTTGGTGGTCTCGAAGTTGACCAGAATGCCGTGGGTGCCGCCGCCGTGGACGTATGCAGAGCAAACGCCCTCGTAACGGACGAAACGGCGAACCTTGATGTTCTCCTTGATGACCAGGATCAGGTTCTTCAGAGCCTCGTCCACGGTCTCGCCGTTCTCGGTCTTGCAAGCCATCAGAGCCTCAACATCAGCAGGGTTCTGCTTCATGATGACCTGAGTAGCCTCCTTGACGAAAGCAACGAACTTGTCGTTCTTGGCGACGAAGTCGGTCTCAGCGTTGACCTCGATGACAACACCCACCTTGCACTGGGGGCAGTAGTCAGCGTAGACCATGCCCTCGGCAGCGGTACGGCTTGCCTTCTTGGCAGCGGTAGCCAGACCACGCTCACGCAGGATCTCGATTGCCTTCTCGAAGTTGCCGTCAGCCTCGGTCAGAGCCTTCT
>OLNP01003558.1_pt1 | contig 10168 bp, 9 predicted proteins | sample 1671951 | NCBI WGS metagenome assembly OLNP01 (sample SAMEA3136629, study PRJEB25190) | human gut metagenome | biome: human gut; feature: human-associated habitat; material: faeces | place: Austria | collected 2013
CACGCTGCCGGTCTGGCGCGGGCTGAACCGCGTCATCAACGAATATCTCGACGGCATCACGCTGCAGGACCTGCTCGACCAGCAGCGGGCGCACTATGCCAATGATTACATGATCTGAGGGAGCGTCGTGCGGCAGCTGCGCAGAAATTGAATATTTTTACAGGAAATTCCTTGACAAATGGAATCCTGCCTGTTAATATGGAACTATGATCCGACTGCGGAGGAAGAGAGACGGACGCGATGTTTGACGATCAGGAGACCCATTATCCCGTTCCGGGCGAAACGCCGTGGGAGCGGCTGCGCTATCTGGCCACCAGCACGGAGACGATCTACCCGGTCCCGCCCTATGTCTGCATGAAGTGCCGCCGCGTCATCGTCCCGCGGAAATGGGCGCTCATTCTGCACGATCTGGCGGAATTCCTCGGCTATTTCTGGCTGTTTGGCATCTGGTTCTGGCCGTCCGTCGGGGTCGCCCCGGCGAAATCGATCGCGTTCCCGTCCATTGCGCTGTTCCTGCTGTGCATGCGCGGGGCAGCGCCGCTGGCCTATGCCGCCATTCCGTGGGTGCTGGATATACCGGACGATCCGGACGCGCAGTTCTATGCCTGGGCGACGCAGAAGAGCGTGGCCTATCTGCGCTTTTTCCTGCGTATGCTTCCCGTGATCGCGATCTTTATTCTGCCATAATGCTGCCGCCGTGCCCCTCGCTGGACACGGCGATTTTTGCATAGAAAGATCGAGAGAGGAGCTATCCATGAAGCACCCTGATAAAAAGAACGAGATGCCGCTTCGCGACTACAGCTGGATCATCTTTCTGCCATTTGTGGCGTTGGGATGGATGGCGTTTAAGGCAGCATTGGAGAATGCGGCGGCGTTGATCGTGTGGCTTGTCTACAGTCTGTTTCTCCTGTTTCCCATCCTCCTGATTCTCCGCTATCCTGTTCTGACGGAAACCGGCGTCCGCCGCACGTTCGCGGGCATCGGCTACCGCTTTGTCCCGTGGTCGGAGGTCCGGGACGTCATGCGCGTCTATAATCAGGCATTTACGCACGGCATGATGACACTGATGGTCACGACAACGCAGGGCCATGTATACCGCCCGGATGAGAAGGGCTACATCCCGCCTGCGCAGCGGCGGGCATTCTTCCGGGAATGGATCGCCGGAAAGAGCTTTATGATCGACTGCTCCGGCAAGAAGTCCGGCCCGAAAATTGTGGCCTATGTCGAAAAATACTACGGCCCGCTGGACTATGACTTTGTGGCCGAGCGGGAAAAACAACACCCCACACCGAAGAAGTGGTGGTAGCGGAGGTGTGCTAATATGGACAACAACGCTTGGTTCCCCGATTTCGACATTCCCATACCGCTTCCACCGAGCATCACCGCGGAGATTTGCCTGTGCTTTGATTCGTATTTGTCCGTTGAAGGGCTGGATGAGATGATCGGTCTGCCGGCAAAGTGCGCTGAGCCACGCGGTGCCATGCGGATCAATCCGCTTACCGGGAGGCAGAATCCGGGATACTGGCACTATGTGCTTCCGTCATGTGCGGATTTTGGCAGTGAGTCCCTGACGGAGCAGCTGTGCGGCCTGCTGACGGAACATGCAACCGGGTTCCGGTCTGCTATGGAGAAATATGCCCCTGCAGAGCTGATCCTGCGCTTCTTCGTCGAGGCGCAGGAGGCACGGCAGTTCCCAACGGTCTCGCTGTCGACCGAAGTGATGCAGATCGCGGCATCGCTGGGGGCCAGAGTGGATGTGGACGTGGAATGCCATTGCTGCGAAGAAGACGATATGCTCCTGCTTGATCCAATATTAGAAGAAAGGAGAAACGAGACTTGAAACGGATCCTGATCATGCTTGCTGCCGTCGGTATTCTGCTGCTGATGGCATCATGCGGCCGGGACAGTGCGCGTGTGGAAATATGTTCCGATGGCTCATGGCTGGGGGACTATACGATCACCGGGGATCAGGTGGACTTTTTCTGCACCGCAAAGATCAAAAACACCGGCTCGGAGGAGCAGAAGATCAATCTGTACGGCGATTTTTCCGAGGATATGGCGGGTGGCCTGCTGAAGACGGGACGTCTGATAGCCCATCCGGCCGACGATCCCGCCGGGACGGTGCTTTCCGTCCTGCCGGGAGAGCATGCCTATGAAGTTGTCTTTACCGGAGAATATGCCGGAACGCCGGTCAAGCAGGACCGCCTGCTCCCGCCGCTGGAGATCGTTCCCTTTACAGAGGCGGAAACCAATTAGCCCTACCCACATAAAAACAGTTCCCGCAGCAGGGTTTTGCCCCTGCTGCGGGAATTTTATGTTTGGCTTACTTTACGATATTCTGTGCATAGCGGGAGAGGATGGCGGCGACCTGCGCGCGGGTGGCGCTGCCCTGCGGGTCAAGGTAGATTGTGGAGCCTTCCTTTGTGCCCTTGACGAGCTCTGCGGCGACGGCCCAGGAGAGGGCGTCGTGCGCATAGGCGCTGGTCTTCTCCGCATCCGGGAAGGCCGTGAGATCGGCGCGCGCGGCCGTGTCGACGCCCTTGAGCGATGCATAGCGGAAGAGGATGGCGGCGATCTGCTCACGGGTCACATTGCCCTCCGGGTCGAACCTGCTGCCGCCGATGCCGTTGACAATACCGGACTCTGCGGCCCATGCGACTGCGTCGGCATAGTAGGCGTTGGCGTCCACATCGGTGAAGGTGGTCGCGGTCTTCGGGGCCGTCTCGCCGTCAAGACGCCACAGGACCGTGACGAGCATGCCGCGGGTCATGGGCTCCTCCGGAGCGAACAGGTCCTTCTCCACGCCGTTGAAGAGACCGTTCTGATTTGCAAAGCGGACATCGTCATAGAACCAGTCGGACTCCGTGACATCGAGGAACGGGTTGACCCACGGCTCCTCGGCCTTCGTGCCGTGCACGACGGTGATCGTGGCGATATTGGAGGCGAGGCGCTTGCCCTGCGCGGACTGATCTGCATACTGCTGTTCGCTGATGCCGTAGCAGAAGCGGAGGCTGCCGGTGTTCTTCGCGGCGGCGGCGACTTCCTCCAGCGTGCCGGAGCCGGAGGCCCACGTCAGCGCGAGGATCGCGGGGACCTCGGTCTTGCCGTCTTCGGTGATGTAGTAGCGATAGGTCCCGTTGTCGGCATAGGTCAGCTCGGAGCTGAAGCCGTCGGCCGCGGCGGCCTTCAGGGTGTCGAGATCGGAGAACGTGACCCCGGCGTCGGTCAGCAGGTCGTTCATGGTGACGTACTGCGTCGCCGCGACGAGCTGGGTCTCGCCCTTCTTCCAGAACTGATAACCGGCAGCGCCTTCCGTGGCCAGCGCGGCCAGCTCGGACGGCTTGTAGGACTTGACTTCCTTCGCTTCGCCGCCTTCGGTCTGCTCATAGACGGTCAGGACGACGCGCTCGGGATGGGTGACGGTCAGCGCGACCACGTTGGAGGCAAGGCGCTTGCCCTGTGCAGACTGGTCGGCGTACTGCTGCTCGGTGATGCCGTAGGCAAAGCGGAGGCTGCCGGAGATATAGGCGGTCTTCGCAATGTCCTCGGGCGTGCCGGAGCCGGTGTTCCACGAGATCAGGATGGCAGCGGGGACCTCAGTCGCGCCGTCTTCGTTGACATAATACTTGTAGACGCCGCTGTCCTCATAGGTGAGCGTCGAGGTGAAGTCCGTAGGATCGGCCGCCGTGACGGCATCGCCCGCGCCGAACTCGACCCCGGCGTCTGCCAGCAGGCTGCCGACGGTCGCATAGAGATTCGAAGCGATGACCTTTTCACTGCCGTTCTTCCAGTGCTGATAGCCGACGACCTCGGTCTGAGCCAGCGCCTTCAGCTCGGAGAGGGTGTAGGTCTTTGCTGCAACGGCGGATTCGCCCTCGTAGCGCTCATAGACGGTCAGAACGACCGGCTCGGTGGGCTTTTCGGTGCCGAAGCGGAATTCCGGCGTCGCACCGGCGTAGATCAGGTCGACGACATAGCCGTCCTCGGTCTCACCGGAGCCGCCGCCGCAGCCGCCGCTCACGCCGTCATCCGTCAGCCAGACCTTGTAGATCGGGTCGTGGTTTTCGTCCTGATTGTCGGTGTAGACAAGGTTATGGGCAGGCGTTTCCGTCGCGGGGTCAGTGGTCGCTGCAAAGGCCGGGATCAGCATGCCGGTCAGCATGGAGAGGCACAGCAGCAGAACTGCCGCACGCCGCGCGGCCTGATGGAAGAATCTCATGTTATCGCGCTCCTTTTCCTGAAAACGTTATCTTTTCGTGAGAATAACCATATTCATTCTAGCACGCGAAGCTCAAAATGTCTAATACTTTGTTTGAAAAACTAAAAAAATTTGTCGATTTGAATAGAGAAGAAAAATCGCGCCCGGTGGAGCGCAATTTGACGCGATATCCTATTGCAGCAGCGGTCAGTGACCGCCTTGCTAGGGCAATTCAACCGCGCAAGAGCACTGATGCACCGCAGCACCACCCTGATGTGTCATTGCGAGGAGCGAAGCGACGTGGCAATCTTGCAGGGCCCGGTCCGATAACAGGGCAGCCTCGGCGAATCCGTAGGCTGTTGCGTGAGATTGCCACGTCGGCCTACGGCCTCCTCGCAATGACAAATCTGGGAGCATTGCACGGTCGGCGATGGTGCACGGAAATTTACGGGTCCGCATGGCGCTCACGCATATCAATGCCTCTGCGGGAGCGGGCGGAAGTCCGGCTTGCGCGGCATGAGGCCGGGTGCGCTGCGGTCGGGGCGCGGCGGCACCGGGAACAGCTCGGGGTATTCCTCGCTGTAGTATTTCCGGTTGTTTTCGACCAGCTCGTCGAGCGGAACAGGGCGGTAAAAGTTGATGTCCACGCCCGCGTTCAGAACGCGCGGCAGGGTCTTCAGAATTTCATAGGCATGGTTGCGCTGATTGTGGATGTGGCCGTGGATCATATAGCCGCCCTTTTCGTGGAGGATCGGGTAATGGCACAGGAGGATGTGCGTGCCGCCGTCGTCGATCTCCAGAAAGTCTGTCACGCTGTCGCAGTAGTCCAGCAGACGCTCGGCGTGGTTCAGGCCGGTGTCGTGGTTGCCGCGGATGAGATGCAGGTGGCCATTCAGGCGGGAGAGATACTGCGTCGGGGCCTCGCCGCCGTTGTAGGAGAAGTCGCCGACGATGTATACGCTGTCGTCTGCGCCGACGCGGGCGTTCCAGTTGGCAATGAGGGCCTCGTCCATCTCCGGCACGCCGGAAAACGGCCGCGCGGTGTCGTGCAGGATGGGATAATAACCGAGGTGCAGGTCAGCGGTGTAGAAGATCATGGAGATCGCTCCTTTCGGCGGATGCTGTTACAACCATAACAGGAGCGTCCGGAAAATGCAAGCGGAAAATTACCGGATTGGATGCGTGGGCCGCACCGGCCAATGTAGGGGAGCGGCATGCCGCTCCCGGCGCAACGCTTGCGATTCGTATCGGGTATCGATAAAATGGTGCGCACCGATTGCGTCTGTAGCGGCGCTCAGTGAGCGCCTTGTACAGAGCTATTCAACCGCGTAAGAGCACTGATGCACCGCCGCACCGCCTTGACGTGTCATTCCGAGGAGCGAAGCGACATGGGAATCTCGCAGTACCCGGCCGGATAATTGGATACTTCCGGCAAAAACGTAACTGCCTTCCCGAGATTGCCACGGGCGCAGCGCGCCCTCGCAATGACAAACCTTTGGTTTTCACCGTTTTAACGCCAGCCTGCACCAGTCGGCAGCACCGCGCCGGGAGCGGCATGCCGCTCCCCTACAATGGCGTGTGCGGTCAGCGGGAGTGCCACCAAACCTACAGCCTGCAAGGCGCTCAATGAGCACCGCTACAGACGCAATTGGTGCATGCCATTCTAACGGCAGCTGGCAGTGGGCGAACGCCCGCCTCCCATACAATGCGCGGCCGGAAGCCTTGTGCCCCGGAATCTGCCCGCGTTCGCCTTTGTCGAACCTGCAAAATATCGCTTGCAATTTCCCGCCACACATTGTATCATAATACCCAAAGAAGCGATTTCCGGAAAGGCACGATCTTCTGCATGGTCAAAAGGAAGTCTGTGATATGGTGTATTCACGGATGACTTGCCCGCAAGTGATCCGCTTTTTTGTCCTTTTGGTAATTCTCGGAAAAGTATCACGGGGAGGTCCCAATGAAAAAGATCCTGACGCTGACGCTCTGCCTCGCCCTGCTGCTGGGCCTGTTCTCCGGCTGCGGCGGGAAGCAGTATGACCCGCTGGCGGGCGTGGAGACGACGGTGTTCACCGACGATGCCGGGCGCGATGTGACGGTCCCGGCCGACATTACGCGCATCGCAGCCAGCGGCTCGACGGCACAGATGATCCTGATGACGCTCGTGCCGGAGCTGCTCGTCGGCCTTTCCAGCTCGCCCAGCACGGCGCAGCGGCCGTATTTCCCGGCGGAGATGTGGACGCTGCCGACGTTCGGCCAGTTCTACGGCAGCAAGGCCAACCTCAACATGGAGGCGCTGATCGACGCCGAGCCGCAGCTCATCGTCGACCTTGGCGATGCCAAGGAGAATGTCCGCAGCGATATGGACGGCATCCAGAAGCAGACCGGCATCCCGACGGTCTTCCTCGAAGCGACGCTCGAAGAAATGCCGCAGGCCTACCGCAAGCTCGGTGCGCTGCTCCACCGGGAGGCTGAGGCTGAGGTGCTGGCGGCCTATCTGGAGCAGACGCTTGCCATGGCGGCGGAGAATTCGGCAAAGCTGCCGCAGGACGCGCGCAAGACCGTGCTGTTCGGCACGGGCGCGACGGGCCTTGCCTGCAATGCCGAGGGCTCGGTACAGGCGGACGTGCTGTCGCTCGTCGGAGCCGGAAACGCCATCCATTCCGAGGAGATCAGCAACCGCAACGGCGGCACGTCCGTGAACCTCGAGGAGGTCTATGCCTGCGATCCGGATGTGATCCTTCTTGCGGCGGGCGGGCCGTATGACACGCTGGCACAGAGCGAATGGTCCGGCCTGACGGCCGTGAAAAACGGGACATATTATGAAATTCCAAACCTGCCGTATGACTGGATGTCCTCCCCGCCGTCCATCAACCGCGTGCTGGGTATCTACTGGCTGGGGAATCTGCTGTACCCCGAGCTTTATGACTATGACATGGTCGAAAAGGCGCAGGAGTTCTATCGCCTGTTCTGGCACTATGAGCTTTCTGCGGAGGAGGCGGAGCAGCTGCTCGCGCGCTCCACGCGCAAGACTAGGAGGGAGGGCCAATGAAGCGAAAGATGTCCTTCCTGGTCGCGGGTCTTTTGTGCCTGTCCCTTTGCCTCGGGGCCGAGGCGGCCGGGACCGTGACGGATACGCTGACGGTCAGGGTCGGCTACTACGGCATGGAGCAGGACCGCTATGTGGAGGTCGCGACCTACCACTGGAGCGAGCTCTATGACGCCCTGCCGCTGCACTACGAGGCCTATTCCTTCTTCCGCAGCACGGACGACGGGACCTACAACACGGTCATCGACTCGGCCTATGGCTTCTACCTTGCGGACCTTCTGGACTACGCCGGGATTTACAGCGGCGATATCTCGGTCGTCGCGTTCTACACCCGCGACCAGAGCGTCGGCTTTTTCACCTCGTTCACCTATGCCGACCTGTTCGGCACGCAGCGATACTATTATAATGATCTCTCTGCGCACATCAGCCCGGTCTATGACGAAAACGGTGCGCTGACCGGCTATGACGGAGACGAGGCATGGAACGACTGCTGGACGGTCCAGCCGATGCTGGCGCTGGAGGACAGCTGGGTGAGCTATGAGATCGGTACGGAGCATACCGCGCCGAACTATTCCTCGCTCGGAACGGGCAACCGCTTCCGCCTGCTGTTCGGCCAGTCCTATCCGCTCGAGTGCCGCACGAACCAGAGTGCAAAATATACGCACACGCTGTTCATCACCCTGCAGGGCGCGCCGAAGATCACGGAGGAGCCGCCGGAGCTGGACGGCACGCTCGGCTCGCATTCGGCGACATTTCAGATTTCCGTCGGCCAGCAGGCCCTGCGCGATGCGCTGGCGCAGTATCTGGACATCGCCTCGTCCGACAGCTCCGTTCTGGAGATCACCGGCATCACCGTCACGCCGGACGCGCAGTATTCCGACCTTGCGACCGTGACGGTGCACTACACCGTGCACGCCGAGGGAGAAGTCGAGCTGTCGTTCGGCTTCGGCGGGACGTCCATCGCCGAAAACCGGCAGGTTACGACAAAGCAGCCCGAGGAAAAGCCGACGGAACCGACGAAGCCGGCGGAGACAACGCCGCCCACGGAGCCGTCCGAGGGACCGGGCGGCGGGCCCTCCGCCCCGCCGCCCCACCAAGCCGGAGCCGGCAGGCCGCCACCTTACACCAGTAAACCAGGGCGGGCCTGCCGGCCCCGGCAACATAGCCTACGGGCACCGCAACAGACTTCATACCAAACCATAAACAAAGCAATATGTGTGGAATAGTAGCAATTTCCAACATCCGCCAACAGACGGCGGAACTGAGGCAGAAGGCCTTGCAGATGAGCAGGAAGATACGTCACCGCGGACCCGACTGGAGCGGCATATACTGCGGCGGGTCGGCCATACTGGCACATGAACGGCTGGCCATCGTCGACCCCGAGTCGGGACGGCAGCCGCTGATGAGCCCCGACGGCAAGGTGGCGCTGGCCGTCAACGGCGAGGTTTACAACCACCGCGACATACGCCGCCGCTACGCCGGGCGCTACGCCTTCATGACGGGCAGCGACTGTGAGGTGATACTGGCGCTGTGGCGCGACAAGGGCCCGGCGCTCGTCGACGAGCTCAGCGGCATCTTCGCCTTCGCGCTCTACGACGAGCAGACCGACGAGTTCCTGATTGCGCGCGACCCCATTGGCGTGATACCGCTCTACATGGGCACCGACGACGACGGCACGGTATACGTGGCGAGTGAGCTCAAGGCGCTCGAGGGCTTCTGCAAGCAGTATGAGGCCTTCCCGCCGGGCCACTATTACTACAGCCGCGACGGCCACGCCAAGCAATACTACAAGCGCGACTGGGCCGACTACGACGCCGTGAAAGACAACGGAGCCGACACGGAAGAGCTGAGGCAGGCGCTCGAGCAGGCCGTGCGCCGACAGCTGATGAGCGACGTGCCCTACGGCGTGCTGCTGTCGGGCGGGCTCGACTCGTCGGTCATCAGCGCCGTGGCCCGCAAGTTCTCGGCCACGAGGGTGGAGAGCGGAGGCCGCGACGAGGCCTGGTGGCCCAGGCTCCACTCGTTTGCCGTGGGCCTCAGGGGCGCGCCCGACCTGGCCAAGGCAAGGCTCGTGGCCGACCACATCGGCACCGTACACCACGAGATAAACTACACCCTGCAGGAGGGCATCGACGCGCTGAGCGACGTGATATACTTCACCGAGACCTACGACGTGACCACGGTGAGGGCCTCGACGCCCATGTACCTGCTGGCCCGCTTCATACGGTCGATGGGCATCAAGATGGTGCTCTCGGGCGAAGGGGCCGACGAGGTGTTCGGCGGCTACCTCTACTTCCACAAGGCACCCACGCCAAGGGCGTTCCACGAGGAGACCGTGCGCAAGCTGTCGAGGCTGCACCAGTACGACTGCCTCAGGGCCAACAAGAGCCTGGCGGCGTGGGGCGTCGAGGGCCGCGTGCCCTTCCTCGACAAAGAGTTCCTCGACGTGGCCATGCGGCTGAACCCCAAGGCCAAGATGTGCCCCGGCCGGCAGATAGAGAAGCGCGTGCTGCGCGAGGCCTTCGCCGACCTGCTGCCCGACGAGGTGGCGTGGCGGCAGAAGGAACAGTTCAGCGACGGCGTGGGCTACTCGTGGATAGACACGCTGAGGGGCATGGCCGAGACGGCCGTGACCGACAGCCAGATGAGCCGGGCCGCAGAGCGCTTTGCCGTCAACCCGCCACGCAGCAAGGAGGAGTATATGTACAGAGAGATGTTCGAGAGCCACTTTCCCAGCCGCTCGGCCGCCCTCACCGTGCCCAGCTCGCCGAGCGTGGCGTGCAGCACGCCCGAGGCCTTGGCATGGGACGCTGCCTTCGCCGGGCTCAACGAGCCCAGCGGCAGGGCCGTGAGCGGGGTGCACGACCAGGCTTACTGACAGCCGAAGCCATCCGGGCAGCTAAGCTGCAAACACGAAGCGGGGG
>OLNP01003560.1_pt1 | contig 10164 bp, 5 predicted proteins | sample 1671951 | NCBI WGS metagenome assembly OLNP01 (sample SAMEA3136629, study PRJEB25190) | human gut metagenome | biome: human gut; feature: human-associated habitat; material: faeces | place: Austria | collected 2013
AGCCGCCGGAGCGGTGCTTAAGCCGTAAGGCGGGAATTATGCGGTGTTGCCCTAAGCCTTCCCCTGAGGGGCTACGCCCTTTGACGGGTGCTAACGGCAGCGCAGCCCCTCATCAGTCAGCGGTCGGGGCCGCTGACAGCTTCCCCCGAGGGGGGAAGCCACGCAACCAACAAACAACAAAGCCGAGCAGTTTTTACGCTGCTCGGCTATTCTTATGCCTTCTTAGCCTCCCCTTCCGGGAAGACGACGAACAAGCCGCCCTCGCGCACCCACTTGGCTGCGGCAGGATGCTTTTCCGCAAAGGTATTCCAAAGCTGCATGACAGCCCTTCCTGTCAGCTGTTGCGCAGGCGGCTTTCCAGCTGCGCGTTGAGGATGATGTTTTTAACGGCCTCGACGATGACCTTCAGCAGACCGATGACCCAGAAACCCTTTGCCTCCAGCACGATGCCGTCCACCATGCCCATGCTGATGGCACCGCTTGTCATCTTGGCCAGCGCGCGCAGCGGCATGTTGTACTGGAACATCACGTTCAGGTTCGGCTTGCCGCGCTTGTAGCTGGCGTTCAGCATCATCGTGAGCACAGCCCAGACCAGCCAGCACAGCGGGCTGCGGCTGTGGTTCAGCTCACCCAGGGTCATGTTGCGGTCAATTTTGACGGTATCCGCCGGGATGGGGCGGCCCAGCAGGGTCTCCCACTCGTCATCGGGCACGCGCTGCACCTTGCCGCTGGTGTAGTGCGGCAGCGCCTTGCCCGCGTATGGGTTCGGTGCGCTCGTACCGTTCACCTCAACGGCGGCGGTCAGGCGGATGTCCGCAGAGCTCGCCCCTACGCGAAGCTCATACGTGCCGCCCTCGACCTCCCAGCTGTCGGTCTTGGTGTTCCAGTAGCGGAACGCCTTGTCGTCCAGCAGCAGGGTGACGGTCTTGCTCTCCCCTGCCTCCAGCCAGACCTTTGTGAAGGCCTTCAGCTCCTGCGCGGGGCGGAAGATCTGGGCGTCGGGCTTGGCCGCGTAGACCTGTACGATCTCGGCACCGGCGCGGCTGCCCGTGTTTGTCACGGTCAGGGTCACGCTGCGGGCGTCGGCTTTCAGCTCGCTGTAGGCAAAACTCGTGTAGCTCAGGCCGTAGCCGAACGGGAACGCCACGGGCACACCCGCGGTCTGGTAGTAGCGGTAGCCGACGTACAGCCCCTCGCGGTACTGCACGGTGCGTCCCGCACCTGCAAAGTTGTCCTTGGCGGGGGTGTCGGCGTGGGCGTTGGCCCAGGTCTCGGCCAGCTTGCCGGACGGATTGATTTTGCCGGTCAGCACATCGACCATTGCGCCCGCGCCGGCCTGGCCGCCGAGGGCGCCGTAGACAAGCGCCCTGCAGTGGGCCAGCCACGGCGTTTCCAGCGACGCGCCCGCACTGACGATGACGACAGTGTTGGGGTTGGCCTGCTGCACGGCCTGCAAAAGCTCGATCTGGTTGTCGGCCAGCTTCATATCGGCGCGGTCCAGACCCTCGCTCTCCTTGATCTCGTCCAGCCCTAAGCAGAGCAGCACGGTGTCGGCCTTTTTCGCCAGCGCGACGGCCTCGGCTTTTTTGGCATCGTCCGGTTTGCCCTGGCGGTCAAAGCCCGCGGCAAAGCCGACGCTGTGCAGGCCGCTGTCTTTCAGGCAGTCAAGGAAGGTATCGACCTTGATGGAGTTGACGGCGCTGGAGCCTGCGCCCTGGTAACGCGGCGTCTCGGCAAAGTCACCGATGACGGCCACGCTTGCACCTGCGGCCAGCGGCAGCAGATTGCCGTCGTTTTTCAGCAGGACGGCGCTCTCGGCAGCAGCGCGGCGGGCCAGCGCGTGGTGGGCGTCGGCGTCAAAGCTGCGGCTGCGGTTTTCCACGGCGGCGTGGGTGTCCAGTACCAGCGTCAGCAGCTCGTCCAGACGGGCGTCCACATCAGATTCGGAAATTTTACCGGTCTCGACGGCCTTCAACAGCTCGCGCACGGCGTCTCCGCCGGGGGCGGGCATTTCCAGCGTAGAACCGTTCTTTACGCCCAGCGCGTGGTCATTGCTGCCGCCCCAGTCGGTCACGACAGCGCCGTCGTAGCCCCAGTCTTTGCGCAGGATGTCCTGCAAAAGGTGGGCGTTCTCGTTGGCGTAGGTGCCGTTGACGAGGTTGTAGCTGGACATGATGGTCTTGGGGTGCGCCTCTTTGACGACGATTTCAAAGCCGGTCAGGTAGAGTTCCCGCAGGGTTCGCTCGTCGACGACGGAGTCCGACGCCATGCGGCGCAGCTCCTGGCTGTTGACGGCGAAGTGCTTGGGGCAGGCGGCGATGCCGTTGGACTGGATGCCGCGCACGTAGGCCGCGGCCAGCTTGCCGGAGAGGTACGGGTCCTCCGAGAAATACTCGAAGTTGCGCCCGCACAGCGGGCTGCGCTTGGTGTTGAGGCCCGGCCCCAGCAGGACGGATACCTCCTGCGCGGCGGCCTCCTCCCCCATGGCCCGGCCGAGCTGTTCGCCCAAGGCGGGATCCCAGCTGCAGGCCACGGTAGCCGCCGTCGGGAAGCAGGTCGCGGGGACGCTGGGGTTCAGGCCCAGATGGTCCGCCGCACCCGCCTGCTTGCGCACGCCGTTGGGGCCGTCCGACAGGGTGATGGACGGGATGCCCGCATTTTTGTAGCCGCGGGTCGTAAAGACCGTCTCGCCGGAGAGCAGCGCGCATTTTTGTTCAAGGGTCAACTTGGTAATAATGTCTGCATGTTTCATGGATCACACATTCCTTTGGTGAATCAGAAGTTCTTTTTCTCGGTCTTGGCTGCCTTGCGGAGCTTGACGTCGATGACGACGCCGCGCACTGCGAGGGCGAACAGGACAACGGCCACGATGTCGATCAGGACAACCAGATGACGCCAGCCGAACGCAGAGGTCGTGAACGCATGGCGCACAGCGGTGGTGTCGCCGATGCTGTCAGCATAGTCGCGGTTGGTCACGCGGACATGCAGGTACATGTACAGCGCTTCCTTGGTAGCGCGGCGCAGGGCCTGCAGGTAGCTGTTGGAGCCGGTCTCGAAGGTCATCGCGCCGCCGGTGAAGCCCGCCATCCACAGGCTGCCGCCTGCGCGCAGGGCCTGGTCGCCGTTCATGTAGCTGTGGTGGTCGCAGTAGTCGGTGATGACCGCGCCGTCAAAGCCCCACTCGTCGCGCAGGATGCCGGTCAGCAGCGCCTCACTGCCGCCTGCCCAGACAGCGCCGATACGGTTGTAGCTGCTCATGAGACCGACTGCGTCGTAATCCTCGACGAGCATCTGGAACGGGCGCAGGTAGGTTTCGCGCAGGGTCTGCTCCGTCATCCAGGTATAGACGGAATCGCGGTAGATACCGCTCTCGCCGTCGTTGCAGATAAAGTGCTTGACATAGGTGTAGACGCCCGCCTGGTTTGCGCCGGTCACAGTGTTGCCGCAGATGACGCCGGACAGCAGGCTGTCCTCGGAATAATACTCATAGTTGCGGCCATTGAAGGGGCTGCGATGCATGTTGGTGGCGGGGGCATACCAACCGGTGTAGCCGTTCTGCAGGGCCTGCGTGCCGATGGTGCGGCCCTCCTCCTGGGCAAGGTCTGCGTTCCAGGTCTGGGCCAGCGTGCTGGAGCTGGGGAAGCCCGTGCCGGCTCCCATGCCGGTGAAGCCGCCGATCTGAGCGGGGCCGTCGGCGTCCTTGCTCTTGGACTTGCCGACGCTCTTGAGTTCGGCCAGGCCGCCGTAGGCGTTGATGTAGAGGTTTTCCATCTCGTCAACGGTCAGCTGATCCAGCAGGGCATCCCACCGGGGGTCGTTGAAGTCAGAGCCGAGCCGGAAGCCGAGGTCGGTGGTCTCGCCGTTGTCCTCGATCTTCAGGCCGTTCTTAGCGCCGGTGGTAATAGCCTCATCAGCGTCGTTGATCCAGCCGTTGGCATCGTCGGCGGTGTAGAGGTTCAGTGCCTTGACGTTGTCGGTCATGGCACGGGTCGGGGTGTTCGTCTTGGGGAAGGTGCCCGCAAAGTCGGCGCGGGTCAGGTAGGTGATGTTCTGGTCGGAATCGCTGCCGTCGAGGCTCACGCCGTCGATGGCGTCGCTGCCGGTAAACTTGTTGGAAACGGCATTGCCGGTGGCGGTGTCCTCGGCATACTGCACGCCTGCGGGCAGGCTGCAGGTGATGGTCGCGTTGGCGTCGTCGTCCACATCGTGGGCATTATGGCGCACGGTGAAGATGTAGTCACCCGCATCCAGCTCATAGCCGGTGAAGCCGTTGTGGTTGGCGTCGTAGGCATCGTAGCTGGCCATATCGGAGACAGGGACCGTCAGGGTGACTTCCTCGCTCTCGCCGGGGGCCAGCTCCTTCGTCTTGGCGAACGCGCCCAGCTCGACGCTGGATTTTTCAATTCCCCCTGCCGTGTACGGGGCGGTATAGTAGAGCTGGACAACGTCCTTGCCCGCGCGGTCACCGGTGTTCGTGACGGTAACCTTGACGGTCACATTACCGTCCTTCGTCAGGGCGCTGCCGTTGGCGGCGGCGTCCGTGACTTTCCAATCAAAGCTGGTGTAGCTCAGGCCGTAGCCGAAGGGATACTGCACAACGGCGTCGTAGCCGGTGCCGTGCTCGTTGCTCTCGGCATCCCAGTAGCCCTCGGCGTCGGCGGTCTCGTACCACTTGTAGCCGATGTAGATGCCCTCGGCGTAATCGACATAGGAAACCTGCTCATAGGTGTAGGGTGTGTCAAGGTTTCCGTTCGTCGTGCCGTCTGCCGGGTAGAGGCCGTCGGCGGCGCTGTACTTACCGACACCCTCCATACCGGCGTTCGCATAGCTGGCGGCGGTGGTCAGGTCATAAGCCCAGGTATCGGCGGTACGCCCGCTGGGTTCGCGGTCACCCCACAGCACTTCGGGCACGGCAGTCGCGCCCTCGGAGCCGGACAGACCGGCGATCAGGCAGGCATCAATGCCGGGGATCGTCTCGATCTGGCCCAGCTCCATGACGTTGGTGGAGTTGATGAGCACAACCACATGGGCGTAATTTGCGCCGACGTAGTTCAGCAGCTCCTCTTCCTCGGTGGTCAGCTCCAGCATCGTGCGGGTATCGTCAACAACGATGTCGCCGCCCTTCTCGGTGCGCTTGTACTGCTGCTTGGTGGCGTCGTTGCTCTCGCCCGCCAGACGCCCGATCACGACAACAGCCGTATCGGAGAAGTTCTTGGCGTTGTCCAGCATCGACTGTGTATAGTAGGTCTGGTTGTTGATGTCAGGCTCGTACAGGCGGCCGGACTGCTCGGGCCAGGCGCTCAGGGTGCGGGTGTACTCGCGGCCATCCTGGAAATCCTTGTACATGTCGGTCAGCTCGGTGTTGTACACAACGCCGTAGGCAGTCAGCGCGGCCAGCAAATCGGTGTTGACGCCGGACACGCCGCCGGAGCCGGAACCGCCGCCCAGCCAGGCAGTGGAGGCCCAGCCAAAGACGTTGATCTTCTTGTTGTCAGCGGCCAACGGCAGGGTGTTGTCGTTGTTCTGGACAAGGACAGTTCCCTCGGCCTCGACATCAGCGGCCAGCGCTTCCGCCTTGACCTTGGTGTCGGCAATTTCAGCGTCGGAATAGTGGCCGCCGGGTGCGCCGATGAAGCTGTCAATGATGGTGGCCATCGTGGACAGAACGTAGGTGCCGACCAGCACCGCGACCAACAGGATCACGGACAGCACCAGACCGATCCCGTGCAGTACGGGGTGCGGCTTGCGGACTTTGGGTTGCTTTGTCATTTGTTTTTCTCCTCTTTAAACAGTATACACCTGTCAAAAGCGAGCCCATGTTTTGCGTCGATTCTATTGTAGCAGATTGCGGCACGATAGGCGTATTTTTCGCACAAGCTGCCGTTTTTGAAGCATACTTTGCAGTTTTGCCGCTTGACCGGCCAAATTTTGTTGTGATTTTGTACAAGTACAACCGCGCCGTCTTTGTGCAAATTGCGGCATAGCAAAAAAGCCTTCCCCTGTGGGGGAAGGTTGACGCCGCTACAGGGGTGAGCATGGCAGCCGCCGCAAGGCTCCCGGGTCGATGACGAGCATCGATTCCTACATTGTAGGGGCGGATGCTTGCATCCGCCCGCGGGACATTCTCGCTGCCGCAAGGCCGCGGGTCGTCGAGGACGCTGGCCCCTGCAACGTAGGGGCGGATTCCATATCCGCCCGCGGGTAGCTTCCGCTGCCGCGATCCTTACTACTTCTGCGGCAGCAAAATCCGCACCGTGAACCACTCATTCTCCCAGTGCAGGGTCAGCGTGCCGCCGTGAGCCTCGGCGGTAGCGCGGACACTCTTTAAATCGTAGCCGCCGTGGCTGCTGCGGGCGGGCAGGCCGTCGGGGCCAAGCTCCACGGGGTCAGCACAGTAGTTCTCAAACCGCAGCATCACAAAGCCGTTCTGCGCGTAGATGGCGGCCCGGATCAGCCGCTTCTCGGGGTCCGGCTCGGTCAGCACACTCTCGGTGGCGTTGTCCAGCACCGTGCCCACAATCGTGCAGATCTCCCCTGTCGTCAGAAAGTGCAGCAGCGTACCGTCCGCCACACAGGTCAGATTGATGCCGTGCTGCTGGCAGTAGAGCGTTTTCGCCGTCAGCAGCGTGTCCAGCACAGGGTTGCCGGTCTTGTTCTCGGCCTCGTACTGACGGATGCCGCTCTCCATCTCGGCCAGCGCGGCGTCCTGCTTGGCCTGGTCGCGCTCGGCACGGATGGCCGCGATCTGCATTTTCAGCTCATGATAGCGGCGGTTAATAAGGCGGATGTTCTCCTTGCTCTGCCTGTACTGCTCATACTGGCGGCGCAGGACATTGTCCATGGCCGTCAGCTCGCTGTGCAGTGCGGCCTCGCGCAGCTGCTCGTGCTGGACCGTCAGGATCAGCACGCCCGCCATATCCACCAGCGTGCGGATGTAGAAAATGCTCATCACGCTCATCGTGACACCGTTGTCGGAGATAAAGCTCAGATTGCTGACCGCAAACGCCGTGACCGCCATGACGACAGCCATCAGCGTCGCCGCCGCGGTAATGGTCAGCCGCGTGGGCGCAGCGTGGCGGCGCTCAAACCAATACAAAAAGCCGTAGATCGCCGTGTAGACCGCCGCCAGCAGCAGTACCGAAAGCGGTGCTGTAGCCCGCTGCTGCGGCCAGAGTACGCAGTGGAGCTGCCACTCCACGCTGGCGGCCAGCTCCGCCAGAATGAACGCGCGGGCGCAGCTGTAACCGGCTTCCAGTAAATTCATCTCCCGCGTGCCCCACAGATACAGGTACAGCCACGCGATGGCCGCGACCATGCAGGGCAGCCACCACGCCAGCGGCACACCGCCGGTAAGCTGCAAAAACACGCCCAGCACCGCGGCCCACCCCGCCGTGGCAGCATAGGTCACAGGCTTTGCAGCGCGGGGCGGCGCGGCCTGCGCGTAGACCAGCACGGCAAGAACCTCTGCCAGCGCCGTGTACAGCCGCGGGATGTCCGGCAGCGTCATCATGCGCCCTCACCCCCGATGTAGTCCGCCAGCGCGGCCAGAAACGCCCTGCGCTTGGGGCGGCTGATCTGCAGCTCATGCGGGCCGACCTGCACCGTGTTCTGCTGCACGCCCGACACCTGCGCAAGATTCACAAGATAGCCGCTGTTACACCGCGCAAACAGACGGCCCGTCAGCTTTTCCTCCAGCACCTTCAGCGCGCCGGGTGCGGAGAAGTCGCCGTCCTCGGTGTAAAAATGGACGCGGTGGCCCTCACTCTCGATATAATAGATCGTAGCAGCGTCCAATCGGCGCATACCGCCATCCACCGGCACAGCCAGATAATGTCGCGTCCGCTTGGCCAGCTGGTTCACAGCCTTTTGCAGCTGCTGCGAGAACGCAAAGTACGGCACAGGCTTGAGCACGTAGTCCAATGCACCGACGGCGTACCCCTTGATGGCATACTGCGCCATGTTCGTAATAAAAATCAGCAGCACATCGCTGTCCAGCTCGCGGATACGGCGGGCAGTCTCCATACCGTCCAGATGCTGCATCTCTACGTCAAGAAAAATTATGTCGTAGACCGGGCGGTAGTCCTCAAGGATTTCGACGCCGTCGGTGAACATTGTCACCTCAAACTGGATGCCATACTGCCGCGTGTAGCGCTGCACATACCCCGCCAGCTGCTCCCGGACGGCGGCCTCATCCTCTACGATTGCAATGCGGGTCATCCGCAGTGCCTCCCCTTCTGTTTTTTCTTTAGTATAGCATATTGCCGCGGTGCATGGCAACAAGAATGACCCTCCCGAGCCGTTTGCGGCTGTTGTTGCATCTCCGGGAGGATGGATGAATTTCTCCCCTACTCCCCTACAAAACAAAAAGAGCCGCTGACTTGGGTTGAAGTCAGCGGCAAATGAAAGCACTCACACAAAGCGGCAATCATTATGAAAAAAGCCTTACGTTTCCGTAAGGCTTTTTTTGGTGCACCATCGGGGACTCGAACCCAGGACCCACTGATTAAGAGTCAGTTGCTCTCCTTAGTTGCTCACACTCATGGTGTATGCTGTTGTAATAAAAAGCACTTTTCTAACGATCAAAATCACTAAATATGTCCTATACAAAGTCATTGACCAGCACCGTTTTTGTGTGGCGCTGGTCAATTTTCTTTTACGCACTAATCAGCGGTATAAGTTTCTGTTCCTCTGTGATTTCCAAGAATTGCTGATATTCCATATTTAGCTTTATCGTAACCTGATACTTTCTTCCGACCTCCACTCTTTCTATCAGTTGGCTCAGTATCATGCGTTTGATTTCTAATGGTGCCGCATCGAATTCTTCTGCCCACCCTCTAAATTCATCATAGTAGGTACGCAGTTTTCGAATCTCTGCAGCTTCGTTCAGCCGTGCATTTTGAAGTGCAGCATACTCTGCTTTCGCATCATCCAGTTCTTGTTGGTATCGCCGGATTTGCTTGGCAATCATATCTTCGGTAAAATTGCTTGTACCATCAAGGCATTTCAGAATCTCACCTTCAAAGCGTTCCAAAGCATGCTGTGCAGTTTTAATTTTCTTTTCTACTGAAGCGCGTTTAGATTTTTGTAGATTTGATTCCTGCCTTATTCGGTTTTCTGCCATCCTTGAGTACGGTGTATCTCTAATCTGCTCAAATATCTTTGATACTGCCTGCAGAACGATAGCATCTACCTTCTCCGCAAGATATAATGCCTGTCCATCGCAGTCTCTTCCGCCTTTGTTCCGCTGACCGCGCTGAAAGCAGTTATACTTGGGCTGGACTTTTTCGCGGATGCTGCCGTCCGCCAGCTTATAGCGGTCTGTGTGCATAAATCCCGACATCTTCGCGCCACAGTGAGCGCAGTACACGATGCCCGCCAGCAGCGTTGGATTCTGACTGGTATGGGCGATTTTTCGTTCTTGCTCCGATTTGGCTTTTCTGCGGTTTATTATGTCATTTGCCTTATCGAATGTTTCCCTGTCGATGATCTGCAATTCTGGAATATACTCAGAACGAGCATTTTTCGTAATTATGTAGCCTGTATACCCCTCGTGGCGGATAATTCGGATTATGTTGCTCGACTGGAACTTTGCTCCGGCACGGGTACGCAATCCTCGATTATTTAACATTTCAGCCAGAGCATATCCGCTGGCGCCTTCTTGGATAACCTTATAAAAGAGTTCCCGAACCCATGTAGATTCTTCCTCATTGATGACCAGATCCATAACAGGCTTATCACGCTTGTTTCGTCTGCCTTGGTCCACCAGTTGATAACCATAGCATACGAAGCCACCTGTGTAGTGACCGCTGGACACAATTTGTCGGATTCTGTCGCGGGTTCGGATAGACGTTTTTTCCGACTCCCCTGCTGCCTGCCAAAAGCGGATGTAGTTCATCAGCTTATCGCCGTGTGTCTCGATTTTCTGCTGGCCTTCGTGGGTACTCCACATTTGAATTCCATGCTGGACGAACCATTCCAGCACAAAGGGAGTTTCGCTTTCGATTCGTCCGAGACGGTCAAACATATAGACCAGCAGAATGTCAAATTCGCCGTTGGCGGCTTCTTCTTTCAATTGTTGGATGGCATCGCGTTTTGATGCGGATACTTTTGAACCGGAGACGCCCTTTTCGGCCACCTCTTTTACCACCCGCCACCCTTGCTTTT
>OLNP01003570.1_pt1 | contig 10139 bp, 8 predicted proteins | sample 1671951 | NCBI WGS metagenome assembly OLNP01 (sample SAMEA3136629, study PRJEB25190) | human gut metagenome | biome: human gut; feature: human-associated habitat; material: faeces | place: Austria | collected 2013
GAAGGGGTGGACTGCCCGCACATTTTAGTCAGCGACATCCGCAAGGCGATGAGCCTGGTTTCCATCGCCTTTTACCAAAAGGCATACCGGAACTTCCGCGTGGTCGGTCTGACCGGAACCAAGGGCAAGACCACCACCACCTATTTTATGAAAAATATTCTGGACGCCTTCTGCCGCCGCAATCCGCAGCTGTGTGCAGCACAGAAGAGCGCGGTGCTTTCCACAGTGGAGGTGGATACCGGCATTGAGCATCACGAGGCACACCTGACCACACCGGAATCTCCTGATTTGCAGCGGTATTTTGCCCAGACCCGCGACAGCGGTCTGCCGTTTTTGACAATGGAGGTTTCCTCTCAGGCGTACAAGCTCAGCAGGGTCTACGGGATGGATTTTGACATCGGGATGTTTTTGAATATCGGCGAGGACCACATCGGTCCGCTGGAACACACCGATTTTGAGGATTATTTTTCCTGCAAATTGCAGCTGATGGAGCACTGCCGCACCGCAATCGTCAACCGGGAGATGGACCACGCACAGCGGGTGCTGGAGCGCGCACGCGCCCACGCACAGCGGGTGCTGACCTTTGGCAAATTGGAAACTGCCGATTTGGATGATGACGACTGCTGGATTTTGCGGGACATCCAGAAGGAGGAGCAAGGCTTTACCTTTACCACCAGCCATGGACTGGCACAGGACAGCTGGCGCATCCGCATGGCAGGACGTTTTAATGTGGAAAATGCACTGGCTGCCATCCTGGCTGCCAAGGCGCTGGGCGTCGATGACCAGTCCATTCGGGAGGGTCTGCTGCAAAACGAAGTCCAGGGCAGAATGAACCTGTTTGAAAAGGACGGCGTGACCGTTCTGGTCGATTATGCCCACAACTTTTTGAGCTTCCAGAAGCTGTATGAATCGCTCAAAGCCGATTACCCGGGTCAGCGGATTGTGGTGGTGGTCGGATGTCCAGGAGGCAAGGCACAGCTGCGCCGTCGGGACATCGGCACCCTTTCGGGACAGAATGCGGACTACCTGTATCTGACAGCGGAGGACCCGCAGTTTGAGGATGTCCGCTCCATCTGCGAGGAGATTGCTTCCTTTGTAAAGCCTTACGGTACACCCTATGAGATCATCGAGGACCGCGCACAGGCGGTGGAAAAAGCCATCACCACAGCGCAGAAGGGCGACGTCATCGTTCTGGCTGCCAAGGGTGAGGAGGTATATCAGAAGGTGCGGGGAGAATATGTATATTATGAATCCGACCTTGCAATCGCCAAACGATTGCTTTCGGTATGATAGAACAGGGGTGAACAGAAGATGCCGATTTTAAATCACAACGACCTGAAAAAGGTCGAAGAATACCAGAACTTTGTCCGCACCTCCCCGTTTGCCAACGCTACCCAGGACCTTGGATGGGAAAAGGTGAAGGAAGGGTGGATTGGAGAACAGGTGTATCTGGAGGAGGACGGAAAGATCATCGCGGCGATGTCGCTGATTATCCGCAGAGCCTTTGCCGGATTTTCGCTGATGTACGCTCCGCGTGCGCCGATCTGTGATTTTTCCGATACCCAGCTGGTCAAGCGCTTGCTGGACGAAGCAAAGCCGTTGGCTAAAAAATACCGCGCCTTTGTACTGCGCTTTGACCCGGAGCTGCCGCGCCTGCCGCAGCTGGAGGAGGAGTACCGCAAGATGGGACTGAAGGTGCGCAACGACGGCTGCGACAAGTACGATTTGATTCAGCCGCGGTACAATATGATTCTGAATCTGGATGAGCCCTCCTTTGATGAGCTGATGCCGCACTTCAGCGAAAAGACCCGCTACAACATCCGCCTGGCTGCCCGCAAAGGGGTCACCGTACACTGGTCCCGCAGCGAGGAGGACCTCAAAAAGTTTTTTGACCTGTATGAAATCACTGCGGTGCGCGACAAGATTGGTCACCGCCCGTATGAATATTTTAAACGCATGGTGGATGCCTATGGCAGCAGCGACCTGCTGCGCATCTATATTGCCGAGCACGAAGGAGAGCCTTTGTCCGGCGCCATTTGCATCCACTACGGAAACAAGACCTGGTATATCTATGGAGCCAGCTCCAACAACAAGCGCAACCTGATGCCTAACTACGCCATGCAGGCAGAGATGATTCGCTGGGGATTTGAAAACGGCTCGAAGATATACGACTTTGGCGGGGTGTTCATCCTCGATAAAACCAATGGTCTGTATAAATTTAAAGAGGGCTTCTGCCGCCGGGAGGGAGCGACCGAGTTTATCGGAGAGTTCGACCTGGTCTACAATCCTCTGCTCTACACCAGCTTTGCCAAGGTGCTGCCGATGGTGCAGCGCCGGCGCAACCGCAAGCACCAGCAGGAATCGGTACAGCCGGCTCCTAAGCAGGAAAAAGAATAAACATTGCAGCGCTCACAAAACAGACAGACCCCATGGAGTCTGTCTGTTTTTTTGTCCTGCGGGGAGAAGGGTTGTGAAAATAGCAAAATTTAAAAGTGGATTCCGTGGATATTCAATAATTTTTGTGGATAATTATAAAAAAGAGATTGACGAAACCGATAAAAATTAGTAATATGGAAGCAGGCGGCTCGGTCAGAAGGTCAACGGACAAATATTCCGCCGATAGACTATTTTGAAAAGAGGTCACAACATGAATCTTGCTGAAATGAAGAGAAAATACGCCTATACTTTGGCAAAGGTTGGATTGAATGTCCAGAAAGGACAGCCTGTTTTGGTCGAAGCGACCATCAAGGGCGCGGAGTTTACCCCGATTTTTGCCGAGGAATGTTATAAATTGGGTGCTTCCAATGTGATCATCCACTATTTGGACGAGCCGAACCTGAAGATTGCAGCCAAATACCGCAGCGATGCCGACATTAGAAAGGTGGAGGACTGGGAGGAACTGCAGTGCCAGAAATATCTGGACGAGGGAGCCTGCTATGTCCGCTTGGAGGGCGTAGACCCGAAGCTGATGGAGGATGTTCCCGAAGCACAGGCAAATGCCATCTTTGCTCATATCGACGCGGTGCGCAACATCATGCGTAAAGCCAGCCGGGAAAAACACTGCCAGTGGCTGATTGCGATGGTGCCGACCCAGAACTGGGCAGAATATATCCTCAAGGATGTTCCAAAGGAGCAGGCGTTGGAGGAGCTGTGGAAGCTGCTGTTTAAGCTCTGCTATATCGAAGAGGATAACGACATTGAGCAGACCTGGGCAAAACGCACCGCAGAAAAGGATGAAATCGGAATCAAATTGGATTCCTACCATTTTACCAAACTGCACTACACCGCTTCCAATGGAACCGACCTTACCGTTACCCTGACTCCGTACTCCAAGTTTGGTCCGGGCGAAAGACCGGCAGACCGAATCCCGTTCCATGCCAACATCCCGACCGAAGAGCTTTGCACCTCGCCGGAAAAATTTGGCACCGAGGGTGTCGTCTATGCCTCCAAACCACTGGTGCTGGGCGGCAAGAGCATCGAGAACTTCGGCTTCCGCTTTGAAAAGGGAAAGGTGGTCGAGGTTATTGCAAACGAGGGCAAGGAGATGCTGGAGGCGCTGGTTGCAATGGATGAAAACGCCGGCTATCTCGGAGAGGTCGCTCTGGTAGAATATCATTCGCCGATTTCCATGTCCAACGTTGTCTACTACACCACCCTCATCGACGAGAACGCATCCTGCCATCTGGCTCTGGGACGTGCATTGAACAGCCCATTGCCGAAGGATGACCCATGGACCTTTAATGAATCGGTCATCCACATCGACTTCATGGTGGGAACCTCCGACCTGCGCATTGTGGGTACCACCGAGGACGGACAGGAAGTTGCCGTCTTTGAAAACGGAGATTTTGCATTATAAAAATATGAAATAAAAATGTAGGGCGGTCGAGGCTGTATCACACAGCTTCGACCGCCTTGCTGTTTGTGCAACAATTAAGAAAGGAAAGCAGAATTTTTGTAAAAAAAGTGAGGAAAGGCTTGACAATAATACGAATTCGTATTACAATATAATTAATACGAATTCGTATTATTGTGTAAGGAGGATGATACCGTGGCTGGAGAGAGAGAAAGTGTCCGACGATTGATGGTCGCAATCAATCGCGTGGATGGGATTTGGTATTTGCTGGCGCGCAAAAGCGGGATGAAGGTCAACACCATTTCGCTGCTGTTTGCACTGGATGATGGAAAAGCACACACCCAAAAGCAAATCTGTGAGGAATGGATTATCCCGCGCACCACCATCAACACGGTGGTCAAAGAGTGTGTCGAGCTGGGCTATGTGGAGCTTGAGCAAATCGACCGCTCAAAGGAAAAGCTGGTGCGCCTGACCGAAAAAGGGATGCAGTACACCCAGCAGGTGCTCGAGCTGTTCTATCGCTCGGAAAACGAAGCAATGCGCCGAACCTTGGAAATCCACTCGCCTGATTTTATTGATTCTCTTACCAGCTACGCTGATTTTTTACAGGAAGAAATCAAAAAGAAACCACAACAGGAAGGAATCAACAAGAAATAAAATGCAAGCAAACAATGTAATGAAAAAAGTTATCTTATGTGTTATTGGCAGCGGGATACTGGCTTTTGGTCTGTACAATATCCATGCCCTGTCCGGCGTGACCGAGGGTGGCGTGTTAGGAATGACCCTGCTGCTCAACCACTGGCTGCACATTTCACCGGCTGTTTCCGGTTTTGTGATGAATGCAGCATGCTATCTGCTGGGATGGAAGCTGCTGGGAAAATCCTTTATCTTTTATTCGGCAATTTCCGGCGGCTGTTTTTCGCTGATTTATGCAATCGTGGAGCAGTTTCCTCCGCTTTGGCCGCAGCTGGCGCAGATGCCGCTGGTGGCGTCTTTACTGGGCGCAGTCTTTGTCGGTGTAGGCGCGGGACTGTGCGTGCGCGCAGGCGGAGCACCCGGAGGAGATGATGCTTTGGCGATGTCGGTTTGCAAGGTGACCCACTGGGACATCCGCTGGGCTTACCTTGCCAGCGACCTGATTGTGCTGCTGCTCTCCTTGAGCTATCTGGACTTTAAGCGCATTGCGCTGTCATTGCTGACCGTTTTGCTGTCGGGTCAGATTATCGGGATCGTGCAGCTGCCGATTGGAAGCAGCAGAAAACGTCAAACCGCAGAGGGTTCATTTTAAACAAAGTGTATCACAAAAGACCTGTCCATATTTTCGGACAGGTCTTTTGCTGTTTTACAGTTGTATTCTTTCGAAAGTAAAGTAAAAGATTTACTGAAATCCAAAAAATAACACAAAAAAATTTTCAATAAATTTGCATTCCCTTGGGGGATATCTTGTCAATATGCAAAAAAATCGGTGAAAATGTTCACCTGCTTTGTCAAAATCCAAACAAGTGAAAGAATTTGTCGATAAGATTCGCGGAATATATATAGAAAAACAATTTGATAATTATTCTCCAATACGTTAAACTGAATTCAGAAATTGTGCAAAACCTATCGTTCTAGTATAGTAATTTATAAAACATCTACAAAGAACGAAGAGGTTGCAGCAAGGCTGATTCCAAGAGGAATCAGTTGGAGAAGTTGAAAACGGAGGGAAACATCTATGAAGAAAAGAATTTTGGCACTGCTGCTGACAGCAGCCATGGCGCTGTCTGTTGCAGGATGCGGCTCCAGCGATGCACCGGCAAAGGATGCAAATGCGCAGCCGACCACCCAGGCAACCGAAGAAAAAACAGAAGAGAAGAAGGAAGAAAACACCGAAGCTGCTGCACCTGCCGGCGGCGAAGAGAAGGATACCTTCACCATCGCAATCAGCTATATGCCTGACACCCTGGCTCCACACTCCGGCGGTTCGGACGACTACACTTCCATGACCCGTCCACTGTACGACAAACTCTTTATCGAGAACACCACCGGCGGTTTGGATTACTACCTGGCAGACAGCCTGGAAATCTCCGAAGACGGCAAGACCTACAAGATTCACATTCGCGACGATGCAAACTGGTCTGACGGCACTCCAATCACCACCGCAGACATCAAGTTCTGTGCTGACTACTCCGTTCATAAATACGGCTACAACCGTTACATCCGTGTAAACGGCGTAGAAGGCAGCATGAACATCATCGACGACAAAACCATCGAGTTTGTTCTGCCGGAAGCGTATAACTACGAGGTCGTTACTCTGTCCGGCATGAACGTATTCCCGGCACACGTCTTCAACGGGGATCCGGCTGCTATCGAAGCTGCAACCGAATACTACAGCACGCCCGGCTTTGTTACCTCCGGTGCTTATGTTGTCAGCGAAATCAACGACGACAGCTTTGTCTGCACCGCTCGTGACGACTACTACAGAGGCACTCCGCAAGTCAAAAAGGTCGTTATGAAGGTAATCGGTTCCGGTTCCACCAAGTCCATCGCATTTGAAAACGGCGAGATTGACTACATGAGAATCACCACCGTTGACGAACTGGAAAAATACAAAGCACAGTCCGACAAATACAACATCTACTCCTTCCCGGAAGCAAGACTGAACTACCTCCAGGTCAACCCATACGGTCCGGCAAACCTGACCGACGAGCAGCGTGAAGCTCTCTTCTATGCCATCAACGGGGATGAGGTCATCGCAGGTGCTTATGGTACCGAGGAGCTGGCAACCAATCCAAACTCCCTGCTGACCCCGGAAATCAGCCTGTACAACCCGGAAACTCCTGACTATGTTTACGACCTGGAAAAAGCAAAAGAGCTTGCAAAATCCTCCGGTCTGGAAGGCATGACCCTGACCTACATCTACAACGCTGACCGTCCAAACATGGAAGCGGTTGCAGTTGTTCTGCAGCAGCAGCTGGCACAGATTGGCGTAAACCTGCAGATTGAAGGCATGGATTCCTCCTCCTTCTTCCCAAGATTCTTTGCAGCATCCTCTTACGGATTCAACGGTCAGGAAAAGACCTGGGACCTGGGTACCAATGGTTGGGATTCGATGAAGGGCAATACCCTGAATCAGGCATACAGCTACCTGAACCAGAAGGACAACGCATGGGGTCTGACCCCAACCTGCGGCGAGCTGGCAGTAAAAGTAAATACTGCTTCCGATCCTGCCGAAGCACAGAAGCTGTCTGATGAGGTTATGGAGCTGGCTCTGGCTCAGCACCGCATCTACCCACTGACCTACACCAACTATGTCATCGTTTCTCAGAAGAACGTTACCGGTCTGGATTGCAGCCCGATCGTTCCAGAATTTATCGATTACCTGGGCATTTCTGTCAACGGCTAATCATCCATCGCAGTCACAAAAGCCTGCCCTTGACCTTCAGGGGCAGGCTTTTTACTAGGAAAGGAAAGACCGATGCTAAAATATTGTTTGAAAAAAGTAGGTCAGGTGGCAATCGTCATGCTGCTGATCTCCTTCTTCTCCTTTGCCATTATTGATTTGGCTCCCGGCGATATTTCCTCGATGTATCTGACCGAGGATATGAGCCCGGAAGAAAAACAGATTGTCATTGAAAAACTGGGACTCAATAAGAGTATGCCCGAGCAGTATTGGGCATGGCTGAAAGAGGCGCTGCAAGGCAACTTTGGTGTTTCTCTTTCCTACAAAACACCGGTGGCACCCATGCTGCTCAAGCGCCTGCCCTCCACCATTTTGCTGATGGGTTGCTCGCTGGTGGTGTCGCTGGCTCTGTCCATCCCACTGGGTTTGATAGCCGGTTACAAGAAAAACACCTGGGTGGACAATGTCATCAGCGGTTTTGCCTACTTTGGAATGTCCATCCCTTCCTTCTACTTTGGAATGCTGATGATCATTCTTTTCACTGCGACCCTGCACATCCTGCCTTCTTCGGGAATGCACACAGTAGGAGTGAACACCCCACTGGACACTATCCAGCATATGCTTATGCCGGTGATGACCATGGCGCTGGGAACGATGGCGTCCAAGACCCGCTATGTGCGCGCCAACACCATCGGTCAGCTCAGTGAAGAGTATGTTCTGGCTGCCAAAGCAAAGGGAACTTCTCCCTGGCAAATTTTGCGCAAGCACGTTTTGAAGAACACCCTGCTGCCCATCATCACCATCCTGGGTATGAACATGGCTTCGCTGGTGTGCGGCTCCTTCATCATCGAAAGCGTCTTTGGCTGGCCGGGTGTCGGCAGCTTTGCGATGGAAGCGATTGGAAAAAGAGATTACCCAATCATCATGGCGTATGTTATGTTGTCCGGCTTCATTCTGGTTATGGGCAACTTTATCGCCGATGTTCTGTATTCCTTTGCAGACCCAAGAATCAAAAGGGGGATCGATGCAGCCAATGGAAAATAAAATTGTTTTTGACGAGCGCTCCTTTCAGCGGATAGAGAAAAAGGAAAAGGACCTCGGCACCGTTTATCACCGCAGCTTGTGGAAGGACATCGTTTCTGAAATCAAGAGCAACCCGGTGGCAATTTTTGCGGTCATCTTTCTGATTATCATCATTGTGGCATCTTTGCTGGCTCCTTTAAGCCCGTATGACCCGAACAAGCTGGATCTGGCAAACAAATTCGCCGCTCCCTCGATGCAGCATCCGTTCGGCTGTGACGAGTACGGCAGAGACTACTTTACCCGTGCGTTGTACGGCGGCAGGGTTTCGTTGATGGTAGGCTTTGCCGCTATGCTGGTCACCGTTTTCATCGGAACGACAATCGGCATCTTTTCGGGCTACATCGGCGGCAAACTGGATATGCTGCTGATGCGCTTTACCGATATTTTCCTGGCGCTGCCGAGTATGCTGCTGATGATTGTCCTCAACACCATCCTCAAGCCGGGCATGACCACCCTGATTTTGGTGCTCAGCCTGTTCTCGTGGGCATCGGTTGCACGAATCACCCGCGCAGAAACGATGTCCTTAAAAGAAAGGGACTTCGTGGTTGCATCCAAAAACCTGGGTGCGGGCAATGTTTTGATTGCAGTGCAGCACATCCTGCCCAACATCCTTGGACCGGTCATCGTTGCAGCCAGCTTGGGCGTTGCCAGTGCAATTTTGACCGAATCTTCCCTGAGCTTTTTGGGACTGGGCATCTCTATCCCGCACGCTTCCTGGGGAAGTATGCTTCAGGCGGCACAGGCGCACATTCTGGATAAGCCGATTCTGGCAATTTATCCGGGACTGCTGATTCTGCTCACCGTACTGAGCTTTAACATTCTGGGCGACGTACTGCGCAGTGCGCTGGAACCAAAGATTGTAAAATAAGGAGGAAATTATGAAGACACTGGTAAACGTGAAGGACCTTTCCGTTTCTTATTTTACCTATGCCGGAGAAGTGCAGTCGGTGCGCGGCGTCAGCTTTGACATCGAATCGGGCAAAAAGGGAAAAATCCTCTGTATCGTGGGCGAAAGCGGCTGCGGAAAATCGGTCACCTCCAAGGCGCTGATGGGCTTGATCGAGCGTCCCGGCGTCGTAAAGGAAGGCAGCCAAATCTTTTATGAGGGTAAAAACATCCTCGATTTTAAAGAGAAGGAATGGCTGGATTTCCGCGGAAAAGAATGTTCGATGATCTTCCAGGATGCGTTGGTTTCCCTCAACCCGACCATGATGATTGGAAAACAGATTATGGAAAATCTGGAAAATCACAACCATGAAAAATTAAGCAAGACCGAAATCAGAAAAAGAGCGCAGCAGATGCTCGAGCTGGTCGGCATACCGGATGCGCCTGCCTGCCTGGACAAGTATCCGCACGAACTTTCCGGCGGTATGCGTCAGCGCGTGATGATTGCAACCGCACTGATTACCAATCCGAAGCTGCTGATTGCCGATGAACCGACCACGGCGCTGGATGTGACCATCCAGGCGCAGATCCTCGACCTGATGAACGATCTGCGCGAGAGCTACGATACCTCCGTCATCATGATCACGCACGATCTGGGCGTCATCGCCAGCATGTGCAGCCGGATCCTGGTGATGTACGGCGGCATCATCTGCGAGGAGGGCACGGCGCGGGAGAACGAGCAGGTGAGCCTGTTTGACGTGGGAAAAACGGAAATCATCAATGAGCTGCAAAACCTGGATGTGATGGCGCTGACGCCCATGGACGCCATCAACAAGCTTTTCCTGCTGCGGGAAAAGGCCAGAAAGCTCTAAGGCACTACGGCACAATTCGTCGGCAGCGCTGGCGATGCCTTTTCTGCCATCTGCTTCTTGCAGA
>OLNP01003588.1_pt1 | contig 10089 bp, 7 predicted proteins | sample 1671951 | NCBI WGS metagenome assembly OLNP01 (sample SAMEA3136629, study PRJEB25190) | human gut metagenome | biome: human gut; feature: human-associated habitat; material: faeces | place: Austria | collected 2013
TGTTTTCCGTCATATCCGTAATTCTCCGCACAGGCGGCAAAAAGCCGCTGCAATACTTTTTCTCTTTTATTATGCTTTGATCCTGCGTATTTTATTTTCATATTCGGAAAAATTTTCGTCTGTTTCACCTATCCCGAACGCTATCGCACAGGAACGGACGGTTTCAAGAAGAAATGCGCGCGAACCTTTTTCACAGGCGGCATATATCGGGTACAGATATTTTTTCAGAAGCGATTTTGTCGGCTCGAATGCCATAATGTCGATATTGGGAGTGTCGCACGAAAACGGAAAACTTATATCTGCGGGAACGGGGACTTCAAAAGAATATTCGCCGTCCGACACTTCGGAAACGGTTTTTCCGAAAATGTTTATCCGTGCCGTGCAGCCCGCGGGAACGACCGTGTTAATAAACAATTTTTCTTTTTCAATATCAAGATTCCATTTGACTTTCCATTTGCCTGTCGACGCAATATACTCTATCTCCGCGGAACGCATAAGACGGTGCGGACACGGTTCGATAACGGCGCTCTTCCACCCCGCTTCACCGAGCCGAAGCCCCGCTATACGGGTATAGACCGCCTCGCAAACCGAGCCGTAAGCATAATGATTGAATGAGTTCATTCCCGTTTCGGAGACCTTGCCGTTAGGAAGCAGAGAGTTCCACCTTTCCCAAACGGTAGTCGCACCGAGCCCGACCTCATAAAGCCAGCCGGGATATTTACGGTTCAGAAGTATTCTGTAAGCGTCCGTTGTCAGTCCCGCGTCAAACAAGGCGGGAAGCAGCAGCGGCGTTCCCACAAAGCCCGTTGTCAGTTTATACCCGTCGCGTTGAAGACGTTTTTCAAAGGCGGCGACAACAGGCTCTTTTATCCGATATATGCCGTAATACAGGCTTAAAACATACGCCGTTTGAGTGTCGAGCGCAAGTCTGCCCGCAGGAGAAAAATATTCGTTCAGTATCGCGTTTCTTATTCTGCCCGCAAGCAAAAAAAGTTCGCGGCGTTCGGGACGCCCGAGTTCATCGGCGGCTTTCGCCGTAAGATTTACGGAATTATAATAGTAAACGCTCATTATAAAGCCTTTGTCTGTCGCGCCGACCATTGCCGTCTCGTCAAGTCCGTCAAGGGCAAGCCAATCTCCGAAAGCAAAGCCTTCCGTTACAAGTCCTCTGTCGCCCTGTTCAATATCCCGTTCGCGGAGAACGGAAACATAATCCGTCATCATCTTAAAACAGTTCTGTAAAAGGACGATATCGCCGTAAAACTCATACAACTTCCACGGCAGAATAACGCCGCAGTCAGCCCAGACCGCACCGCCAGCGGGAGGCGTTCCGATAAGAGACGGACTGTACATCGGAAAATCACCCGCATAATAAAGCGTCTGATCGTCCCGCAAGTCGCGCAAATACTTTTTGTAAAAAGAGTAGCAGTCCGAATTAAAGCAAGCGGTCGAGGCAAATACCTGCGCGTCGGCTGTCCAACCGAGCCTTTCGTCGCGCTGCGGGCAATCCGTCGGAACATCTATAAAATTGGAAAGTTGCCCGCGATATGTGTTTTCTATAAGGATGTTAATGTCGTTGTCCGCAGTTTTGCACAAACACGCCCGAGGAATATCCGCGCTGAGTACCACGCCCTCAAAATCAGAGACGGAAACTGCGTCAAGTCCCTCGACAAGCGCATATCTGAACCCGAAATATGTGAACATCGGTTCGTACACACGTTCTTTTCCGTCTCCGACATACTCCGCAACGGCTTTTGCGGAACGCAGATTTTCATTGTAAAAACAGCCGTCCTGCAACACTTCGCCGTGAGATATTTTCAGCATTTGTCCGTGTCGGAGCATACCCGAAAAGCGAACAAACCCCGCAAAATTCTGTCCGAAATCGAGAATATATTCGCCTTTCGGGCTTATGATAAGCGCAGGTTTCAATATTGCTTTTTCGACTGTCGGCGCGCCGAAATCGGGGCAAGTCGGGAAATGTGCGTTCGAAAATACGCATTCGCAAGAGTGCTCCGTCGGGTGTGTAAAATCGTGTTTTTCACCGTCGTATATCGAGTTTTCCACGCAGGAACTTGCGCGGGCGCGCCAATTTTCGTCCGTTTGCAGTGCCGCCACCGTGCCGTCCGCAAATGTCAAGACCAACTCGGCGGCAACCTGATATTCGGAGCCGTAAACCTCTTTTTTCCTTTCAAGACCTATTTCTCCGCGATACCAGCCGTCGCCGAGAAAAACTCCGAGTTCATTTTCTCCCTCGTCAAGCATTTCGCTTACATCGTAAGTCCCGACACGCAGATATGAGCCGTAATCGTTAAAGCCCGGGGTCAGATATGTTTTTCCTACTCTTTTCCCATTCAGAAAAGCGCGATAAAGTCCGAGTCCGGTTATTTTCAGGCGCGCCGAACCAGGGCGTTTTTCAAGTGCGAAACCGCGAAAAACATACGGAGAAAACAACGTTTTATCTTTCGGAGTAATGAAAGGAGCGTCAAATTTTTCGAACGTTTCGAAACGGGAAGAACTCTTTTTGCTCCCGAAAGAGACCGTCCATTCAAACCGTCCGCAAAAACTGCGACCGAAGCGAAAACCGCCATTTTCGGGCGCAGCAACAGCCTTTTCGGCAACTGCGTTTCCGTCGGAATCGAAAACAGCGACGGAAAAAGTTCCGCCCTCGTCGCAGAGAAAAGAAAACAACGGATCGTTCCCGTCAATACCCAAAGGTTCCGTTTTGTGTTCGACTTTCAAATCATATATGCGCATATTCACCGTTCCCGTTATTTGATACCTATTTTGATTATCCGAAAAACGGTTCGATTTATTCATCAGAACTGCTCCATAGACGTTTTTTTGCGCAAAAAATCACGGCTTCCGAAAAAGCCGTGATTTGATTTTTTATAGTTTGTATGTCGATTATTCTGCGGAAAGATTGTACTTCTGAACGATCTCTTTTGCAAAGATACCGCCCTCGGGACGCTCTCTGTCCATGATGTACATTGCTCTTTCATGTTCAACGCGTGCAACAAGCGTATCGACTTTGGAACCGTTCGTTTTCTTGTTGATTTCGTCTGCGGATTCCGCAATGTCGGCGAATGCCGTGGAAAGAATACCTCTGCATTTCTTACCTGCGACAACTTGAAGAACATTTTCAAGAATGTAGGTCGCCTCAACGTTGGAAGCGGCAGCAAGAACGCCGTCGAAAAGAACAAGCGAATCGGAAGTGATCTGCGGAAGCATTTCTGCGATCTTTTCGCAGTCGGCCTCAACAAGTTTTCTGTTCTTGTCACCCGTATCCATCGGGCAAAGAGCAAATACGTTGTCAACCGGGCTCATTTCAGCCTTGTCAGCGGCAACATACATACCGAGCTGGAACATTATCTGCGCGATACCGACAGACTGCGTGAACAGCGTTTTACCTGTCTTTGTGCCGCCGGTAAGAACATAAATGTCACCGACTTTATCAAAGATAACGTTATTGACAACAAGGTCTCTCTTGGTCTCTCTGATAGCGTAGATCGGGTTGTAAACACCGGTAAGGTGAAGAACATGCTCCTGCATGGAGTGAACTATGGGTTTGGTAACGCCGAGTCTGTAACTTACTTTGAGTTTGTCGAAAAGCATACAGCCCGAAACGTAGAACGTCAACTGCTCAACGATGTCGGAAAGGAAGTCAAGATTTTCCGCAAGGAATTCCGCAACCATCGGCTGGAATTTCTTAACGGATGCCTTGTACATAACATCAAGTGCGTTGTTAAGCGCATCATATACGGCGTTGACTTCATCGGGAGCCATACCTCTGGTAACCATCTCAAGCGGAGCCATGCAGGTATATGCGTCGTCCTTGATTTCCGCACGAAGAACTTTGTCAACCACGTTGCCCGATTTGTATACGTCTTTGTTTATGGAAACAATGCCCGCTTCCTTCGGATAAAGTTGTGCGTCAAGGTTGATGCCGAGCGTTATGGATTTGATGTTTTTAACTTCATCCATTGCAACTTCAACGCGCTGTTTCATGCTTGCAAATTCGGGAGCGGAAACTTTTTCTGAAATGAATTTTCCGAAATCTATAAGAGCCTGGGATTGAAGTCCCGTCGCTTCCTTGAAGATAGCGTCAAGATCTGTCAGAGTAGAGAAATAAAGTTCCATATCGCAGATGCTGTAAAGATGAGCGGTGGTGTCGCCGCTTTCTTTGTTCTGCTTTCTCATGTCAAGAAGTTCCTGCAAGTGCGGGATCATCTTCTCTATTGCAGCCCTGAAAGAAGTGTTCTTTTTGAAGTCGTCAAACACCTGCTGCCTGTATTTGATGGTTTCAACGTCGGTGGTAACATAATCTATAAGTTTATTGCTGTCCCCGAGCGAACCGAAAAGACGCATGGTTCCGAACACAAGTCCCTGATCGAAACCGAGCTGTTTATAATATTCGATGTTTTTCAGTTTGCTGTTTTTCGCTTCCTCGTTGGGATAAAACAGGTTAACCATTTTTATTTCCTCCAAAATATGTATCAATAGAAATCTTTTTTACTGAACTATTTACCGCCGTAATAAAGCAGCATAGGTATAACCAACGACAGAGCAAAGCCTATCACATAGATAAGAACGTATAGCACCATCGAATAATGATACGCTTTCCAGACATGGGAAAACATAACTATAAAATAAACGCATATAACCGCAAGCGGACCCGTGAATATGAGCATAAGTCCCATTGCGCCGCCCAAAGGCATACCTGTTAACGCGCCTATAAGTACAACAAACACAAGAAATGCCGAGGCAACGCCTATAAGCCTGCCGCGGGGAACTCTTATGAATAACGCTTCTTCGGGAACCTCAAACAAGGATCCTCCGCTTTCTTCCGCCATAATGAACCTCCGGGTCGAATATATCATACATATAATACTATATTTTTTTTCGAAATGCAATACATTTTTACAAAGTAACCATTTTTTTTAACGCTTTTTCACATTTATTTGCGTTTAGAAATCTTTCGGAAGAGGATTTTCGCCTTTTGCGCCATTATTTGTCACACAATTAAACTTGAAAAACGACATTCGTTGTTGTATAATAATTCTGTCAAAACAAATCAAAAGGATAAAACAAAAGATGAAACATCTGAATATAGTGCTTGTCGAGCCCGAAATTCCGCAGAATACAGGCAACATTTCCAGAACCTGCGCCTGCACGGGCGCAAGCCTGCATTTGGTAAAGCCTCTCGGATTTTCGATAGACGACACGCACCTTAAACGTGCGGGACTCGATTATTGGAAATATCTTGATGTGACGGTGCATGAAAGCCTTGCCGATTTTCTTGAATTTGCAAAGGGCAAGCCCATGCGCCTTGCCTCGACAAAATCTTCAAAAAACCATACGCAGACGGATTATCCCGACGATTGCTTCATTCTTTTCGGACGCGAAAGCAAGGGACTGCCCGAAGCATTGCTTAAAGAGCATTACAAAGATTGCGTCAGAATACCGATGATGGGAAACCTGCGCAGCCTGAACCTCTCGAACTCGGTTGCGATAGTCGTTTACGAGGCTCTTCGCCAGAGCGGATTTGAAGATATGGAGCAGCAGGGTCATCTGCGCGAATCTGCGGAGGACACCGAATGAGCCGTAAACGGAAACAGGAAAAATTTGTCACTTTCAAGGAACAGCAGCGCAAAGATTTTCTGAAAGATGTCTTCAATACACTGCTCATTGCGGGAATTTTTATGTTTGCGGCAATTCCCGTTTTCGGAGTTTATCCGAATGCGCTCGTCACCCCCGACAGCGAATGGAAAAGTTGTTTGAGAATAATCATCGACTTCCTGTATGCGGGTGTCGGAATCTATGTGCCGTTTCTTATCTACAATGTCATAAAATATAAATCAAGCGGCAGATATTTCACAAACAAAGGCTCTGCGGCAAAGCCTACGCATTATGTGCTCGGAATACTCGCGGGTCTCGGCATTTCGGTCTCGTTCAACTATCTCGGCGCGCTTGCCGTATCGGCACTGCGAAATGCGGGGCTGACGGTAAATGAAGCCGCTCCTTTCACGGGAGACAGCATTCTTACACAAGCCGTTTTTGTTGCCGCGGCAACCCGCCGTTTTTCCACGAAATATCTTTTCGCGGAATCGTTATCGGAGACATACGCAAACAAAGCTATGCTTTTGCGGTCGTGCTTTCGGGGCTGTTCAACGGTTTTTGTTTCAAATCTTTTCAGCAGATACCGTACTTCTTCGTTCTCGGACTTCTGCTCGGCTGGCTCTATCTCAAAACCGATTCAATAATTTTGACATACACGATAAACGCCGCATCGCATCTGCTTATGTCGCTGCTTTGGATTCTTCGACTTCGCAATGAGACGCTTTACGATAAAATATTCCCGTTTGTCGCAGTCGGAGGCGCGGTTGTCGCACTCTGCGCCGTTGCCGTGCTTTTCAAAATATGCGGATTCAAGTTTATCAGAAAAGATTGTGACGGAGCGGGCTTGAAAAAGCAGGAAGCAAGAAAAGCGTTTTTCGGTTCGTTCGCTTTTTGGATATTCATTATTTTTGCGATAATATTCATCATGCTCGGCAAAAACGGAAAACCGTATCTGTTCAAAGAACCCGACCCTGAGGAAGTAACGCCCGTTACACAACAAACCACCGCGGCGGAAGAGGAAACAAACTGAAACCTGCAACAAAAAAAATGAGGTTCCCTTTTTGAGGGAACCTCGATTTTTATTGTCATTATGCTTCTGCATTACCCTTGTCTTCGGGTTCTGCTTCGGCTTTCGGTTCGGTCGTTTCAGCCACAGGATCTTCGCCTTTCTTTGCAAAAACGATCTTGCCGTCCTCGCCTCTCGCAACGACTTCGTCGCCCTCGGAGAACGTCTTTTCAAGCATTTTTTCAGCCATTTTATCTTCAATAAGAGACTGAATGGCACGTTTGAGCGGACGGGCACCGTAAGTCACGTCAAAGCCCTTTTCAACAAGGACATCTATCGCGGAATCCTCCACGCTAAGCGTTATACCGAGTTCTTTAAGGCTCTTGACAACGCTGTCGCAAAGTCTGGAAGCGATCTGCTTGATATCCTCGCGGTCAAGTTGTTTGAACACGATAATATCGTCGATACGGTTCAGGAATTCCGGTCTGAACGAACGTTTGAGTTCGTCCATGACGTTTTCTCTTATAGTCTCCTGATTTCTGTCGAAATTATCCTCTGCGGGGGTAAATCCGAGTTTCTTCGAATCGGTTATCGTCTTTGCGCCGATATTGGACGTCATGATGATGACCGTGTTCTTGAAATCAACGGTTCTGCCCTTTGCATCGGTCAGTCTGCCGTCGTCAAGGATTTGAAGCATGATATTGAAAACGTCGGGGTGAGCCTTTTCGATCTCGTCGAAGAGGATTACCGAATACGGCTTTCTGCGGACTTTTTCGGTCAACTGACCGCCGTCGTCAAAGCCGACGTAGCCCGGAGGAGAACCTATCATTTTGGACACGGTATGCTTCTCCATGTACTCCGACATATCAACTCTTATCATTGCGCTCTCATCGCCGAACAGAACCTCGGCAAGCGCTTTCGAAAGTTCGGTCTTGCCGACACCGGTGGGACCGAGGAACAGGAACGAACCGATAGGTCTCTTCGGGTCTTTGAGTCCGACTCTGCCTCTGCGTATTGCTCTCGCAACGGCGTTTACGGCTTCATCCTGACCGACGACTCTCTTATGAAGAATGTTCTCCATGTTGAGAAGTCTTTCGCTTTCTTCGTGAACGAGTTTTTTAACGGGGATACCCGTGGTCTGCGTTACGACATCTTCAATGTCTTCGGCAGTCAGCGTCAATTTTTCTTTGCCGCTTTCGGAGTTCCAATTCTTCTTCATCTCTTCGAGTTCGGAAGCAAGAACTTTTTCCTTGTCACGGAGTGTTGCAGCTTTTTCGAAATCCTGATTTCTGACGGCGTTTTCTTTTTCGCCTGCAACTCTCTTGATTTCTTCTTCTTTACTCTTCATATCCGGCGGAGCGGTCAGATTCTTCATGCGGAGTTTGGACGCAGCTTCATCCATAAGGTCTATCGCCTTATCGGGAAGGAAACGGTCTCTGATATAACGGCTCGAAAGTCTTACCGCACTTTCGATGGCTTCATCGGAAATTTTGACGCCGTGATGAGCCTCATATTTGTCCCTGATACCTTTCAGAATGGCTATGGCATCTTCTTCGGAGGGTTCGGAAACGATTATCGGTTGAAAACGGCGTTCAAGCGCCGCGTCTTTTTCGATATGTTTCTTGTATTCGTCAAGCGTGGTTGCGCCTATGACCTGAATCTCACCTCTTGCAAGGGACGGTTTCAGGATATTTGCCGCGTCCATCGCACCCTCTGCGCTGCCTGCACCGACAAGAACGTGAAGTTCGTCGATGAACAGAATGACGTTACCCTCTTTTTTAACTTCTTCGATAACGTTTTTAAGACGCTCTTCAAAGTCACCTCTGTATTTGCTGCCCGCGATCATTGAAGCGATGTCGAGGGTTACGACTCTCTTGTTTTTCAGCGGTTCGGGAACGCTGCCCTCAATGATGTGCTGCGCAAGTCCCTCGGCTATCGCCGTTTTGCCTACGCCGGGCTCACCTATAAGACAGGGATTGTTCTTTGTTCTTCTCGAAAGAACCTGAATTACCCTTTCTATCTCCGTGCCTCTGCCTATAATCGGGTCAATCTTGTTTTCGCGAACCATTTCGGTCAGATCCGTACCGTAAGAGTTCAGGTTCGGGGTGTTCTTGCCGCCGCTCTTTTTCGCGGTGCCGTGTTTTTGACCGTCACGGTCTGTGTCGCCCGCAGCGGAAAGTCCCATACTTTCGATAACATCAGAATAAAGAGAACGAATGTCTATACCTGCGGATTCGATTATCTCGACCGCCTGGCAATTCGGCTCTTCAAGCAGGGACATGAGGATATGTTCCGTTCCGATTATATAATTACCCGTCCGACGAGCTTCGACGAACGACCTTTCGAGGATTCTTTTCAGTCTCGGTGTCATATCCTGACCCGAGACATCGGAGGGAACGCCGACACCTACGTTTTCTTTGATTCTTTCAACGACAAATTCATCGGTAAGTCCCGCATCGAGCAGAACTTTTGAAGAAACGCCGCCGTCTGCACGGAGAAGACCGAGCAGCAAATGTTCTGTGCCTATATATCCGTGACCGAACTGTCTTGCGGCTTCAAGCGCAAGGTTCAAAGCACGGGTGGAATTTTCGGAAAAGTTGTTCGCCATAATTATCACTCCTTCAATTTATCGCGGACTATCTCCGCGCGTTTTATATCACGTTGGCGTATCTCCATACCCTCGCCGCCGTAAAGCATAAGCGTGTAAGGCTGAACTTTGATGCAAAGTTCGTCAAGAACTTTTGTATCAAGATTCAGAAGACCGCCCTCGATACCCAAACGGATATCGCTCATAAGTTTCATAAATTCCTGTGAGGACATTATTCTTGCTTCGCGCGCTATTCCGTAAGAACGGAAAACTCTGTCCTCGATAGATATGTTTTCAAGCATCTTTTCGCGAAGCGCCGCTTCGTTTCTCGCAATCTGGCGCACTATGTCTTCAAGGCGTTCGATAGTGTCCTTTTCGCTTATTCCGAGCGTTATCTGATTGGAGACCTGATAAACGCAGCCTGCGGGTTCGGATCCCTCGCCGTACATTCCGCGAACGGTCAGACCGACCTGCGAAACGGTGTTTATTATCTTGTTTATCAGACCGCTTTCGTGCAGTGCGGGAAGATGCATCATAACGCTTGCCCGAAGTCCCGTGCCGAGGTTTGTGGGACAATGGGTCAGATAACCGAGTTTTTCGGAAAACGCAAAGTGCAGTTTTTCGTCAAGCGCGTCGTCTATTTCGGACGCCGTTTCATAGAGCGTCGCAAGTTTTTCGCCTCTGCCGAGAACCTGTATGCGCAGATGGTCTTCCTCGTTTATCATTACGGAAACATTGTGTTTTCTGTCAAGCAGAAGTCCCTCGCCCTCGCGGTTGTTTGCAAACTCAACGCTGATAAGGTGTTCTTCCACCATGGAACCCGCCTGTATGGCGGTCACGTTTTCCATATCTATATAATCGAATTTATAACCGGGAATCG
>OLNP01003590.1_pt1 | contig 10078 bp, 6 predicted proteins | sample 1671951 | NCBI WGS metagenome assembly OLNP01 (sample SAMEA3136629, study PRJEB25190) | human gut metagenome | biome: human gut; feature: human-associated habitat; material: faeces | place: Austria | collected 2013
TGAAGTCGTTGCAGCTCCACATGAACTGGAACAGTGCGCAGGACACCAGAGCGGGGCCAAGCATGGGCACGATGACCTTGTACAGGGTCTGGAAGGAGGAGCAGCCGTCGATGGCAGCGGCTTCGTCCAGATCACGGGGGACATTGCGCATGAACTGCACCAGCTGGTAGACGAAGTAGGTCTCGGTCGCAAATGCGCAGTGCACCCAGATAGCCAGATAGAAGGGGCTGTCCAGCCAGCCGAACTTGTTGTACAGCAGGTACTGCGGCACATTCAGAACGACCTGCGGCAGGAACAGGGTGGCCAGCATGATGTTGAACATCAGCTTACGGCCGGGGAAATCGAAGCGGCCAAAGCCGTAGGCAGCCACACAGGCGGAGACCACCGTGCAGATCACCTTGGGGATGACGTAGCTGTAGGTGTTCAGCATGGCCTGCAGGATGTTGATGGAACCGCCGAAGTTGTTCAGTGCGCCGCGGTAGCCATCCAGAGTGGGGTGCTTGATCCACAGGCTGATGCCTGCAAAGATCTCGCTGTTGTCCTTAAAGGTAGCACTGATCATCCACAGCAGGGGATAGATCATGATGATGCCGACCAGGATCAGGACGAAATACTTGAAGAAGGTCGCGATTTTGTTCGATGCTTTCATTCCCATACTGGTCACCTTACCTTTCGTCAGAGTAGTAGACCCACTTCTTCTGGCTGGTGAATGCAATGATCGTCAGGATGCAGACGATGATGAACATGATCCATGCCAGAGCGGATGCCATACCCATGTCATAAGACTTGAATGCGTAGTTGTAAACCAGCAGAGAGATCAGCGTGGTGGAACCACGGGGGCCGCCGTTGGTGATGATGTAGGGGCCATTGAACTCCTGGAAAGCCTGGCAGATCTGAGTGACCAGGTTGTAGAAGATGATGGGGGTGATCATCGGAACGGTGATGGAGAAGAACTGACGCCACTTGCCGGCACCATCAATGGTAGCGGCTTCGTACAGGTCTGCAGGCACGCCCTTCAGAGCGGCCAGGAACAGCACCATGGCGGAACCGAACTGCCAGATACGCAGGAAGCAGATGATCCACAGCGCGTAGCTGGGGTCAGACAGCCACTCGGGGCCCTGCACCAGACCAAAGGTGACAGCGCGCAGAACGGTGTTGAGCAGGCCGTCCACGCTGAACACAGCCTTCCACAGAACGGCGATTGCAACAGAGCCGCCCAGAATGGAGGGAATGTAGTACACCGTGCGGAACAGGTTGACGCATGCGATCTTGAAGTTCAGGATGTATGCGATGAACAGCGCAAAGACCAGCTTCAGAGGCACGGTAATGAAAGCGTACTTGAAGGTGATGAGCAGCGCCTTGGTGATCTTGGTGGTGGTAAAGGCTGTGATGTAGTTGGCCAGACCAACGAACTGGGTGCCGCTCTTGAAGAAGTTCATATCGGTGAAGCTGTAGTACAGCGACTGACCGAAGGGAACTGCCTTAAAGACGACGAAGCCGATGATCCAGGGGATCAGATAAAACAGACCCTGATATTTGTCCAGCCACTTCTGGAACGGGGTGCGCCCGATGGCGGGAGCATTGCTTTCTTTCATCTGGGAAATCCTCCTTTTTAAGGAATTTCGGAGCATGAGACGGACGAAGGGGTAACAGACTGGATACAGCTTTGTCAAGAATTTGTAACATATCCCTGACAAAAAAGGGGCATCTGCCGTATGGGCGGCAGGTGCCCCTCGGGTTCAGTCAAAGGGTGCCCTTTTCTGTGCGTGACCGCACACGGCGGCACTCAAAAATGAAACTTAGCCGATGGTGTAGCCAACAGACTCCATGCCGTCCAGCAGGGTGTCAACAACGTCTGCGCCGGCAACGCCGTCGTAGTCAACGGTATCGAACACTTCCTGATAGATGCCGGTGCCGGAAGCCTTCAGGTCGTTGTTCTCGAACAGGGGATCCAGCTTGTTGGTGGTGAAAGCCATGACCTTGGCATTTGCCTCAGCAACCAGATCCTTGACAGCGCCGGCAGCCTGAGCAGCAGCCAGACCAGCCTTGGAAGCGGGGATGCCGCACTCGGAACCCATGATGGAAGCGCCCTTCTCCTCGTTCAGCAGGAAGTTGATCAGGGTAGCAGCCTCGGCAACGCACTTGCTGGTCTTGGTGATGGCCAGACCCATGGAGACCTTGGAGAAGCCGCCGTTGTTGTCGCCGAACTTGATCTCTTCGCCAACGGTGAAGCCGTCCTTGTTGGCATCATCCAGAGCGGAGGAGTACTTGGAAGCAGCGGAATCCCACTCGAAGATGCCTGCGATCTTACCGGTGATCCACTCGTTGGACTGGTGGGTAGCGGTATCAGAGTTTGCGGAGTAGTAGGTCTTCAGGTTCATCATGACGTGGCCATCCACCAGGCTCTTGATGAAGTCGATGCCCTCAGCGATCTCGTCCTCGGTGTAGTTCAGGGTAGAGGTGACGGGGTCAGCCCAGTCCTTGCCGTACTTGGACTCGAGGTAGAAGACCATCAGGATCATACGGTCGTATGCGCCCAGATGCATGGGGTAGTAATCGTCGCCCAGCTTCTCCTTGAATGCCTTGCCGGCAGCCATCAGATCATCCAGAGACTTGGGAACTTCGGTGATGCCAGCCTTGTTGAAGGTGGTCATGTTCCAGAAGAAGATACGGCCGGTCATGGAAACGGGCACGCACTGCTGGCTGTTTGCAACGTAGCAGGCGTCCATGGCAGCGTCATCCCACTGGGTCAGATCCAGGAACTTGGAAACAGTGTTCAGGTCCACGAACTTGCTGCCATCAGCAGAGTAGTTGTACAGCCAGTTCCAGTTCACCTGGCACACATCCTGTGCGTTGCCAGCGATGAAGGCAGCTGCCATCTTCTCTTCCCAGCCGGACCATGCGGCGAAGGTGGGCTCGATGGTGATGTTGGTGTGCTCAGCCTGGAACTCCTTGATGGCGTTCTGGTAAGCCTCGTGACGGCTGTCGCCGCCCCACCAGCTGATGGTCATGGAAACAGGGCCGTCAGACAGTGCCAGGCTCTCGTCTGCAGAAGCAGCGGGAGCGGAAGAAGCGGTGGAAGCAGCAGAGCTGGATGCAGCAGAGTTGCCGCCGCAGGCAGCCAGAAGGCCGGCAGCGCCCACAGCGCCGGTGACCTTCATAAAATCACGACGAGAAATTGCCTTGCTCATTTTTGTTCTCCTCCTAAATACAGAAAACATCATCTCGAACGGGGGTTCTGCACATACCCCGTTGTATACAATTATGATAACAAAACAACAACCAAAAAGAAAGACGCAAATTGCAGATATCTAAACAAAAAACGTACAAATATTGCTCTTGTTTTCGCGCAAGAATTGACGCCTTCGCTGAAATGAATAAACTTGGCTCGAAAAACTGTGCAACATGTATACTTCGCTATTTTGCATAGAAAACTGGGATGCATCATAGGAGGAACGTCGAATTTTGCAATAATTTTGTAAACATTCCGTTTCAGAACGTGGAAACGTTGCATACATTGTGGACGAACAACAGCTTAAAAAGCCCGGATGGGAGTCTTTGAACTGATATATCAATAGCGCAAAAAATGTGCACTCTGATATATCAATTGTTTGCGGCGGGCATCCGGCACCGGTCTTCGGGCATGGAAATCGGTGCTTTTTCGCCCTTTGGGGGGGTGAAGAAGCACCGACAGCAACATATTTTGCGCTGTTGTGTGGACTGCGCCTGTGGGCCGGGAATAAAAAAGAAAGGCTGCCGTGTCGTTGAACACAGCAGCCTTGTATACAAGTTTATTCAACCCGCGAAGCAGCTTTTTCGGCGTAGAACGCGCGCTTTGCCTTGAAATAGCACTGGGGGCACATGCTCACGTACTGCACATCGTTTTCCAGATCGATGGCCACCTGCTCGCCCTCAAAGACGAATCTGCCGTTCACCCTGCGGCAGTTGCAGATGGCCTTGCGGCCGCAGGTGCAGATAGTCTTCATCTCCTCGATGGTGTGGGCCAGCTCCAGCAGGCGGGTAGAGCCGGGAAAGCCCTTGAGCGAAAAATCTGCCCGCAGGCCGTAGCAGATCACCGGAATGTTCAAATCCACCGTGACCATGAACAGCTGTTCTGCCTGCTGCGCAGTGAAAAACTGGCTCTCGTCGCACAGCACGCAGGCCAGCGGCGCACCGTCAGCGTTGGCCGTGCGCACGGCCTCGAACACGTCCGTCTCCGGCGGGATCAGCAGATCAGCCTTGCGGCGCACGCCCAGACGGCTCACCAGCTCACCGCCGCCCTTGGTGTCCACCTGTGGCTTGAGGATCAGCACCCGCATCCCCTGTTCTTCGTAGTTGTGGGCTACCTGCATCAGGGCGGTGCTCTTGCCGCTGTTCATCGCGCCGTAACGGAAATACAGTTTTGCCATTTGAAAAACTCTCCTTGCAGAAAGAACCCTCTCAGCCAAAGCCTGACGGCTTTGCCAGCTCCCCCGATGGGAGAGCTTTTCTGCATCTTCCGGGCAGGCTGTCCTTCGCCGGAGAAGCAGAAACTTTCCCGTCCCCACTCATAAAGCTCCCCTTTCGGGGGAGCTGTCGAGCGTATGCGAGACTGAGAGGGTTCAGCGGCATCTCAGGCTTTGACTGAGAGGGTTCTCTTATTACTTATAATAGGTACGTTCAGTCCTGATTGCGCAGGCGGTAGCCAAGGCTCATCAGGCTGTCGCCCAGATGGACGTTCTCCACCACCACATCGGGATACGGCACAGAGAGGTCATAGTGGGAGAAGTTCCAGAAGCCCTCGATGCCCAGATCCACCAGACGGCCGCTGACCTGTTCCGCACCGTCGCGGGGCACACAGAGCACTGCGACCTTGGGGTGATGCTCGGCACAGAAAGACTCCAGCTCGTCGATATGGCGGATCTGGATGCCGCTGATCTCCTTGCCCACCTCGCTCTGTGCCACATCAAAGGCGGCGATCAGGCGGTAGCCGTTGGTATCGGTGGTGATAAAGCGGCTCACTGCCTTGCCCAGACGACCGCAGCCGATCAGGATGGTGGGCAGGCGGTCGCCGTTGCCGAACAGCAGGCCTTCCAGAATGGAGAGCAGGTTTTCCACCGAGTAGCCGATGCCCTGCCGGCCATTCACATCGCCGATGCAGTTGAAGTCCTGCCGTACCTGCGAAGCGGTGGTGCCCATCTGAGCAGCCAGCTCGCGGGAAGAAATGCTGTTGATGCCGTCTGCCTGCAGAGAGCACAGATAGCGGTAATATTTGGGAAGACGCTTAATAACGGGAAGCGAAGCCCTTGCAGGAGTGTTCATAGAATACTTTCTCCTTTCGCTCTATCGCAGTACTTGCCGCAGCTGCCTGCTTTACAGATACGGCGCAGAGAAACCCCGATCCGTTTACGGGTTCATATTGCAGATATTACAGTCAATTATTTAAAGTATACTGCACCGATGGAGAATGTCAAATCATTCTCAAAAAATTTTTATGAAATGTTACCGCTTTTTTGCTGCAGCGGGTCTGCATAGCCCGGCACAGGCTGGGGAATGCTGACAAAAAACGCAGGAGGAAAGCATATGAACGATGAAACGCAGCAGACCGACGCGCGTCGGCTGGAAAAAGAAGAAATCGAGGATCTGGGCACGGTCACGCTGGCCCGCGGGGAGCATGTGATTCACTGCCTGACCGTCATCGGCCAGATCGAAGGCCATTCGGAAGCGCCGCAGGGCCAGAAGACCACGAAGTATGAGCATGTCATCCCGCAGCTGGTGGCCGCGCAGGAGGACCCCCGCATCGAGGGCCTGCTGGTGTTGCTGAACACGGTAGGCGGGGATGTGGAAGCGGGCCTTGCGCTGGCAGAGCTGATCGCCAGCGTGTCCAAACCCAGTGCAACGCTTGTGCTGGGCGGCGGGCACTCCATCGGTATCCCGCTTGCCGTCAGCGCCCGGCGCAGCTTCATCGTGCCCACAGCCACCATGACCGTGCACCCGGTGCGGCATTCCGGTGTCATTCTGGGGGTGCCGCAGACCATGCGCAGCTTTGAGCAGATGCAGCAGCGCATCACCGGCTTCGTAGCGGCCCACAGCGGCATGACCGAAAAACGCTACACCGACCTGATGCTCCACACCGGCGAGCTGGTGATGGACATGGGCACCGTGCTGGATGGACGCCGGGCCGTGAAGGAAAAGCTCATTGATGAGCTGGGCGGGCTTTCGGATGCGCTGGCGTGGCTGTATAAAGAGATTGAACGCAAATGAAGGCCGATTTTGTACAACAATAGGTTTGCCATTTTCTTCCCTGCGTGGTACAATAATAAAATCAAATAGTGTGTCTACTACAAACGCGGGGAACAAAGAAACATGGCAACAAAAAAACGTAAAACGACAACACGGCGCGCAGCATCGCGCAAAAAACGCGCAGAACAGCGGCTTCCAGCGGGGCTTGGCACCCTGTTTGCAGGCCTTTTGCTGGTGGTGCTGGCCTTTGTGGAGGGAGATTCGGCATGGAAGGCCCTGCACGATGTGCTGTTCGGACTTTTTGGCTGTGGCAGCTTTGTGCTGGGCGCGGCAGTGTGCTGCCTTGCTGTGCAGTATACCCGGGGCGAAGACCTTCTGCCCAAGATCTTCAAGCTGGTTCTTGGGCTGGTGTTTGCCTGCGGCACGGTGATCGTTTTTTCTGATATCCAGCCGCAGGGCATGTCGGCATTTCAGATGACGGCTGCCTGCTACGCAAACGGCGTGAATGCATGGATCGGCGGCGGTGCGCTGGGCGCACTGCTGGGCGGCAGCCTGCTGCTGCTGTGCGGACGGCCTGCGGCAACCCTTATCATGATCGTGCTGGCACTGTGTGTCAGCCTGTACATTTTTGATCTGACCCCGGCAGAGGTGTGGCAATGGCTGTGCGCTGCGTTTGGCGGCGTGCACGCAAAGGGTGCGGCCATGGCGCAGCAGAGCGCAGCCCGCCGCGCTGAACGTGCCGCTGCCCGCGCGGCAGAAGCCGAGGCCGAGGAAGACTACGACGAAGCAGAAGATGAATACCGGGATGAGGAAGATGCCGAAGAGGAGATGGAAACTCCGGCTTTCCGCATCGGTGTGCCGGACTGGCTGAACGGCATCCGCCACTGGGGCCACAAGGTGACCGAAGAGATGGAGGCGGAGGAGCCGGAGGCCGCCCCGCAGCCGGAGCCGCCCGCAGATACTTCCGGCCAGCCGCTTGCCCAGCCGGAGCCTGCTGCCCCGGCCATCACGCCGGTGCAGGTACGGGTATCCCGGCCCCGGGCTTCCTTTGACGTAGACCTTGGCCCCGACCACACTGAGGTGAAGGAGGGCGGCAGCGAACCCATCGAGCCGCTCATCGTGGGCCCGGGCGGCACCTTTGGGCAGAACCCGCTGCGCCCGGCCCCCAGACCTGCCCCGCAGCCCATCGTACAGGACGCGGTGGAGACCGATGCATCCGATTTCTTTGCAAAAGCTGCACAGCCGGTGCAGCCTGCGGCAGCGGAAAGCTTTGATACTCCGGTCATGACCCCGGCAATGCCGACGGCCCAGCCGGAAAGCCCGGCAGCGGCAGTCACGCCGGAGATGCCCGCCGTGCCCATCCAGCCCGCAGTCCCGGCGGCACCCGCCCGGGTGAGCGCCGAAAACGCCGTTGCCATGCGCGGCACACCCGACGAGGACGGCTGGATCAGCATTACCAGCGAACCGGTGGAGGAAAAGGATATCAGCACGCTGGTGGCAGCGGCAATGGAAAAGCCTGCCGCTTCCGAGCAGGCCGCGGCAGCGGCCCCTGTGGACGAGACCGAACCGGTGGATACTTATCAGTACCAGTATCCGCCCATTGAGCTGTTTGAAAAATCGCAGGACGAGACCGACCCCGGCGCGCAGGAAGAGCTGAAAGCCAACGCCCAGAAGCTGGTGGATACGCTGGAAAGCTTTGGCGTGCGCACCCGTGTGCTGGATATCTCCCGGGGCCCCTCCGTCACCCGGTACGAGGTGCAGCCCATGGCGGGTGTCAAGATCAGCCGCATCACCTCGCTGGCAGACGATATCGCCCTGAACCTTGCGGTGGCGGACGTGCGTATGGAGGCACCCATCCCCGGCAAGCCTGCCGTGGGCATTGAGGTGCCCAACCACAAAAAGACCCCGGTGTATATCCGCAGCGTGTTCGAGAGCCAGAGCTTTTTGCGCATGACCTCACCTCTGGGCATTGCGCTTGGCAAGGACATTGCCGGTGTGGCACAGGTGGCAGACCTGTGCAAGATGCCCCATCTGCTCATTGCAGGCAGCACCGGCAGCGGTAAATCCGTGTGCGTGAACAGCATCATCATGAGCCTGCTGTTCCGCTCCAGCCCGGAGGACGTGAAGCTGCTGCTGATCGACCCCAAGGTGGTGGAGCTGGCCGAGTACAACGGCATTCCCCACCTGCTGATGCCGGTGGTCACCGAGCCGAAAAAGGCCGCAGGTGCCCTTGGCAGCGCGGTGCAGGAGATGGAGCGCCGCTATCATCTGTTTGCAGAGAACAATGTGCGCGACATCAAGTCTTTCAACAAGCTGGCCGCAGAACGGCCTGATCTGGAAAAGATGCCCTACATCGCCATTATCATCGACGAGCTGGCCGACCTGATGATGGTGGTGGGCAAGGATGTGGAGGACTCCATCTGCCGCATCGCCCAGAAGGCCCGCGCCGCCGGTATGCACCTGATCGTAGCCACCCAGCGCCCCAGCGTGGACGTGATCACCGGCCTGATCAAGGCCAACATCCCCAGCCGCATCGCCTTTGCGGTGTCCAGTCAGGTAGACAGCCGCACCATTTTGGACGGTGCCGGCGCAGAAAAGCTGCTGGGTCAGGGCGATATGCTCTTTATGCCCGTGGGCGCACCCAAGCCCACCCGTATCCAGGGCACCTTTGTGCGGGATGAGGAGATCAGCCGTGTGCTGGACTTTATCAAATCCAGCGCCACCGTGCAGTACGACGAGGCCATGATCGAGGCCATGGAAAAGCACGCCATTCAGGACGGCAAAAAGGGCGGCGGTGCCGACGCCGAAGAGGACGCAGGCTCCGACCCCATGTTCAAGCAGGCCGTGGATGTGGTCATCGATGCCGGTCAGGCCTCCACCAGCCTGTTGCAGCGCCGCTGCAAGCTGGGCTACGCCCGCGCCGCCCGCATCATGGACGAGATGGAGCAAAAGAGCATTATCGGCCCCTACGAGGGTGCAAAGCCCCGCGCCGTGCTCATCAGCCGCCAGCAGTGGCTGGAAATGCAGATGAACCAGCCGGAGGAATAATAAAGGAGCATTATGGAACATTCTACTCCCCAGATCTACACCGAATTTCTTCCCATCAGCCGGGCAGACATGGAAGCCCGGGGCTGGGAGCAGCTGGACTTTGTGGTGGTGGGCGGTGACGCCTATGTAGACCACCCCAGCTTTGGCACCGCCATCATCAGCCGCCTGCTGGAGGCCGAGGGCTACAAGGTGGGCGTGCTGGCACAGCCCCGCTATACTGACTGCGAGGACTTCAAGCGGTTCGGCAAGCCCAAGTACGGCTTTTTCATTGGCGGCGGCAACGTGGACAGCATGGTCAGCCACTATTCCGTGGCAAAAATTCCCCGCGCCGAGGATGAATACTCCCCCGGCGGCAAGGCCGGTGCCCGCCCGGACCGCAGCGCCACCGTGTACACAAAACTTGCCAAGCAGGCTTACCCCGACCTGCCGGTGATCTTAGGCGGTCTGGAGGCCAGCCTGCGCCGGTTTGCCCACTACGATTACTGGCTGGACACCGTGCTGCCCAGCATTGCCGAGGACTCCGGTGCGGATCTCATCAGCTTCGGCATGGGCGAGCACCAGACCGTGGAGATTGCCCGCCGTCTGGCCGCCGGGGAGCCGGTGGAGACCATCACGGACGTGAACGGCACCTGCTACCTGACCGATTTCGACCACCTGCCCCAGCGGTATGTGGAGTGCGCCGGTTTTAAAAAGGTGGCCAGCGATAAGACCGCCTACGCCAAGGCCTGCCGCATCCAGATGGACAATCAGGACGTGGTCAGCGGCCAGATCATCGTGCAGAAGCAGAGCGAAAAGTATCTGGTGCAGA
>OLNP01003591.1_pt1 | contig 10076 bp, 9 predicted proteins | sample 1671951 | NCBI WGS metagenome assembly OLNP01 (sample SAMEA3136629, study PRJEB25190) | human gut metagenome | biome: human gut; feature: human-associated habitat; material: faeces | place: Austria | collected 2013
AAGCTATGTCTTCTTTTGTGCGGTTTTCAATTTGCGCAACTTATTGTACCTTATCAAATGTCGGTATGGCTGACCGGGTGAATAGACGTGGGCAGGCGGAACGAGGGCTTGCAGACAATGCGCTCCGTTTCCAGCCACTTATCAAAGGTTTCCCGATAGTGGGCTTCCAGCAGCGTTTCGATCTTGTCACGGATCTTCGCCGCATAGCCCAACGGCGCTTTCTCCATGGCGGCGAGCTGCGCCTTGTCCATATCGTCCACAATGCGGTTTATGTAGGCTTTCAGCTCGGCAGCATCCACCATGTTCAGTTTGTTAAGCTGCTTGAACATCATGTCCTTGCATTGACGGACCCTGCTTTCCGGCGGCAGACTACTGAACCACTCCTTGAAATACCGCTGCTCGGCGCTCTCCATCTTGAACACCTTCGGCAAACCGCCGTCCTGCTCCCGCACGTCGATTTCGCGGATTTCATCGTCTGCGGCGGCAAAATCAATATCGTATGCCTTGCCCTTGAGGGTAAAGCCCTCTGCCAGCATTTCCTTGTCCAGCAACTCAAAAGAACCGTCCGTAAACAGAGATTGCTCAACTTTCAGGAAAAACTGCGGGATTTGCAGTGTTTCAATATCCTCCCGGAACTGCGGGTTTACTTGGAATGATTTCACTTTATCCCGCACCTCCCACGGAAGATTGTCCATCATCGGGTCATTGCCTGTCTGTTGGATAGCATCTGTATATGCCTTTTCGACCTCTGCGGCAACGTCCAGCATGGTGTCGGCTTTCGGGGCGATTTCAGGCGTTTGCGCATGTTCTCTGCGCCGCTCCAACTCTGCCCCGATAGATTTCCCATCCAGCCCCGAAAAATCGTCCTCGGCGGTTTCCGGTTCGGAAACTCCTTGCGGGTCAGGCAGCGTGATTTGTTCCGCTGGCTGTTCGGGAATCTGCGGTTTTGCGGACTCCCCAATCCGATAGTCCTTATCGCTGAAACCTGCGCTGTTCAAGCCCTTGACGATATGCGCCACGGTGTTGTTGAAGTGTATCCGGTAATGTCCAGAAGTTCCAGCCCCCGGTGAACAGCACCAGCCTCATATCCGCGATCCAGAGCAAGCCGGCTCATTGGAATACCAAGATTGATTTGCCGTTCCAAATGCCGCAAAATCAGGACGCTTTCCTTCTCATTGGCAGAATATACATCAACGCCTGTTAAAATGCCGTGTTTACAGTCCACAGTTGCTTCCATCAGATACCCGATGCCGCGTTTGCTGCCGTGATTGATATAACCGCTGTCTGGATATGTTTGGCTGGTGGTACGGCACTTCCTTACAATTTTTGTTGGCGGCTTTTTGAAGCCCGGCTGATTGGAAAGCTCTTCATCCAAAGAATCGAGATAGCTTTGCATACTCTGTTCAACTTCTGTTTCTACATTGATCCAGCTTTCTCTTGATACGTTGGCCGGAATGTAGCTTCCATCCGCAGCCATCGCTTCTCCGTCGATCAGCCCGCTGTCTATGCATTGCTTGACTATTTCATAAAAGGCTTTCTGAAAAAGGCTGCTCTGCTGCCATTTTCGTGTTCTGGTCTTGCTGAATGTGGAGTGATTTGGGATCGTGTCATCCAGTTCAAATCCGCAAAACCATCAGTAGGCGATGTTGAGCTGAACTTCCTCCACCAACCGCCGCTCTGATTTGATGCCATACAGGTATCCGATCAAGAGCATTTTGAACATACTGACAGGGTCGACAGATGGACGGCCTGTTGCCGGATAATATGGCGCCAGAAGATCATAGATGAAATCAAAGGATACCATCCGCTCGATCTTCCGCAGCAGGTGGGTTTCTGGAATCAGTGACTCTATATCTACGAAAAGCATTGCCATTTGTCTGCTTTGGTGTCCCATCATGCTGCATCCCTCCTATAACTATTTTACCACAGAAAGGATTTACGCGCCACTTTGTCAACAGGCCCAATCCTTGACACTACCATCAAAATCCCTGGGGCTAAGCAAGCGCAAGGTAATCGCATAATAACGGTACATCCGCAAAAAAACAGACTTCCTCAAAAATTGAGGAAGTCTGTTTTGATTTAGGTCACAGGTTTACCAAGGGAGCAGCACTTACCCCTTGTCGCTCTGTATGTATTATTTTCCCTCAGTATAAAAGGTCAAAATTTTTCCACCTTAAGATTAGGATTATCAGACACGAACTTTTTGAGTTCTTCAAACGAGATGTTGCCCTCCATTGGTCCTCGCTTCTCCACAGCTTTTGCGCCGGCAGCGGCAGCGTAGAGCATACAATCTTCAAGGAAATAACCATCACACATCAAAGCGAGGAAAGTCCCGTCAAAGCTGTCTCCAGCTCCTGTTGGATCCACCTGATTTGCCGGAAAAACCGGAGCTCTTAACCTGATTTTTTTCGTATAAAGTGATGCTCCTTTTGAACCATCTTTTACGACGACAATTCTTTCTTTTTCTCCCACCAGATAATCAATCGGATTTTCAATATTGGGACAAAGCAAGGAGATTTCATTTTTACCGGTCAAAAGAAAATCGCAGTATCCAAGAATTTCCTCATAAAAATCTGCAACTCTTCCATGATAAAGTTCAGGACGGATATTCGGGTCGAAAGCAATTTTAACATTATTTTCAGCAGCAATACGAACCGCCTTCATTATTGCCTCTCCCATTGAAGGGCTTCCTGTGATGGAGCAGCCCATTATGTGAAGCACGCGAGATTTTTTTATTACTTCTTCATTAACATTTTCTGGAGCCAACTCGCCGCATGCCGCATGGGAGAAGTGGAAAATAAACTGACGTTCACCATCTGCAAAATATGTGACAAAAGCTGTGCCGGTAGTGTTATCCTTTGTGCAGATGACCTGCGTAGTATCCACGCCGTCCTCAATCAGCCTCTTCATATTTATCTTTCCAAAATCATCATTTCCTATTTTTGAAATGATAGCTGTCCTTGCACCGCACAATGCCGCCTGGTCGATAAATATTGCAGGAGCACCACTTGGGTATGGCCCTCTTAGGTATCCGCTTTCTGTAAAGGGCTGGCCTATTCTGTTGGTTAACACCTCTACTAGAATTTCTCCAATAGTAACAATGTCATACATTTTCTCACCTCTATCGGCACTGGATTTACATGCAAAACTATAGTCGTCAATATAAGTCTTAATAAAATCCTTCACAATGCTGCGCGAAGAATATTCAAGCTCTCCCTTGCTTATTTTCTCGTACTGTTTGGGCATAAACTGATGAAACAAGCCTAGGGGGATTTTCACCTTATCCATGTTATCCAATAACTTCTTCTGTGCCTTTTCCACCTTAGGGTCGCTCAAATAATATCTACAGCGATCCGAAAGTGAATAAAAACGTTTAACCCTCAGTTCATCTTCAGAACCATGATAGTGTTTGATCCACATCGACGGATTATCCGTCATAGCTTTTTCCAGTGTAGATGAGAAGTTTGACCAGTTTTTTGGTGGAACAAGTAACTTTTCGACCATTTCGAGGGCCATCAAACCTTCCCTAAGTCCAAAAGTAAGTGCCGGTCCGACCTTTAGTATTGCGATACCGTCTTCCACCATCTCTCTCAGAGCAGAAGCCGTCTGATAGTCGGTGCTGTGGCCTTCCAGCACAATTCCGTCCAGCCCATAAGCGTATTCCACCAAATCTGCAGCCTTTTCACGATTGTAAACCGTTATTTCATCGTCGCCGAACTCCACGCCAGGTTGCACAACAACTCCTATTATATCGTCAAAAGCATCATCTAACTCGGCTACCTGAAATGCTCTATTATAAGCCTCAATTGTTTTCGCCAAACTGGCAGGCTTCGTGACAGTAGGAGAATCACTATTATTCTGAGTACCGCCCGGAATCGGAACCTCGCTACCTATAATATAAACTGGTTGGGAATTATCCTTTATTTCTTTGCTGTTTCTTATGGCGTATGCTTCTTTGCAGACCTTATACAGCTCAACTCCTCTTGATGCAATAACATCATCGGAAAGGTCCACTTCTTTACTGTCGTCTGCGAGTTTCATGCTGGTATCAAGATGGATCTTTGTGAAGCCGGACTCAACATACTCTTTTACAAGATTTTTTGCATTTTCCATTGCTTCAGCTTCACACAGATCGCTCCAAATCAAAGGACCCAAATGATCTCCACCAAGAATTATCTTCTCTCTTGGGAAGTTAAGCTTTGAAGCGATTTTATAAACCATGTCACGGAAGTCGGCAGGTCTCATGCCTGTATAGCCTCCGAACTGATTTACTTGATTGGCTGTGGCTTCAATAATGACAATATTACTAAAATCTTTGAAGTATTCAAGACAAGCCTCAATTACAAGAGGATTTGCAGTACAGAAAGAAGGCATTCCTTTTGCCCTACCTTTGGATTTGCTTTTTCCTAATGCTCTTAAATAGTCTGTCGTCATAAGTTACACTTTCTCTGATACAGTTCACTCCCGGCTATTAGACGGGAGTGAATCTGCTGAACGTTTAATAATTCTGCATATTTAATTCAAACTAAAATCAGACAAATACGCTTTGATTACCACTCAGGAATTACGCTGAGCATGTACTCAAGGTTCTCAGCATCGCAGTAGTTCATGTTAGTATCAACGAAGTCTCCGGAAGGCTCAGCACCCTTGATGACCTTGAAGAGCTCGGTTGCGCCGAGGTAACCCATTGCATCGAAGTCCTGACCATATTCGCAAGTTACAAGGCCGTCCTTAACGAACTGCAGGCAGGGCCAGAAGGTGTCGATAGCGACAACTATACCGCCATCGGCTGCCCATGCTGCCAGGTTTGGCATGGAATCAGTGGAGCCGAAGAAGGGCCAGCCGCCGATTACATACCATGCATCCACATCGGGATGTGCAAGAGTGTATGACTCCATGAGGTCAACTGCGTAGTTGTTGTCATCGTTGCAGGTCTGGACGGACACGATCTCGATATTGGTGGCTTCCTTGTCTGCCAGAGCTTCCTCGAATGCGTCGATACGGGTCTCGAGGTTGGACGCACCGGGAGTGCCGTGGAGGACAACGACCTTGAAATCTTCCTTGCCCTCTGCAAGCTCTACCATCTTTTCGCCGCAGGCGTAGCCGAGATGGTAGTTGTCGGTACCAGCATAGAACAGTCTGTTAGACTCGGCGGAGTCAGAGTCCCACGTTGCAACGGGAATGCCAGCTTCCATTGCCTTGTTGATAACGTCCTTGAGTGCATCAGGGTCATTTGCAGACATAAGGATACCGTCAACACCCTTCTGAATCAGGCTTTCAATAACCTGAACTTGACCTGCGGAGTCAGTATCGGGAGTGCCGGTCCAGAGGACTTCGAAGCCAAGCTCTTCGCCGGCACGCTCTGCGCCGACCTTTGTTGCCTGGTTCAAGGGGTTGTCAACTGCTTTGGGAACAACTGCTATAACTGGCTTTTCATCTGCTTCGGGAACAACTTCTTCAACTGGCTTTTCATCTGCTTCGGGAACAACTTCTTCAACTGGCTTTTCATCTGCTTTGGCGCAAGCGCCAAGTGCGAGTATCATAGCCAGTGCGAGGATAATAGATAGTGCTTTCTTCATTTGAGAAACCCTCCTTTTTATTTTTTTTAAGGCATTGCAACCTTAAATCACACATTTATTTGCCCGATTTTTTATTTCTTAGCATATCCATTGTAACTGCGCCCATTATAACCGAGCCGATAACAACCTTCTGCCAGTACGCATTTACATCGAGCATAACCAGTCCGTTTCTCAGGACACCCATGATAACTGCACCAATCAGAGAGCCTATTATTGTTCCCTTACCGCCGGTCATACTCGTTCCACCAATTACAACGGAAGCAATAACGTCCATTTCATATCCGTCGCCGTTTGCAGACTGTGCAACGCCAAGACGTGCAGTTGTCATGATACCTGCAAAGGCTGCAAGGAAACCGGATATTGCATACACAAACACCTTCAACTTGGTAGTATTTAAACCTGAGAGACGGGCAGCATCTTCATTTCCGCCCAAGGCATATACTTGTCTTCCAAACACTGTTTTACTGAGTATCAAGCTGAATATCACAGCAAGCACTATCATATAGCAAACCGTATAGGGTATGCCTATAAAGTCGCCAATGGCAAGAGCTTTCAGGCTGTCAGGAATCTTTATTGGAGAACCGCTGGTAAATCCCTGTGCCATACCTCTTGTAATATTCATGAGACTCAAAGTTACGATGAAAGGGGGCAGACCGATTTTGGTAATAGCCAGACCGTTTAAAGCGCCTACGAGCACGCCCGTGAGCAGACCGAGAAGGATACTAATCGCAAGAGACACGTTTGACTGAAGGCAAATTCCGATAACCACGCCCGCCAGACCAAACACAGAGCCGACCGTCAAATCTATTCCGCCGGTTATTATGACAAAGGTCATGCCTACGGCCATAACCCCGGTATATGATATGCTTCGGCCTATTGAAGCAAAATTGGCCGCAGTGGGAAAGCTCGTAGGTCTAAGTATTGTCAGGGCAATACACATCAAGATTAAGATGATAAAAATACCAAAAATCTCATTTTTCAGGATTCTTTTTATCCGGGACGGCCTTTCAAGTTTATTTTCCACCTTAAGCGTCCTCCTGTAGTATGACTTTCATAATTTTCTCCTGTGTTGCTTCTTCTCTGCACAGCTCGCTCCTGATGCGTCCTTCATGCATAACATATATCCTGTCACACATTCCCAATACTTCGGGCATTTCGGAACTGATCATTATGATTGCAACACCAGACTTTGCTAGATTGCTTATAAGGTTATGTATTTCCTTTTTCGCGGCAACATCTATTCCTCGTGTGGGCTCGTCCACTATCAGAATCTGTGGGTTATTTGCCAACCACTTTGCAACGACAACCTTCTGTTGATTTCCTCCGGATAGGTCCTTCACTTCTTTTTCCATGCTTGGAGTTTTGATACTTAATTTTTCCACATAGCTTTCGATGGTTTCATATTCCAGAGCATCGTTTATAAGGCCATGCTTGCTCAGTTTATCCAGCATAACAATGCTTCCATTTTTCATAACGGACATTCCAAGGATTAGTCCATCATGTTTTCTATCCTCGGGAACGAGACCCAAGCCATGTTTAATAGCATCGCTGGGGGAGTTTATGCGAACTGGCTTTCCATCAATCAGGATCTCACCTTCCGAAATTGCGTCAAGCCCGAAAACCGCACGCATTACTTCGCTTCTTCCAGCACCCACAAGCCCAGCGAAACCCACTATCTCACCTTTGCGGACATTAAAGGAAATGTTTTTCAAAAAATTCTTTGTACACAAATTCCTGACCTCAAGGGCTATTTCCCCTATTTCCGCATACTGCTTTACAAATATGTTCTCAAGAGTTCTGCCAACCATGGACTTAATGATTGCTTCTTCCGTAATTTCTTCTTTTTTAAGGGTTGCGATATACTCTCCGTCCCGAAGAATATGAACTCTGTCGGCAATTCGCCTAACCTCATTGATTTTGTGCGAAACAAATAAAATTGAAACGCCCCTTTTTTTGAGGTTATTTATGATATCGAATAACTTATCTACTTCCGTATCGGTAAGAGAGGACGTGGGCTCGTCCATTATTATGAGTCTGACATCGGCAGACAGAGCTTTGGCTATTTCAACCATCTGCCTTTGCGAAACAGACAATTTTCCAAGCTTTGTGTCAGGTGAACAATTGAGGCCGACTCTTTCAAGCAACAGTTTTGCTTCACTGTTTGTTTTTTCTCTGTCATATATAAAACCGGCTTTTCTGAACTCCCTGTTGACGAAAATGTTTTCCGCAACACTCAGGTTTGAGAACAAGTTCAACTCCTGGAAGATTATACTGATACCAAGCTTCGTGGAGTCATTGCGATCGTTTATTTGAACTTTTTTCCCTTCGCAGAAGATTTCCCCGCTGTCCATCCTATATGCACCTGCAAGAATCTTAATCAAGGTTGACTTGCCGGCTCCATTTTCGCCCATCAGAGCAAGAACTTCACCTTTCTCAATTGAAAAACTGACATCGTTCAGTGCTTTAACACCGGGGAAAGCCTTGCACAGTTTTTCCAATCTAAAAAGTTCAGACACTCAATCAGCTCCCTTCAAGGAATGTTACTTAGTCAACCGGTGCTACAGCAAATAAGACTTTAAGAGGATTGGCATTGAAGTTGAGGATGGTATGCTCTGTGTTGGGGGGCAGATACAAGCCTTCTTCATGTTCAAGAACATAGCTTTGATGATCGGCAGGAATATAAACACTTACTCTCTCTTCTGGAGCGAAAATAAAGCATTCGCCCTCGTACTTGATTGACTGAGTCTGACGCGGGCCGGGTCCGCCAGTAGGTAGGAAATATTCACCCACATGCACATAGTTATTTGACACGCAGGTTTTCACGAGGACAGGATTTTCATATCCGCCCATAACCGAAAGAAGCTTTTTGTCCTCGGGGATATGATAATAGAATCCAGTTTCTCTGAGGAAATCAGTATGCTTGGGCCACTCGCCTATGTCATCAAGTGTGGGATGATACACGCTTTCCTCCCAGCCCTTGATAACTTTAAGTTCGCCATTATACTTGCCCTGATAGAGCTTATGACGGGGATCTGCATCGGTTGGGAAGGTTTGGTCTACAACAGATTTAGGGGCAATGACTGCAAAATTACGCATGACCTTATCGCCAAAATTAATGCCTATATGGACAGAGTGCTTGGGAATAAGCATAGCTTCTCCCTTTTTGGCTCTCATGACTTCGCCCGTAACGGGATTAAGCTCGGTAATCTCGCCGTCAAGGATGTAGTATATTTCATCGCCTTCGTGATAATCGGGAGGGTTAAACTGGCTACCGGGTGCCATTTCCCAAAGAACCACTGTCATATGGTCTGTGCTAAGATACAGAAAATTCAGATCACCATAGGCCAAACTTATATCTGGATAGATGAACTTTGCAATTTTGTCACCTTTGATATGAATCGGCTTGTTTTTAATCTTATTTTCCGTATAGGGATGGTTAGTATAAATGTGTTCTGCCATTTTTATCTCCTTTTCACAATTTATTTGACTTGTTCTTTTCTTTGCCTATCTGAAGCATGCTTACCGCTCTGTGGACTCCCGAAATCTGAGACGAGTATTCATCATACCCCATCTTATTCACCATAGCATAGTACAAAATGTCTATTATAAATTGATCTGAAATGCGGCGGGACGCTTTCTCTCCAGCTTCACTAAGATCGTTAATTACAGAATATAGAGGCATCTCTGTATAACGCAGAAGGACGGACGGATGTTTTCTGGTGATTGATATTGTCGTCGCTTTGTTCATTCTAGCTATTCTCATGCAATCGCAGATCGTTTTTGTTGCTCCATCATACGATATTGCAATTGCCACATCTTTTAGGCCAAGATTTTCGGCTGTTATGTATTGCTGAAAGGGGTCTGAGTCCGCATTGCACATCTTTCCAAGTTTTGAAAACTTTAATTTGCCATACATACATGTAATGTATGCTTCCCCAATACCAAAGAAATTTATAGACTGTGCATTCAGCAGCGACATCACAGCTTTATCATATTTGTCCGTTGCCTGTGCCATTGTATCGTTCAGAATGTATAGGGTACTCCTGTACACCTCTTTCATGATGTCTGTTGTATCAAGATTTGAAAACAAATGCCCGTCAACATTCTGACAGGTTTTGCCCGCTTCGGTTATTGCAATTTTGAAATCATTTATTCCGCTGAATCCAAGCCGCTTGCAAAATCTTATTATTGTTGCATCGCTTGTCCCTGTATCATATGCAAGCTTTTGTAAGGTAGCTCCTTCCAGGGCAGACGGACTTTCAATAACCGCTTGCGCAAAGGCTCGCTCGGAACGAGGTAAGTCGTTCAATATTAAACCAATCTCAAAGATTAAATCGTTCATTGTTGTTTCCTGCCTCCAATGATATTCTTACTTAACCATTCATGTGAAGTAAAGAAAAAATTAATTTTCTACGTTTGTTACTAATATGGATAAAATAAAATGTGCTTATCGGCTTAATGCAGCTGGGCACAAGATGTAGCGACGGCTCTTGCGAG
>OLNP01003597.1_pt1 | contig 10068 bp, 6 predicted proteins | sample 1671951 | NCBI WGS metagenome assembly OLNP01 (sample SAMEA3136629, study PRJEB25190) | human gut metagenome | biome: human gut; feature: human-associated habitat; material: faeces | place: Austria | collected 2013
ACGGCCTGCGGGAGCCGTACCGGCTGGCCGTGGGGCAGAGTTTGCTTGTCCTGTACCCAGAAAAGGCCGTGACCGTCCGGGCGGGGGATGCGCTGTCGTCCATCGCGGCCTCGTCCGGGACGGATGTGCTGTCGCTATTCCGGATGAACCCGAACCTGTCCGGCTCCGACCAGCTCTATCCGGGGCAGGTTCTCGTGACGCAGCTGGAGCAGAGCCGGACGCGCAGCGCGTTTGTCGGCGGGTATGCGTATCCGTATGTGCAGGAATCCGTTCTGCGCGGCATCCTGCCGTTTGCCGGGGCGCTGATGCCGTTTACCTACGGCTTCACGCCGGAGGGCGCGCTCATGCCGATGGACGACGAGCGGCTGCTTGCGCTGGCAGGGGAGTACGGCGTGCGGCCGTTTCTGCACCTGTCGACGCTGACGGCAGCCGGAACCTTTTCCGCCGCGCAGGCGGCGGTCGTGCTGCGAAGCGAAGCGCTTCAGCAGACGCTTGCCGAGGCGGTGCTGCAAAAGATGCAGGAAAAGGGCTATATGGGCCTGGACGTGGACTTTGAATATCTGGGCCGGGAGCTGGCAGAGGCATACGCGCAGTTCCTCTCGCGTCTGCACGGGCTGCTTGCGCCCTACGGCCTGCCGCTCATCGCCGCCCTTGCGCCCAAAACCTCCGCCGATCAGCCCGGCACCCTCTACGAGGGCTACGACTACGCCGCTGTCGCCTCCGCCTGCGACGCAGTTCTGCTGATGACTTATGAATGGGGCTACACCTATGGCCCGCCGATGGCGGTGGCGCCGATTGGGGCGGTGCGGCGGGTGGTGGAGTTTGCGCTGACGCAGATGGAGCCGGGAAAGATTCTGCTGGGGTTCCCGAACTATGCTTATGACTGGACGCTGCCGTTCACGGCGGGGGCGACGCGGGCGCAGTCCATCGGGAACGAGGCCGCGCCGCTGCTCGCGGCGCAGTATGGCGCGGAAATTCAATTTGACGAGCAGGCGCAGACGCCGTATTTCACCTATCTGGACGAGGCCGGACAGCCGCACGAGGTCTGGTTCGAGGACGCGCGCAGCGCGCTGGCAAAGTTCGGACTGCTGACGGAATATGGCCTGCTGGGGCTTGGCTACTGGAACTTCATGCGGCCCTTTGCGGCGGGGTTCAGCCTGCAGAATTACCTGTTTTCCATCCCTTGAGTAACCGATGATTCAATTGTCCGCGGTTGTCAGCGGATCTTTTGCCCCAACTGTGCAGTTTGAAAAACTTGAAATACATACAGTATTCCTTCGTTTTTCAAACTTTCATTTGGGACAAAATTTCTCGCTGACAACTCTTGCCAATTCAATCAGCGGTTACTTGAGTGTCTGCGTTGACAAAATCCGGCGGGTGCGGTATGATGAAAAAACAATAAAAGGAGGACACCTTTATGCCTGCATCCAAGGTTTATTTTACCGATTTCCGCTGCCGCAACGGCGTGAGCCAGCTCGATAAGCTTCGGAAGCTGCTGGAAAAATCAGAGTTTTCCCAGATCGACTTTGACGGCAAGTTCGTCGCCATCAAGCTGCACTTCGGTGAGCTCGGCAACCTGTCGTTCCTGCGTGCGAACTATGCCAAGGTCGTCGCCGATTTTATCAAAGAACGCGGCGGCAGGCCCTTCATCACCGACTGCAACACGCTCTATGTCGGCAGCCGCAAAAACGCGCTCGAGCATATGGACACCGCCTACTTAAACGGCTATTCCCCGTTCTCCACCGGCTGTCACGTTATCATCGCCGACGGCCTGAAGGGCTCGGACGATATCGAGGTTCCCGTCGCGGGCGGCGAATACTGCAAGACCGCCCGTATCGGCCGGGCCGTGATGGACGCGGATATCGTGATCTCACTGGCGCACTTCAAGGGCCATGAGGAAGCGGGCTTCGGCGGCGCGCTCAAGAACATCGGCATGGGCTGCGGCTCGCGTGCGGGCAAGATGGCCATGCACGCCGACGGCAAGCCGTATGTCGAAACAGACCTGTGCGTCGGCTGCGGCGCCTGCGCGAAGATCTGCGCGCACAACGGCCCGCAGATCGAAAACAAAAAGTGCCGGATCGATCAGAACAACTGCGTCGGCTGCGGCCGCTGCATCGCGGTCTGTCCCAAGGACGCCATCCATCCGACTTTCCAAGCCAGTGTCAGGCTCCTTAACTGCAAGATTGCGGAATACGCCAAGGCCGTGCTGGACGGTCGTCCCAGCTACTGCATCAATATCGTCCGCGACGTCTCGCCGAACTGCGACTGCCACCCGGAAAACGACGTGCCCATTGTCCCGGACGTCGGCATGTTCGCATCCGCCGACCCCGTCGCGCTGGATCTGGCCTGCGCCGAGGCTATCAACCGTCAGCCGGTTCTTCCAAACAGCGCCATCACCGATCTGAAGCACGAGCACGACTGTGACCGCTTCCATGCCGCGCATGACAACACGCACTGGCAGGATCTGATCGAGCACGGCAAAAAGCTCGGCATCGGCCAGGATACCTACGAGCTTGTGACCATCCGCTGAGACGCTAGGGTGTATCTGAAAACTCCCAACGCACCCGGACAGCGGGCCTTTTTGCGGTGCGCCGCGTCATTTTTCCTTGAAATACGTCAGTATTCCTGCGAAAAAATGTCTTGCGCAACGCAAAAATCCCTCGCTGCCGGTCACATCATGAGTTTTCAGATACACCCTAATCAAAAATCCGTGAAGAACCGGTACAAGTTTCGGTTCTTCACGGAATTTCTGTTTGTGCCAATTATTTTGCGCGGCCGCGTCTGGAAAGATGGATCGCCATGCCGATGACAAAGCCGGCAACAGCCGGGAGCAGCCAGCCGAGGTTCAGGTCGAACAGCGGCAGATACCGTTTTGCCAGCTCGACCGGCGCGTCGAGCCGCAGGGCCGTCCGCACACCGGCGGGCAGCGTCTTGAAAAAGTCGAAGATCGCCGCAGCCCACGTGAAGATCATGGTCGAAAGATACACGGCGCGGTCGTGCCGGAAGAGCTTGCCCGCGAAGGCCAAAATGATCAGTGCGGTGGCGGGCGGATAGATGAGCATGAGCACGGGGATGGAATACTCGATGATCGCACTCAGGCCCACGTTGGAGACGGCGAAGGAGAACAGCGTGAACAAAATCGCCCAGAGCTTATAGGAAATTTTCCCGTGCGTCATCTTGACGAACGTTTCCGAGCAGGAGGTCACGAGGCCGATGGAGGTTTTGAGACAGGCGAAGGTGATGGTGACGGCGAGAATGATCTGGCCGACGCCGCCGAAATAATGGCCTGCGATCTGCGTCAGGGCGATGCCGCCGTTGTCGGAGATCTCAAACAGCCCGCGCGACTGCGTGCCCATGAGGATCGTAACGACGTAAATGACCGCCATGAGAAGCCCAGTCAGCACGCCGGAACCCAGCACATCGACGGCGACCGCGTCGTCGTTGTCAACACCCATGCGGCGGATGACATCGATGACCACGATGCCGAAGGCAAGACCCGCGATGGCGTCCATGGTGCCGTAGCCCTCGATGAACGAGGAGAAGAACGCGCTTGTTTTGGTGGCGTAAGGCTCGGTCGGGGCCACGTCCGAGATGGACGCGCCGGGCTTCAGCAGCGCCGCGATCACGAGCACGGCCAGAAACAGCAGGAAGACGGGATTGATGATCTTGCCGATCCAGACCGTGATCTTGCCCGGACGCAGTGAGAAGAACAGCACGAACGCGAAGAAGACGGCGGAGAACAGCAGCAGCGCCAGCGGCTGCGCGGCCTCCGGGAGCATCGGAGAAACGCCGGTCGTAAACGAGACGGTCGCGCATCTGGGAATGGCGAACAGCGGGCCGATGGTCAGATAGAGCAGGCACGTGAAGAAAATGCCGTAGCCCTTGCCGACCTTGCCGGAGAGCGTCTGCAAGCCGTCCGAGTGCGTCACGCCGATGGCGGCGACGCCAAAGATGGGAATGCCGACGGCGGTGATAATAAAGCCGATGATGGCCGGGATCACATTGCTGCCCGCCATCTGGCCGAGGTGGACGGGGAAAATAAGGTTGCCTGCGCCGAAGAACATACCGAACAGGGTCGTCGCGACCAGAATGCGCTGTCTGCGCGTCAGTTTTTTTGTCGTCATTTTGTGTGCGCTCCTTTAATTTATGAACTGATTGTAAACGCAGGGCTTGCAAAATGGAAGCGCGTGATTATAATGGTTCTATGACGGTTTATCATATCCCTTGTCATACCCACCCGGAAAGGAGCGGCGCATGGACAGCAGAAAGCTTGAAATTTTAATGACAGCCGTTGATCTCGGCAGTCTTTCCAGAGCGGCGGAGGTCGTCGGCTATACGCAGTCGGGGCTGACGCATCTGGTCGACAGTCTGGAACGGGAGATCGGTCTGACGCTGGTGCAGCGCGACCACAGCGGCATTGCCCTGACCGAGGAGGGCAACGCGCTCATGCCCGCCATCCGCGAATTTCTGCGCGCAAACGCGCGGCTGGAGAATCAGATCTCCGCGATCACGGAAAAATCGGCGCAGACCATCCGCGTCGCGGCCTATGCCAGCATCGCCATGCGCTGGATGCCGGAGATCCTCTACCGGTTCCGGCGCGTCTGCCCGCACATCGACGTCGATCTGCGGACGGTCGACCATGAACTCGAGCCGTTCGAGCTGCTTGAGGCGTGGCGCACAGACGTGATCTTCGCTGCGCGGCAGAGCGCCTTCGCCTGCGACTGGACGCCGTTGCACAACGACGCGATGTACGCCATTTTACCGGCGGATTACCCTACGGACGACCGCGAGACGTTCCCAATCACGGAATTCGAGGGTCGGGACTTCCTGATGCCCTATGGCCGGTTCGATATCGACGTGGGCGCGGCGTTCCGGAAATACGGCGTGAAGCCCGTCATCCGCCCCTGCCACGTCGACGACGAGACGGTCATCCGCATGGTCGGCAAGGGGCTTGGAATCTCGATGATGGCGGAGATGATGCTCCGCGGCAAGCTGAACGGTGTGAAGACGCTCCCGGTCAGCCCGAGCGTCAGCCGCGAACTCGGCATGGGCCTGCGCCCGGGCGGCCATCTGCCGGAGGGCATCGCCCGCCTGCGCGAATGCGTGCTGGAATTCATCGGGGAACTCTGAATATGGAAAAAGGCTGCCGGACGGCAGCCTTTTTATGTGTTTTTACCCTTTTTCCGTCAGGATCCCGCGCAGGTCGCAGATCGCATGGCGGGGGCATTTGACGGCGCACTGGCCGCAGGACAGGCAGACGGACTCGTCGATGTGGGAGAGATTGTCCGTCACGGTGATCGCGCCGGCCGGGCAGACCTTCTGACAGATGCCGCAGCCGATGCAGCTGACCTGACACATCCTCCGCGCGTCCTTGCCGGGGTCTTTGTTGGAGCACTTGACGACGACGGGGTTTGCGCATTCGTGGATGCGGATGAGTTCGCGCGGGCATTCGCGCACGCATTTGCCGCAGGCGATGCACTTGTCCTCGTCGACCTCGGCCACGCCGTATTCATTCAGGGCGATGGCCTCGAATTTGCATACGTTCACGCACAGCTCGCAGCCGACGCAGCCGTACTGGCACTCTGCCGTGGCGCGGCAGCCGCCATTGCAGGCGACAAAGGCCGCCTTATAGGGGAAGCGTTTTTTGACAGCCATCTTACTTTCCCCTCCTTTCATACGGCGTGTTGGCAAGCGGGAGCTTTGTGCGGCGCTCACCGTCATAGCGGAAATAGGCGTCGGCAATGGCGGGCGCGGTGGGGATCGATGTGATCTCGCCGATGCCGATGGCGCCGCAGGCGACGTCGAGCCCCGGCTTATCGACCACGATGGGCACGATCTTCGGGATCTCGTGCGCCCGGAACAGGCCGAGCTCGCCGTATTTCTCGATGGGCTTGCAGTTCTCATCGATCGGATACTGCTCACGCAGGGCATAGCCCATGCTCATGACGACGCCGCCCTCGATCTGTCCTTCGCACGAGCGGGGGTTGACGGCCTTGCCGACGTCATGCGCGGCGACAAGCGATTCGACCTTTCCAGTCTTCTTGTCGACGACGCACATCTGCGTGGCGTAGCCGTAGGCCACGTGCGAAACAGGATGCGGCACGTCTGCGCCGAGCTTATCGGTTTTGGCAAGATACTCGCCGTAGAATTCCTGACCGGCAAGCTCCGCAAGCGTGTGGGTTTCCAGCGCTGCGGCGAGCTTTTCGCAGGCCCGTCTGCACGCTTCGCCTGTCACGAGCGTCTGGCGGGAGCCGGAGGTATCGCCGGAATCCGGTGCGATCCAGGTGTTCGAGCGCTCATAGACGATATCGCCGCGCGTCAGCGGCGTATTCGTGACGATCATCTGCACGAGCACCGTGCCGACGCCCTGGCCGATGCACGAAGCGCCCGCGTAGATATGCACCTTTGCGTCGTCTTCCACGATCAGCTTGCAGCGGCCCCAGTCGGGGATGCCGACGCCGACGCCCGCGTTTTTCATCGCGCAGGCGATGCCGACGGGCTTGCCCAGTTTCATGGCCTCGTCATAATACGGCTTGACTGCTTCAAGCGTTTCAACAAGGCCCGTCTCCGCGCCGACGATCTGGCCGTTCGGCAGCTCCTGCCCGGGCCGGATGGCGTTGCGGTAGCGGATCTCCCACGGGGTAATGCCGACCTTATCGGCCATTTCGTTCAGAAGCGTCTCGGTGGCGAAGCACGTCTGCGTGACGCCGAAGCCGCGGAACGCGCCCGCGGGCGGGTTGTTGGTATAATAGGCCGTGCCCTCGATCTCGAAATTCTGATAGTTATAGGGGCCGGCTGCGTGCGTACACGCACGCTCAAGCACCGGGCCGCCCAGAGAGGCGAACGCGCCGGTGTCGGAATAGACCTTGGCCTTGACGCCCTGAATGATGCCGTTTTCGTCGCAGCCCATGGTGAAGTCCATCCAGAACGGGTGGCGCTTGGGGTGGATGAGCAGGGATTCGGGCCGCGTGAGCTTGACCTTGACGGTCCTGCCGGTCAAGTACGTGATGAGCGCGGCATGATGCTGGACGCTCATGTCCTCTTTTCCGCCGAAGCCGCCGCCGACGAGCTGGTTCTGTACGCGGACCTTGTCAGAGCCGAGCAGGAGCTTGCACTCGTGCAGCGTCGTGTGCGAGGACTGGTCGGTCGAAAGCACCATCACATAGCCATCCGGGTCGATGTACGAGACAGCGCACTCCGGCTCTAAAAACGCGTGTTCTGTCCAAGGCGTCTCGAAATGCTGCGAGATCACATATTTGGAGTTTTTGATGGCCGTATCCGCGTCGCCGCGCGCGATATGCTTATACGCCTGCACGTTCGATTCTTCCTCGTCAAATACACGCGGCGCGTTCTCCGCCCATGCCTCAGGCGGGTTATGGACGGCGGGCAGCGGTTCGTAGGTTACTTTTACGAGCTTCTTCGCCTTTTCCAGAATTTCCGGCGTTTCCGCGACCACAAGCGCGATCGCGTCGCCCAGATAATGCGTCAGCCCGCCGATGGGGATGAGCGAATACTGGTCGTGCTTCAAATGGCCGACCTTGTTTTCGCCGGGGATATCTGCCGCCGTAATGACGCGCACGACGCCGGGCAGCGCCTCGGCCTTCGACGCATCGATGGCAAGAACACGGGCACGCGGATACTGGCTGCGGACGGCGGAGCCGTAGCACATATCGGGCAGGTACCAGTCGTCGGGATACTTGCCGTAGCCCAGCACCTTTTCCTCCACGTCGATGCGGTGGACGCTCGAGCCGAGCTTCCAGTCGTTTTCCGACGCTTCGGGGATCACGCCCTCGCGGCGGCATTTCGCTGCCAGACGCACAGCGTCCATGATCTTCACATAGCCCGTGCAGCGGCAGTAATTGTTGCGCAGGGCATAGCGGATCTGATCGTCTGTCGGGTTCAGGTTCCGGTCGAGCAGCGCCTTTGTGCACAGCACCATGCCCGGAATACAGAAGCCGCACTGCACGGCTCCGGCCTCGCCGTAGGCGTAGGTGTAGAGCCTCTTTTCTTCATCCGTCAGACCCTCGACGGTGATGACGTGACGGCCCGCCAGCGAATCGGTGAACGGTGTGCAGGCGCGGATGGGTTCGCCGTCAATGAGCACGGTGCACGCGCCGCAGGCGCCCTCCGAACAGCCGTCCTTGACGCTTGTCAGGTGCAGCGTGTCGCGCAGATAGCGCAGCAGGCGCTGGTTTTTCTCCACCGTGACTTCCGTTCCGTTTACAAAAAATACGGCCATGGCAAAAAACTCCCTTCATTTGAATCTCGGCTCTCACGTCACAGCCGCAGCTGTTCTCGGCACATGGCCACCGTAATTCCGAAGTTTCCCGGCCACGGGACATAATTCCTAAAAATCTTTTATCATTATACAATATTTTTTTGCATGTTGCAAGGAATGTGCCGCCGTATCGTTATTCTTTTTATAAATAACGGCAGGCGGCGGGGTTTATGCGGCACGATTCGGCAGGTTCTCCACAATTTCCACACGGTTGTCCACATCTTGTGTTTCCTGGCGATTTCCCGCCACAATTTATTGTGGCGGGCGTCCGATTTTCGCGCGTTTTTGCGCCTGGCTTGTCCTACTATAGAGGTGTCAGAAGTCCTTGCAGAGGAGAGAAGCTATGCCAAAGACGAGAAGTCCGTCGGTACTGGGGTCTGGCCGGGTCCTGTATCTGCCGACAGCGCGGATCCGGCCCAATCCCATGCAGCCGCGCAAGCATTTTGATACCGGCGGCCTGCAGGAGCTGGCCGGGAGCATCCGGCAGTACGGCGTTTTGCAGCCGCTGACCGTCCGCAAGGCGGGCGGTGCGTATGAGCTGGTGGCGGGAGAGCGCCGCCTGCGCGCAGCGCGGCTGGCCGGACTGACGGAGGTCCCGTGCCTGCTTGCGGACGTGGACGAGGAGGCGTCCGGGATGCTGGCGCTGGTGGAAAATCTGCAGCGGCGCGATCTGGATTACATTGAGGAGGCCGAGGGCCTGCAAAAGCTCATGCAGCAGTACCATCTGAGCCAGGAGCAGGCTGCCCGCCGCATCGGCAAGAGCCAGTCCGCCGTCGCAAACAAGCTGCGCATCCTGCGCCATCCGCCGTCCGTTCTGCAGGCGCTGCGTGAGCATCACCTGACCGAGCGCCATGCCCGCGCGCTTCTGCGCCTGCCGGACGAGGAAGAGCGCCTGCGCGTGATCGGCCTGATCGTCCAGGGAGAGTGGACGGTCGCGAAAACGGAGCAGTACATCGATGCGCGGCTCGCGCCCAAAGCGCCGCAGCGGCGCGAGCTCGGCACGTTCGTCCTGCGCGACGTGCGTGTGTTCCTAAACTCCATCGACCATCAGCTCGACCTCGTCCGCGCGGCTGGCGTCAGCCAGCCGCGACCGGCAGGAGACAGACCGCGAAATCGTCCTGACCATCCGCATTCCGAAGTCCAACCCACCCGCAGCCGGATAGCACGCCCGGCTGTGGGTTTTGTGCATGGCGCAGCAGGAAAGAACTGCACGGTATGTGCATTTCTTACAATATGATTTCTGATATTGCGTTCTCTTGCCGCTGATATGGCACTTTTGCCAGTTTTTCAGGTGCAGGCTGTCTCGAAATCTAACATTTTTTTAGAGAAAATAAAAACTTTTTAGATTGCAAACCCCCGGAAATATGGTATAGTATGTATTTGTCTGAAGAATCTGAAGGATAAAAAATGACATGGCGGCGGCGCAAAGGGCGACCAGCCGCAACACTGGAAAGGGGTTTACCAAATGTCTCACAAGTACGTCTATCTTTTCTCCGAAGGCAACGGCAAAATGCGCGAGCTGCTCGGCGGCAAGGGCGCGAACCTGGCCGAAATGACCAATCTCGGTATGCCGGTCCCGCAGGGCTTCACCATCACGACCGAGGCCTGCACACAGTATTATAAGGACGACCACCAGATCAACGCCGAGATCGAGGCCGAGATCATGGAGTACGTCGAAAAGCTCGAGGAGATGACCGGTAAGAAGTTCGGTGATCTGTACAACCCGCTGCTCGTCTCCGTCCGTTCCGGCGCCCGCGCTTCCATGCCCGGCATGATGGACACCATCCTGA
>OLNP01003601.1_pt1 | contig 10057 bp, 6 predicted proteins | sample 1671951 | NCBI WGS metagenome assembly OLNP01 (sample SAMEA3136629, study PRJEB25190) | human gut metagenome | biome: human gut; feature: human-associated habitat; material: faeces | place: Austria | collected 2013
CCCGCACTCCGTAGCGATGGGCATATTCCACCACACGGGCGATCTCGCCGGCGCTATTACCTGCCGCATAACGGGCTCCGAACTTCGCCCCGCCGATATACACGGCATCGGCACCGTAGTCCACGGCGGCGACGGCCGACTGAAAATCTTTGGCGGGAGCGAGTAGTTCGACGGATTTCAACGCATTATTTTTTGCAAAATTAACAAAATCCGCGACAAATGCGGACTTGTGACCCCGGAAAAATGTCATCCGGGCTCCCGCACGCGGTGAAACTCCGTTTTTTTTATGAAACAGGCAAAAAACGGAGCGACAGGAGTGCAAGTTGGCGTGTTTTTTATAATTTTGCAATTTGTAAACACGAATACACACAAAAACACAGGATACCATGCTTACGATAAAGCAAATTCGCGATGACAAGCAGGCCGCGATCCGCAAGCTCGCCAAGAAGGGAGTGGACGCCGCACCGGTCATCGCCAGGATCGAAACGCTGGACGACCGCCGCAAGGCCATCCAGACCGAACTGGACAATACGCTGGCAGCGCAGAACAAAGCCGCCAAGGAGATCGGGGCGCTGATGGGACAGGGACGCCGCGACGAAGCCGAGGAGCGCAAGCGCTTCGTCGCCGACCTCAAGGAAAAATCCAACCGCCTGCAGGCCGAATCGCACAACGTGCAGGAGGAGTTGCAGGCAGCGATCGTCTCGCTGCCCAATTTCCCGGCCGACATCGTGCCCGAAGGCAAGACCGCCGAGGACAACCTCGTCGTGAAGCTGGTCGAAAGCTACACCCAACTACCTGAAAACCCGCTGCCCCATTGGGAACTGGCGCGCAAATACGACATCATCGACTTCGACCTGGGCGTGAAACTCACGGGCGCAGGATTCCCCGTCTACAAAGGCAAGGGAGCCCGTCTGCAACGTGCGCTGATCAACTATTTCCTCGACTGCAACACGGCGGCCGGCTACCTCGAAGTGGAGCCGCCCGTGATGGTCAACGAGGCTTCGGGCTTCGGCACGGGACAGCTCCCCGACAAGGAGGGGCAGATGTACCACGCCACGGTAGACAACTTCTACCTCGTTCCCACGGCCGAGGTTCCCGTGACGAACATCTACCGCGACGTGATCCTCGAAAAGGAGGATTTCCCGGTGAAGATGACCGCCTACACCCCGTGCTTCCGCCGCGAGGCCGGGTCGTACGGCAAGGACGTGCGCGGACTCAACCGCCTGCACCAGTTCGACAAGGTGGAGATTGTGCGCATCGACACGCCGGAGCACTCATACGAGAGCCTCAGGGAGATGCTCGACCACGTGGAGGGCCTGGTCAAGAAGCTCGAGCTGCCCTACCACATACTGCGGCTGTGCGGAGGCGACATGAGTTTCACCTCGGCAATATGCTACGACTTCGAGGTGTGGAGCGCCGCACAGAAGCGCTGGCTCGAAGTTTCGTCGGTGTCTAACTTCGAGAGCTACCAGGCAAACCGCCTGAAGTGCCGCTACCGCCGCGCCGACGACAAGAAGATTGAACTATGCCACACGCTCAACGGCTCGGCCCTGGCCCTGCCGCGCATAGTGGCCACCATACTCGAAAACAACCAGACGCCCGAGGGCATAAGGGTGCCTAAGTGCCTCGTGCCCTACTGTGGTTTCGAAATGCTCGACGACAAGAACTTCTAAGCACAATGCTACGCCCGCCGGCAAGGCCACACACCTGCCGGCGGGCTGATGCAAGCGTGCGAAACGACTACACGCAACACATCAGAAAAACTAAACAATGAACAAAATCATCCGCAAAGAACAGTTCTCGGAAAACGTATTCCTGTTCGAGATTGAAGCCCCGCTGATAGCCAGGAGCCGCAAGGCGGGCAATTTCATAATCGTGAGAGTCGGCGAGAAGGGCGAACGGGTGCCCCTTACCATTGCCGACGCCGACACCGACAAAGGCACCATCACCATTGTGGTGCAGCGCGTGGGCCTGTCGTCTGTCAAGCTGTGCAGGCTCAACGCGGGCGACTGCATCACCGATGTTGTGGGGCCGCTTGGCAATCCCACACACATCGAGAAGTTCGGCACGGTGATCTGCGCCGGCGGAGGCGTGGGCGTGGCCCCAATGCTTCCCATCATCAAGGCGCTCAAGGCGGCCGGCAACAGGGTGCTGTCGGTGCTGGCCGGACGCACCAAAGACCTCATCATACTCGAGGATGAGGTGAGGAAAAACAGCGACCAGACCATCATAATGACCGACGACGGCTCCTACGGTGAGAAGGGCGTGGTGACAGTGGGCATAGAGAAGCTCATCAACCAGGAGCACATCGACAAGGTGTTTGCCATAGGCCCGCCTGTCATGATGAAGTTCTGCTGCCTGCTGACGCAGAAATACAACATACCGACCGACGTGTCGCTCAACACCATCATGGTCGACGGTACGGGCATGTGCGGCGCCTGCCGCCTCACCATCGGGGGCAAGACCAAGTTCGTGTGCATCGACGGGCCTGAGTTCGACGGTGCCCTTGTCGACTGGGACGAGATGTTCAAGCGAATGGGTACGTTCAAACGGGCCGAGAAAGAAGAGATGGAGCACTTCGAGGAGCACATCGACGCCGTGTCGGCCGGCAGCAGCCGCAAGGCCGTGGCCACGCCTGCCGACGAGCCGCAGGGCAGCGACACCATTGAGACGCTGACCGACCGCAACGCCCAGTGGCGCCAGGAACTGCGCAAAAGCATGAAACCCAAGGAGCGCACGGCCATAGAGCGGGTGGCCATGCCGGAGCTCGACCCGGCCTACAGGGCCACCACCCGCACCGAGGAGGTGAACACAGGGCTCACCCGCGAGATGGCTGTCAGAGAGGCCAAGCGCTGCCTCGACTGCGCAAAGCCTACATGCGTTGAGGGCTGCCCGGTGGGCATCGACATACCGTCGTTCGTAAAGAACATTGAGAGGGGCCACATACTCGACGCCGCCAAGGTGCTCAAGCACACGTCGTCGCTGCCTGCCGTGTGCGGCAGGGTGTGCCCACAGGAGAAGCAATGCGAGAGCAGGTGCATCCACCTGAAGATGAACGAGCCGGCCGTGGCCATAGGATACCTGGAGCGTTTCGCAGCCGACTACGAGCGCGAGAGCGGCAAGGCCGTACTGCCCGAGATGGCCCCGTCAAACGGCATGAAGGTTGCCGTGGTGGGATCGGGCCCTGCCGGACTGAGCTTTGCGGGCGACATGGCCAAGAAGGGCTATGATGTCTACGTGTTTGAGGCTCTCCACGAGATTGGCGGAGTGCTGAAGTATGGCATACCTGAGTTCAGGTTGCCCAACAGGATTGTCGACGTAGAGATTGACAACCTGCGCCGCATGGGCGTGCATTTCCAGACAGACTGCATCATCGGGAAGACTATCACCATCGAACAGCTGGAAGAAAGCGGATTCAAGGGGATATTCATCGGCTCCGGAGCAGGCCTGCCAAACTTTATGGGCATACCAGGCGAAAATTCTATCAACATAATGTCGTCAAACGAATACCTCACGAGGGTCAACCTGATGGACGCCGCCAACCCTACTGCCGACACGCCGATAAACTTCGGCAAGCACGTGCTCGTGGTCGGCGGAGGCAACACGGCCATGGACTCGTGCCGCACCGCAAAGCGACTGGGCGCCGACGTGACGCTGGTCTACAGGCGCTCGGAGGCCGAGATGCCTGCCCGACTCGAGGAGGTGAAGCACGCCAAGGAAGAGGGCATAAACTTCCTGACGCTGCACAACCCGATAGAATACAAGGCCGACGAGAACGGGGCCGTGTGCCAGGCAGTGCTACAGGTGATGGAGCTCGGCCAGCCCGACGAGAGCGGACGCCGCAGCCCGGTGCCGGTGGTGGGCAAGACGGTAACGCTCGACGTAGACCAGGTGATTGTGGCCATAGGCGTTTCGCCCAACCCGCTGGTGCCTAAATCGGTGAAAGACCTTGTGCTCGGCCGAAAGAACACCATCGTGGTAGACGAGAACATGCAGAGCTCGCGCCCCGAGATTTATGCCGGAGGCGACATCGTGCGCGGCGGGGCTACCGTAATCCTGGCCATGGGCGACGGGCGAAAGGCTGCCGCCAGCATGGACATACAACTATCAACCAAAGGCAAGCAATGAACGGTCTGTACACTATCATACTGCTCGTAATGAGCAATGTGTTCATGACGCTCGCCTGGTACGGCCACCTCAAGCTGCAGCAGTCGGGCACGTCGGCGGGCTGGCCGCTCATAGGGGTCATCGCTTTCTCGTGGGGCATAGCCTTCTTCGAGTATTGCTGCCAGGTGCCGGCCAACAGAATAGGATTCGAAGGCAACGGCGGCCCCTTCAGCCTCGTGCAGCTCAAGGTGGTGCAAGAGTGCATAAGCCTCGGTGTGTTTGCCGTCATTGCCAACATTCTGTTCCAAGGGCAGACGCTGCACTGGAACCATATCCTGGCGTTCTTCCTCATAATATGCGCCGTCTACCTTGTTTTCATGAAGTAAGCGAACAGTGATGACAGACGCCGAAAAGCACAAACTGGAACAGAGAATACTGAAAAGGTTTCACAAAGCCCTTTCCGCCTACAGCCTCATCGAGGACAACGACAAGGTCCTCGTGGCGCTGTCGGGCGGAAAGGACTCTCTCTGTCTGCTCGAACTGCTTGCAAGACGGATGCGCATACAGCGCCCATTGTTCAAGGTCGAGGCCATACACATAAGGATGGAAAACATACACTACGAGACTGACACAGCCTACCTGCAGAATTTTTGCAGCGGCCTCGGCGTGCCGCTCCACATCGTCACAACACGGTTTGACGCCTATGCCGGAACAAAAAAGCCGGCCTGCTTCCTGTGTTCATGGTACAGGCGGAAGGAGATATTCAACAAGGCGCAAGAGCTTGGGTGCAACAAGATTGCACTGGGCCACCATCTCGACGACATTGTGCAGACGGCACTGATGAACGTATTCTCGCAAGGCCACTTCTCTACCATGCCGGCCAGGCTCACCATGCGCAAGATGCCGCTTACCATCATACGGCCGCTCTGCCTCGAGACCGAAGCCGACATTCAAGCGCTGGCCGAGATAAGGCAATATGAGAAGCAACTTAAGACGTGCCCGTATGAGAAGGCTTCGAGCCGCGCCGACATCAAGCTGATGCTGGCCGAGGCCGAGAAGATAAACCCCGACGCAAAATACTCCATCATGAATGCCCTCAATGCTGAAGGCAAGCTGGTGGAATGACTGTCGGCTAAGGGTATAGCAAGCAATTGCCCGACTACGATGTGGATGAGCCAGGCAATTGCTTTCCACTGGAAAACAGGAAAAGACCAAAACAAAAGAACTACCGGGCGACACCATGCCACCATTGGCATTGCATGACAGACGGCCACCATAGGCAGCAGCGCTTCGGTGATATGCGACAAGCCCATGCACGGCAATAAAACACAACAAAACTGGCGCAATGCCATGCCTGCGGCCGGATGGGTCTGCAATTCGCCTCATTTCACATCGCAAAACATGCCGAAACACGTTCCTGGACAGGCCGTTTGGCAACCTCGCCAGGCCCTCGTCGCACAACGCTGCATGCCAGCGTCTTGCCACAAGCGGGCAACATGGCAATATATTTTTACAATTGATGGGATAAAACGAAAGGCAAAAACAAAGGTTGCATAGCCACGCACAACTTTCTACCGACAAAATACATACTTAAAAAATAACTTCATAAGAAACAACATGGACAAACAACTGGCAAGCATCTTAACTACACTGATGGTCGCAGTCGGCACTGCGGCCAACACAAACGGCTCTACAACCGGGCCAGACATGGCCACCGGCAATGCCAAAACAGCCGTGACCGACAGTTTATTTTGCCATGGCAGAAGTGTACTGCAGGGGCGATTCACAGGCAAGCATCCAGAGATAATGGAATACTACGGACAAAACGGCGTCACCGGCGAGAGCAAGCCAAAGACTTACGACGTGGCTGCCGACGGGTCGTTCTGCATATCTTTTGACTTGGATTACCCGATATTCGACTATGTGGTACATGGCGACAACATCCTGTATTTCTACGCCTGCCCCGGTGACACAGCCAACGTGACCATCGACAGCACCGGCATGGCACACTATCAGGGGACAACGCGCCACAAGAGGTTGCTGGAACTGATGTCCAACGAGGGCATAAGGCCGAAGATAAACCACAAGGCGAAGCTGGCCATGGCACAAAAGTCTACGTTTGCTGAGTTCACAGCATGGGCGGAAACGCAGATTGACAGCCTGAAAGGCATGGTTGACAGCATATCCGGAAGCCATGGGCTGACGGCAGAAGAGCGCAAGTTGCTAAATGCCTACACCATGATAGACGCCTGCACCGACTGCTTTGACTACCGATACATAAACGGATTTGCCATAGACACCAATACTGATGACTATCATTTCATGAGGCATCTGCCCACCGACGCAACGGCCTGCCTTCCATGCACCTCACGCCTCTACTTCCTCATAAACCGATACAAGCATCACGGCCCGATCTGCTTCATGGACGACACTGCCGCACAGGGCAAATTCGTTCCCGCCACCGACAGTGCCGCCATTGCCGCCGACAAGGCCGTGTTCGGAGCCGACAGCCCGTCGCTATTCTTACAACTGACATGGACCAACACAAAATACAACCGCAAGGCTTATCAAGACAATCCGGAAGAGGCAACAAAGAGCATGGCCAAGCGCGCCGAACTGACCACCCTGCCCTATCTGCACCATGTGCTGGATGGGCAAATCAAACGTTTGCAGAAGCCTGTAGCGTCGGCATACGAGTTGCCCGAAGGGCAGGGCACAGATATTTTCAGGGCCCTCACAGGCAAGTACAGGGGCAAATATGTGCTCATTGACTTCTGGTCTACAGTCTGCGGCCCGTGCAGGATGGCCATCGAACGCAGCGGCAAACTGCGCGACTCAATAGCCACACTGGCCGATGTCGAACTGATATTCATCACCAGCGAGGACGAGTCGCCGCAGTCGGCATACGACAAATATGTAAAGGAAAACCTGCAGGGAGAGGTGAATCTGCGCATACCGAACACCGATTACAAGAGACTGATGAGCCTGTTTGAGTTCTACGGCATCCCACACAACGAACTGGTAGCTCCCGACGGACGCATTATCAACACTGACTTTGACCTGAGAGACTTCAAGGACTTCGACTCATTCAACAAGTTCATGGACGGCATCAGGGCCGCATCAGGCAACTGACACCGGCACTGACAGCCAAAAAGCAATCCCACACCATAACTCAATCATACCGAAAGCGGCACAACAGAACATTCGTAACAAAAAGAGCGGGGCAGCATATTGATGCTGCCCCGCCCTCATATAATGTCACTATGTCTTTCAGAAGAACATGTAACGGTTGTCTACCACATCAGCCTTGATGTAGAGCTCGTTCATGAAACGGCTTGCAGCCTGCATGGCCTGCTGGCGCAGCTGCATCTCCATGGCCTTCTCGTCATACTTGGCTCCCTGGCGCTGCTTCTTGTCAATAACTTGGAACATGTATGCCCCGGCATTGCCCTTGATGACGCTCGGGCAGAAAGCACCCTTCTTGGTGGCTGCAACGGCACCGCTCAAAGCAGGCTCGCTGGCACCTGTAGACGACACGAAGACAGGGGCGCTGAACGTTATCTGCCTTACTGTGTCTACGCGGGCGCCCTTGGCCTTGGCGTCGGCAACACTCTTGGCACCGGCCAGCTTGCCCTTGAGCATGTCGTACTTCTTGTCGCGAACCACTTCGGCCTTCACGATGTCCTTCACGTCGTCGAGTGCACGATAGCCCACGGGGTGAATCTTTGTCATGGCAACCACGAGCAGATGGTCGTTGGCTCCGCACTCATACAGGGGCGAAACCTGTCCTGCCTTGGCGTCGAATATCCACTTCATGGCCTCGCCCGTGCTGCTTATGCCTGCCACAGTATGCTCTGAGTTGAACAGGTCTTTGCGCTCAAGCACCTTGTAGCCAAACTTGCCGGCATTCTTCTCCATGTCCTCAACGGTCTGGTTGCCGCTAACAAACTGGCTGAACTTGTTGTAGGCGGCAGAATATGTGGCCTTGGAGAAGTCGATGGTGTGCTTCACAACGGCAGCGACATACTTGTCGACCATGGCCTTGCGGCTCAGCACCTGCACGATGACGTTGCCCTGGGCAAACGAAATGTTCTTGATTTCGTTGACGCCCAGCGTGTTGAGTGTCTCAAGATAGATCTTCGAGTCGGCGTCAACGGTCTGCGAATTCTCATACATGGCCGAGGTGAGCCACTGCTTTGCGCCAGTCTGGCTGTATTTCTTGGCAATCGAGTCGAAGGGCGCTCCGGCCTGCAGGGCAGCATACACGCTGTCGGCGGTTTTGCGTCCGGCCTCTACTGTAGCGCCCACTATCTGTATCTGTCGATACTCCACCGAGTCGGGGAGCTGTGTCTTGGATATGAGTTTCACCACATTGAGGGTGTTGTCGGCAGTGGTCTCAAACGGAGCGGTGGTCTGCCCAACGGCCATCGAGTCAATCTTGGCTGCTATGTCGCGCGGGAATGCCTTGCGGGTAACGGGCAAGCCAACGTAAGCATACTGCGACTGTGCCTTGCGCACCACCTCGGCGGGCTCGTTGCCGGCCTGCAGTTTCTGCTGTGCCTCGGTCATGGTGGCCATCATGGCCTTCCTGTCGGCAGCCGAGGGCAGCACCTGGAACTCAACATACTTGATGTCGCGGCTCTCAACATACTGCTTGTACATCTCCTTCTGCTCGTCATACTTGGCCTTGAGGTCGGCGTCGCTAACCTTCACGTCGTTGTCGTTGATGGTTGAATATGCCATAGATGCCAACTGTATGTTGCTCTCATCGGTCTGGCCTTCAAACGCCATCTTGGCAGAGATGGGGTTTGACAGCAGACAGCCCGTCAGCAGGTTCTGGTACTTCATGGCCAATGTCTGCTGGCGGAGCGACTTTTCTATGAACTTCCAATACTTGTAGATGGTGTTGTATTGCTCTGCCATCTGCGGGTTCTGTCCGCCCTCCATCTTCTTGTAGTCGTCGAGGAACTTGGTCAGGAGCGTGGCATCGAAGCGACCGGTCTGCTGGTTTACAAACGGAGTCTGCATGAGAATGGGGTTTGTTCCTTCCTTCAGCACGTTCTGCAACTCTTCCCTCGTCACCGTAAGGCCAAGCTTCTTGGCCTCCGACTCGAGGATGGCGTTGTTCACATAATTGTTCCAAACCTGGTCTTTCAACTGGTTCATCTCGTCTTCGCCGAGGTTGTCGCGACCCTGTGTCATCTTGATTACCTCCTGGTATTCGTCTATCAGGCTCTGGAAATCCTGCACAGAGAGTTTCTCACCTAACACTTCGCCTACCTGCAAGCGCCGCTCATTGTTTGTTGCCTCGCATGAGCGGAACATCTCTTCGGCAATGAATGCAAAGAGGCCCAGACCTATTATTATAATCAAGGTGACGCCTCTTTTTCTGATTGTTCCTAATGCTGCCATTACTTTTTTACTATTATTTTTTGTTTTATATTTTAGTCTATGGATTCATCTGCGGCAGGGTAAAATATGCCCCCAGCCACTTTAGTTGGCAAAATTACTAAATTTATGCCAAATGGCGACATAATTTACGGAAAAAATACTCTCAACCAAGTTTTCTTGCATATCGAAACACGTTGAGAAGCAGCATAATGGGCTGCCACGCAAGCACAGCGGCAACACAGCCAACACCGCCAACGCCTAACGGCAGACATGGCGGCCTGAAGACGGGCAGCGCCACGCCTGCTGTATGGGCGGCACCGCCACCCGGCACCGATGGCGCCGAAAGGCACCGGCACCGATGGCCCGGGGGGCAAAGGAGGGGGCCAGCGGAGGCATGAACGACCGACGGGCAGCGTGAAAACGGGCAGGAAGGGAACGCAGAACGGGTTGTTTGGGAATGCAAAACAGGCCGGACGGGAATATGAAACGGCCCGTCCTGCCTTGCCGGAGCTGACAATCCGGACATGGCAGGACGGTGAAATGAATCATTGGGGCGCAA
>OLNP01003613.1_pt1 | contig 10026 bp, 7 predicted proteins | sample 1671951 | NCBI WGS metagenome assembly OLNP01 (sample SAMEA3136629, study PRJEB25190) | human gut metagenome | biome: human gut; feature: human-associated habitat; material: faeces | place: Austria | collected 2013
CCCAGCCGATAGTCGCTTCTTTGTTGGCTGTTTGGTGGGGAATGGATAGCTTTGATTTGAAAAAGGGCTTTGCCATTCTTCTTGTTTTCTTGGGTGTTTATGTGGTGACAACCAGTAAATCGAGAGCACAAGTAGAGGCGGAAATGGCTAGACAAAATAATGCTGTCGATAAGTAGTTGACTATTAGTTTGTAGTTGTTCTGTATTATTTATAATATATCTATATTTTATTTATAAATAAAGGGAGATTTATAGAAAATCTTCGCAAAGGAATCGGGCTACTCCGTCGTGGTCGTTGTCGGGAATGATAGCCGTCGCTTGTCTTTTGATTTCTTCGGTAGCATTGGCCGGTGCATATCGGCGGTCTGCCAAGTTAAAGAGGGGTAAATCGTTGAGGTTATCGCCAAAAGCTACGACTTCCCACGGATTTATTCGGTCGATTATAAGCTGGGCTGTCGCTGCTTTGGAAACTCCTTTGGGATATATTTCCAGATTTCCATAGTCGGGAACAGCGATGTCTCGATAACAGAACACACTACAATTTCCGGCACGGGTTATTTCGGCTGCTGCTGTTTCGAGCTTGTCGAAACGGTCGATGACCAGCATGAATAGGGGAGGATTATCGGTCAGTTCGGCCGTATAGTTGTCGGTGGGTATAAAATCTTTATAAGGAGTGTTTTCCCGCTTGTATTTAAAATCCCGTTGTATATCGTTTACGAGTGGTTTGTGAAACACTTGGAGTTTATTGTTCTCGATTCGGTAAACAAAGGGGATCAAGTCTCTATTTTCGAGCACCGAGATGTAACGGAGGGCCGAGTCATCGGTGAATCCATTCGTTTGTATGTAATGTTTGTTTCGTATGTCGTAGAGTACGGCCCCGTTCATGAGTACTACCGGAAGGTCGAGCTGTAATTGTTTCAGTAAGGGAACGACCGTAGCTGGTGTTCGAGCCGTAGCTATCGTAAAGAGCATACCTTTTTGCAGTAAAAGGTTGATATTCTCGACAGAATGGGAGGTTACGATCGAATTACTATTGAGTAGAGTCCCGTCTAAATCGGAGATATAAAGTGTTCTGGTTTTCATAATCGGGTACTGTTTCGGGGGTGTTTTTATAATTTTCGGAATCAAGCTCTCGGATAACGGTGGTACTCCACCGTTATCCGAGAAAATATCTTAGAACCATTTGATTTTTCTGAATACAATGAAGGCCAAAGCAGACAACAGCACGGAGAAACAAACGATTAAAGAGAATGCGTGCGGAAGTTCTTCGATGTGTATGTCTACGTTCATGCCATAAAAACTGGCTATCAAAGTGGGAACCATCAGAACGATGGAAAGACTGGTCATGCGTTTCATGATGGTGTTGACGTTGTTCGAGATGATGGAGGCAAAAGCATCCATCGTTCCGGTTAAAATGTCGCTGTAAATGTTCACCATATTTTGGGCCTGTTTCAATTCTATCATCACGTCTTCCAAAAGTTCGGGATTTTGGTAATCCTTCTCATTGAATATTTTGGGCAATTTTCTTATCATTACCTCATTTCCTCGGATAGACGTGTTGAAGTAGACCAGACATTTTTGCAAGTTCATCAAACGGAGAAGGTCTTCATTACGTATGCTTTGTTGTAACTCTTTTTCGGCTGTGCTGACTTCGTTGTTGATTTGTTTCAGGTATTTGAGAAACCATACGGAAGAAGAGTATATCAGACGGAGAATCAGTTCATATCGGTTGGGGACATTTATTCCTTTACGTCGGGTATATTCGATGAAATCGGGGATCATGGCTGTCGAATGATAGCAGACCGAAATGATGATTTCGTTATTGGTAATAATCCCGATAGGTACGGTCGTATAGGTAATGTTGTTGTCTTTTACGAAGATGGGGATACGTAAAATAGTCAACAACCAATTTCCTTCCGAATCGATACGGGGACGTTCGTCGGTGTCGGCAATATCGTGTAAAAATGCAGCCGGTACATTCAATTCTTTTTCGAGGAAATCGAAATCATCGGGTGTAGGGCATTCGACATTTACCCAGCAGTTGGGAAGCCAATTGGGTTTTTCGATAAAACCTGCTTCACAAAAGAGATACTTTCTCATTGCGTTGCTCCTTTCTTTTTTGTATCCCGAAGGGAGCCCGCAAGATTCGACATCAAATCTCACTTACTCCCACGGGAGATGTTAATACTACTTGTGTACGTTCGTGAGTTTGAATCGTCCATGATTTATTGGTTTGATTGAACAAAAAGAGTCCGTCTTACGAACGAACTCCCTAAGCTCTTCAGGTTGGACTTGAACCAACGACCCTCTGATTAACAGTCAGATGCTCTAACCGACTGAGCTACTGAAGAATCATTTTGCAATCTGAGTATTTTGCTCTTCAGGTTGGACTTGAACCAACGACCCTCTGATTAACAGTCAGATGCTCTAACCGACTGAGCTACTGAAGAAGATTGCATTCGTTAAAAATGCGTTGCAAAAGTAATGGCTTATTTCCAATTATGCAATATATTTGCAAAAAAAATTTCCAGAATGAGGATAGTAGGATTGGGAAATGCTCTTACAGATGTACTTGCACGGTTACATTCCGACGAGTGTTTCGATGAGATGGGGCTGCTGAAAGGCGGTATGCAACTTATAGACGAAGAAAAGCTTTTGAGAATTATGTCGGTTTTCGAAGGGCTGGAAACCACCTTAGCATCAGGCGGGTCGGCCGCTAATGCTGTTTCGGGAGTAGCCCGTATGGGAATAGAGAGCGGATTCATCGGGAAAATAGGTCGGGATGCTTATGGACGTTTCTTCCGGGAGGATATGGAGCGCAATGGCGTGCAGACTTTGTTGATCGAAGGAGAACAGGCTTCGGGTTGTGCCATGACGATGATAACTCCCGATGGGGAGCGGACTTTCGGTACATTCTTGGGTGCAGCGGCTACTTTGTGCGCCGAGGAGCTTTCTGCCGAAATGTTCGAAGGGTATGATATACTGCATATCGAAGGGTATTTGGTGCAAGACGCTTCGTTGATTTTACGAGCCGTACAATTGGCAAAAGAGGCCGGCTTGTCTGTTTCTTTCGATATGGCGAGTTACAATGTCGTAAAAGATAATTATGCGATTATCCGTGATTTGGTGGAGAATTATGTGGATATTCTATTTGCGAACGAGGAAGAGGCATTGGCCTATACAGGCGAAGAGCCCCGTAAGGCGATAGAGATATTGTCGCAATATTGTAGGATCGCTGTCGTAAAATGTGGAGCACAAGGTTCTTTCGTAGGGTGTGAAGGTATAATTACCGAGGTCCCTGCGACACCAGAGGTTCGAGTAGATTCTACGGGAGCCGGGGATTTATATGCTTCGGGGTTTCTTTACGGTCTTTCTCAAAATTGCTCGTTGGGAGTTTGCGGTGCTATCGGTTCTTTATTGGCGGGTCGTGTGATTAAAGTAATCGGTACTAAGATGAGCGATGAGATTTGGACTGAAATAAAGTTAAAAGTATCTTCTATGGTTGCCGAAGATATTCGGCATTAGTTATCTTCGTGTAATTAAAAGAAGTGAAATGAAAAATATAAGGTTGACTTTTGCGACAGTAACGGTATTATCTTTTTGTTCGGGATTTATAAATCCGATATGGGCAGGCAAATCTGACGAGAAAAATTTCGAAATATCACGTAACCTCGATATATTCAATTCTCTTTTTAAGGAATTGAATATGTTTTATGTCGATACGATTAATGCCGAGAAGGCTATCGGCGACGGTGTAAATGCGATGTTGGCGCGTCTGGATCCTTACACCGAGTATATACCTGAGAAAGAGAAAGACGATTTTTTCTTTTCGACTACCGGAGAATATGCGGGTATCGGTTCTTTCATTATGGAGCGGGATAATGCCGTTTACATTTCGGAGCCGTATGAGGGTATGCCGGCTCAATTGGCGGGTTTGCGTCCCGGAGATAAAATCGTGATGATCGATAACGATACTGTGTTGGGGTGGAAGAGTGCGAAGGTGAGCGAGCGGTTGAAAGGACCTGCGAATACGCAGTTGAAAGTTACGGTCGAACGTCCCGGTGTGAAAGACTTGCTCTCTTTCGAGTTAACTCGTAAGAAGATACAAATGCCTGCCGTACCTTATTACGATGTGGTATGCGATAGCGTGGGGTATATTTATTTGAGTAGTTTTACCGATACTTCGGCCGGAGAAGTGAAACGGGCTTTACAAGACTTGAAAAAACGGGGGATAACTTCGTTGGTACTCGATTTGCGCAGTAATGGCGGTGGTATTTTGGAGCAGGCCGTGCAGATTGTCAATTTATTTGTTCCGAAGGGGGTAGAGGTGCTTTCTACCCGGGGAAGAAATAAGAAGATGGATAAGATTTATAAAACCACTCAGGAGCCAGTCGATGTGAAAATGCCTTTGGCCGTGCTGATCGACGGAGGAACTGCATCTTCTTCGGAAATCGTGGCCGGAGCTTTACAAGACCTCGACAGGGCTGTGATTATCGGTTCGCGTTCTTATGGCAAAGGATTAGTGCAATCCACACGGCCTTTGCCTTATAACGGTATGTTGAAAGTAACGATCGCTCGTTATTATATACCCAGCGGACGTTTGATACAAGCTATCGATTATTCGCATCGCAATCCCGACGGGAGCGTCGCCCGTATTCCCGATAGCCTTACCCACGAGTTCAAGACCGCTCACGGTAGGATTGTCCGTGACGGAGGCGGTATAAAACCCGATGTGGAAACTTCGATGGAAAGGCGGGGGAATATCAGCTATTATTTGATGAAAGATTTCTATTTCTTCGATTATGCGACTCGGTATGCAGCCGAGCATGATACGATTCCGGCTCCGAAAGATTTTAAATTGTCCGACGAAGAATACGAGGAATTCAAAGCTTTTGTGAAATCGAAGGATTTCAAATACGACAAACAGAGTGAACGGATATTGTCCGACTTAAAGGAGGTCGCTAAATTCGAAGGATATTTCGATGAAAACACGCAGAAGCAGTTCGAAGCGCTTGAAGCTTGTTTGAATCACGATTTGGATAGGGATTTGGAGACTTTTCACGATGAAATCGCCGAATTACTTTCGATAGAGATTGTGAAACGGTATTATTATCAGAAAGGCGAAATTATAGAGTCGATCAAAAACGATAAAGATTTAAAGGAGGCTTGTCGTATTTTGGGCAATAAATCCCGCTATGACGAGATTTTAAATCTATCGGGAAAGCATTGACGGTTCTTGAAGGAGGATATAAAAAATGCGATGAATTTTCATCGCATTTTTTTGTATGGTAATGACTGTGTAAATTATACGTTGAATCGGAAGTGCATGATGTCGCCGTCTTGTACGACATATTCTTTTCCTTCGATGTACATTTTACCGGCCTCTTTACAAGCGTTTTCGGAACCGAGAGCGATATAGTCGTCGTATTTGATTACTTCGGCTCGGATAAAACCTTTTTCGAAATCGGTATGGATAATACCTGCACATTGAGGAGCCTTACTGCCTTTCAAATAGGTCCATGCTCGTACTTCCTGAGGTCCGGCGGTGAAGTAGGTTTCGAGATTGAGCAAGCTGTAAGCCGCTCGGATCAGACGGGAAACGCCCGATTCTTCCAAGCCTATTTCTTGAAGGAACATTTGTCGTTCCTCGTAAGTTTCGAACTCGGCGATTTCCGATTCTGTTTTAGCTGCCAAGATAAGGATTTCGGCATTCTCGTCTTTAACGGCTTCGCGTACCATATCCACGTATTTGTTACCCGATACGGCGCTGTTGTCGTCCACGTTGCAGACATACATTACCGGTTTGTTGGTAAGCAGGAAAAGGTCATGGGCTATTTTCTGTTCGTCTTTGGTCTCGAAAGTGACGGTACGAGCAGCTTTCCCTTGTTCGAGTGCTTCTTTGTATCGGCTTAAAACCTCGTATGTAACCTTTGCTGCTTTGTCTCCTCCTGTCTGAGCCTGTTTTTGGACTTTTGAAATACGTGATTCTATGGTTTCTAAGTCTTTCAGTTGGAGCTCGAAATCGATGATTTCCTTGTCGCGTACCGGGTTGACCGTTCCGTCCACGTGGGTAATGTTGTCATCGTCGAAGCAACGCAATACATGCAGGATTGCATCGGTTTCCCTGATGTTCGCCAAGAATTTATTTCCCAGACCTTCGCCTTTGCTGGCTCCTTTGACCAATCCGGCGATGTCGACAATCTCCACAGTGGTGGGGACTATTCGTTGCGGATGCACCAGTTCTGCCAGTTTGTTTAATCGTTCGTCGGGTACTGTAATGACACCTACATTAGGTTCTATGGTACAGAACGGGAAATTTGCCGATTGCGCTTTTGCGTTGGACAGACAATTGAAAAGAGTCGATTTACCCACGTTAGGTAAGCCGACTATGCCACATTGTAAACTCATTATATAATATTGTTTCGGTTATAATCGAAATAATTTGTTGCAAAATACTGCACGAAAACAGACGCAAAGTCGTTTGATTACGACTAAACGTAATCTGTTTTCAGATTCCTTGCAAAGATAGCGATTCTTTTCTTACTTCTGTGTATTATGTTCAATTAGCGATTTTGTATAATAATTATATATTTTAGGTGTCGTTTTATTTATTTAAATAAAATGGCCTTGAAAAATCGATTTAAAGGGATATATTTGCAAAATACACTAATATTTTGTGAATAACATGAAAAAATTATCCTTCCTTTTTTTAACTATCGGTATTATTTGGGGGTGTTGGGCCGAATCTCCAAAACGTGAATTTCGTGCAACATGGTTGGCCTCGGTGAGTAACATCGATTGGCCCAAATCGACCCAGACTTCGGAAGAGCAAAAGGCCGCTCTGATTAAGATATTCGATGGTATGCAGGCGGCCCGTATGAATGCGGTTTGGTTGCAGGTGCGTCCTATGTCGGATGCCTTGTACAATTCGGCCTACGAGCCATGGTCGAAGTTTTTGACAGGAACACGTGGGGTCGATCCGGGATACGATCCGCTGGCGTTTGCCATAGAGGAAGCGCATAAGCGGGGAATGGAACTTCATGCATGGATCAATCCGTATCGCTATGAGAGTGAAAAAAATATGAACGGAGCCGATGATCCCATACGAAAGAATCACCCGGAGTGGCTGTTGGAGTATTCGTCGAGTTTTATTCTTGACCCGGGGAATCCTGAGGTAATCGAGTATTTGGTGAAGGTTATCAAAGATATAGTCACCAAGTACAATGTCGACGGTATTGTGTTCGACGATTACTTTTACCCCTACGAAGGCACTAAAAATGAAGATGCCTATTCTCAGAACCTATATAAACCCGAAGGGAAAAATGTGGGGGATTGGCGCCGTGAGAATTGCAACAAACTTATCGCCGATATTTACGCTATGATACAGGAGACGAAACCGACCGTGAAATTCGGTATAGGGCCTTTCGGGATATGGGGCGGTAGCAGTAGTGTCGCCGCTTCGTATGGTATAGAGTATTTGAATACAAGCGGAGGAACGAGTGCCTATTCCCAACTATATTGCGATGGAGTGGCTTGGTTGAAAGCGAAAACGATAGACTATATTTCGCCACAATGTTACTGGCCGAGTTTCAACACTCATGTTTGGGGGTATAAGACATTGGTTCCGTGGTGGGCGAAGGTGGCCAAGACGATGGACAGACACTTTTATTCGAGTATGCGAATTTCTACGATGCCCCAAAATAGTCCGCAGCGTATGAAAAGTGTATTGCGTCGGCTCGGCATGAGCGAGAACGAATATAACGGTTTGTCGATGGTGGAACGTTCTATCGCCGCGACAGCAGCCAAAGGTACGGAAGAGTGCGGGTTTGAAGTGGATATGAACCGATCGACCGATCTGATGGGTGCTCCCGGACACGTCTTTTTCAATACGACGCAGTTTTTCAGTTACGGGTTGGATACCTATGTCGCCGAGAATAAATTTACCGAACCGGCGTTAACGCCCGTTATGAGCTGGAAAACGCCCTGTGATTTGCCCGATATTACCGATATTTCGGTGTCGGGAAATATGTTGAGCTGGTCGGCAGATGCAGATGAAACGATACGTTATGCCGTGTATTTCGTACCCAGTCGCGTGGCTAATAATCCTCAAACCTATGAAACATCGGCTTATTTGAAGCGAATTACATGGGAAAAAAGTATAGATGTTTCTTCTTATACTCAATCGGGATATGTGTATGCTATAACGGCTATTGATTCTTATGGAAACGAGTCACAACCTTATATTAAAACTCCATCGGGTGTTCAGTCGGGAATTGTCGACGGCCTTGTCGTTTATGGAGGATCGGGAGCTATCTATGTTTCTGTTCCAAAGGATATGGATATTTATATATATTCGTTTACCGGGCAGTTGATTCGTATGGTCAGAGTTTCGGGTGGAAATTCAGAAATAACGGTTCCAGCAGGAATGTATATTGTTAATGGAACGAAAGTGGCGGTTCAATAGTTGCATATATTAGTTTTCTTTTTTTTGTTTGAGACTTATTTAAGCGAAGGATATGGTTGCCCGATCTCTGATCGGTAGTGAACTCTCTGGGGTATGAAAACGTTTTAACAAAAAAGATATTTGATGAATAAAGCTTATGAAGTAGCCGACCGGCTCATGGAATGGGTATCTTCTTTATTGCATAGAATAACGGGAGAGTCTTCGCCGGTTTGGGATAGAATTGTGTATGGTATTCTTGTTTTTGTGATCGCTATTGTGGTTGCAAGGATTTTGAGAATGATTGTTATTTATGTGATTCATCGGATTATAAAATATAAAGGAGGGGATCTGTTGAAAGGGTTGGTCGAAGCCAAAGTCTTTACCCATATAACGCATGTTATCCCGCCGTTGGTGATTTTATCTCTGTTGCCATTTGCTTTTCACGGAACTCCCGAACTATTACGGATTATCGAAAAAGTTTGCTGGATTTATCTGCTCGGAGTCCTCGTTTTCTCGATCAATACGCAAATTTCGGTCTTTTGGCGTATCTATTCTCGTCGTACCGCATTTCGGGATCGGCCGATGAAGGGAATGATACAAATTATCAAAGGACTTTTGATAGGGATATGGGTGATTATTGCGGTATCTATTTTGATAGAACGTTCGCCGATGGCTTTGATTACCGGACTGGGCGCATTTGCCGCAGTGCTGATGTTGATATTTAAAGACAGCATATTGGGCTTTGTCGCCGGTGTACAACTCTCGCAAAACGATATGATAAGGAACGGCGATTGGATTGTCGTGCCGGGTGGTGCCGTGAACGGAGTCGTTATCGATGTTTCGTTGAATACGGTGAAGGTTCAGAATTTCGATAATACCATAGTGACGATTCCTCCTTATTCGCTTATTTCAGGGGAGGTACAAAACTGGCGCGGAATGTCCGATTCGGGTGGCCGTCGTATCATGCGCTCGTTTACCATCGACCTGAACACGGTAAAATTTTGTACCCCCGAATTATTGCAAAATTTGAAACAAATCGATATTCTGCGCGATTTCATCGAGAAAAAAGAGTCTCAACAACAAAAAGGAATTGTAGAAAATACCGAAAATAGCGCGGGGCTGGTGAACGGAACGATCGAGACGAATTTAGGGCTTTTCAGAGCTTACATGGCTCTTTATTTACAACAACATAAGTTTATCAATGATCAATTGACTCTTATGGTCAGAACGTTAGATCCTAACGATAACGGGTTACCTTTGCAGTTATATTGCTTTTCGGCTAATAAAAATTGGGTAAGCTATGAATCTTTACAGGCCGAACCGGGGTATGATAGCAGCATAATGTTCGAACATTATGCTGCTATCATGCCCCGGTTCGGCCTGTATCCGTTCCAAAATCCGTCGGGGCGGGATTATATTAATTCGGCTCTATTGACGGCCGGCCATAATCCCGATGAGTTGTGGGGTATTCCGTGGGGAACCATGAAAGAGAAAAATACGGAAGTGCCGTCTTCTGCTAAACCGGAGGTGTCTGCAACACCTCCTCCAAAACCGATACCGCCGATTCCACCGAAGTGATGTCCT
>OLNP01003614.1_pt1 | contig 10026 bp, 8 predicted proteins | sample 1671951 | NCBI WGS metagenome assembly OLNP01 (sample SAMEA3136629, study PRJEB25190) | human gut metagenome | biome: human gut; feature: human-associated habitat; material: faeces | place: Austria | collected 2013
TCCGGCAGCCGCCCTCGACATCCGGCTCACGACGACCCAATGCTGGATCGTTTACGGACTTTTCATCTTCGCAACCCTGCTCCTATGGAGCGCCGAACGGAAAAAATCGGTATCTTCGCTCCCGGAATGATGACTCCGGAACAATACCGACTGCTGCTGACTCCCGAAGTGCGGCGTACCGTCGAAGAGCAAATCGGCCGCGACCCTGCGGCGATCGCCCTCGACAAGCGTATTCCGCATGCGGCACTCATCGCCACGCAGGTCAAATACCTCGCACGGGCACGGACAAAACTCCCCTCCTACTACGAAGCCCGCTGCATCCTCCCGCCGCTGGCTTTCGAACAGGCCTCGAGCGAGGCGTGCGCGGCCCGCAAGAGTTGCAGTGGGGAACGGGTGCTCGACCTTACCTGCGGACTGGGCGTCGATGCCCTCTACCTCTCGAAACGCTTCCGCGAAGTCATCACCCTCGAACGGGATGCGACGCTGGCGGCCGTCGCCGGAGAGAATTTCCGGCGGCTGGGCGCAACGAACATACGGGTTATCAACTCCTCCGCCGAGGCGTTCCTCGCCTCGACCCGGGACCACTTCGACTGGATCTACGCCGACCCCGACCGACGCAGCGCCGAAGGGCGCAAGCTGGTGCGGCTGGAGGATTGTTCTCCCGACATACCGAAGCTGCTGCCGGAACTCCGTCGCATCGCCCCGAACCTCTGCGTCAAGAACTCCCCGCTGTTCGACGTCGGTGAAACCTTCCGGCTCTTCGGTCCCTGCCGCACGGAGGTGGTGTCGCTGCACGACGAATGCAAGGAAGTCGTCGTCTATGCCGACGGCACGGGTCCCCTGCTGACGGCCGTTGCGCTCGGACTGGGAGAATTTTCCTGTCCGCCCGCCGAAGCCCGTGCAACTCCCTGCGACAAGCCCTTCGATCCGGCCGCTTACCGCTGGCTGCTGATCCCCGACGTAGCGCTTCAAAAAGCCCGGCTGGCGCCGACCTACCTGCAAGGTCGCGCCGACATCTGGAGTCCGAACGGCTACGGATTCGCAGCGGAAAAGTCCGAAGACACATTGGGCCGCTGGCTGGAGATCGAGCGGATCGAGCCCTACAACCCCAAGCAACTGAAACGGGAGCTTTCCGGCAGCCGACTGACGATTCTGAAACAAGATTTCCCGCTCACGGCGGCTGAAATCGCCGCACGGCTCGGCATACGCGAAGGCGGCGAGCGACGGATCGCCTTCACGAAAATCGGGCAGGATTATTGGACGATCCGTCTAAAATAGCTATCTTTGAGAAACGTCCCGAAATGAAAGTCAAGAACGTCTTCACCTACTTCACGGACACGATCCTGCGGCGCAACGCAAACTCCTACCGCAATCCCCGCGTCCGGTGGGCCGTCAGACAGTACAAGCTGCTGTTCTACACGGCACGCGGCCTGATCGCCCACGATACGATCGTGCGCAGCGCCGCCCTGACGTTCTATACGCTCATCTCGATCGTCCCGATCCTGGCGCTGGTATTCGCCGTAGTCAAGGGATTCGGGCTTCTGGACGGCCTGATCGACGATCTCTACGCCCTTTTCCCGCAAAACGTCGAAGTATTGGACTACATGGTGGAATTCGCCCGCAAAGCCCTCGCCAATACGCAGGGCGGGCTTATCGCCTTGGTCAGCGTCGTAACCCTTTTCTGGGCCGTCATCCGGGTTTTCGGGTCGGTGGAGAGCGCTTTCAACAACATCTGGGAGGTTCAGTCCTCGCGCAATATCGCCCGCCAATACCTCAACTACATCGTCATCGCGATGGTCGCCCCGATCCTCTGGCTCGTGGCCAGCACGATGGGAGGTTATCTGCTCCGGTTCTTCGACGCGGGGAATACGTTCCTCGGCATCCTTCTTTCGAAACTTTCGGCCCTGGTCATCATCTGGGGCAGCTTCACCCTGATCTATGCCGTCGTGCCCAATACGAAAGTCTTGTGGCGCAGCGCTTTCATGGCGGGTATCGTCGCAGGAACGGTCTTCATGCTCTTTCAGTGGGGCTACCTCTATCTGCAAGGATGGATGACCTCCTACAACGCGATTTACGGCAGTTTCGCAGCCCTGCCGCTCTTCCTGTTATGGCTGCAAATCTCGTGGGAAATCCTGCTCTTCGGCAGCGAACTCTCGTTCGCCTACCAGAATATCGACCGTTTCGCCGAAGAGCGCGAATCGCTCGGCATCAGCAACGACCGACGACGCCGGATCATCCTGGCCGTCATGCTCCAGGTCGTACACCGCTTTCGGGAAAACGAAGGGGCGCTCCCGGTCGATGAACTCCGCCGCCGACTCTCGCTGCCCACCCGCATCGTGAACGATGTCCTGCACCAGCTCGTGCGCACGGGCCTGCTGATCGAAATCCGGAATCCGGACGACGACCGCGAAGTGGCTTTCGCCCCCGGACGGGACATCCACGAAATGACGCTCTACAACATTTTCAGAACCATCGACAATTACAGTTCGACACGCCTCTACTTCGCCGCGACCGAAGAAACGCGCCGAATAGACCGCGCGCTCGACGAGCTTCAGACGGCCTGCCGTACAGCGGGCGACCGGCTTCGGCTCATCGACCTGGACGACGCAGTGAACGCCGCCCGCAAACCGGCTTCCGGGCCGCAGCCCGAATCGAAACACTCGGAAAGATGAAAAATATCGTCCTCATAGGCAGCGGCAACCTGGCCGAAGCGCTCGCCCGCGCGATAAGCCGCACGGAAGGAGCAACATTGCTCCAGATCTTCGCCCGCAACGCGAAACGAGGTACAGCACTCGCCCTCGAAAACGGCACCGCGTGGAGCTCCGATCCGCGCGAGCTGGCCGCCGCAGACCTCTACATCCTGGCCGTCAGCGATGCGGCGATCACCACGCTGGCCGAAAGCCTGCCCATACCCGCCGAAGCCGCTGTGGTACATACGGCCGGAGGCATCGGAATAGAGGCTCTTCCCGCACGCTTCGACCGTCGGGGCGTTCTCTATCCCCTGCAAACCTTTACCCAAGGCCGCAGCGTGGATTTTGCCAAAATACCTCTTTTCGTCGAAGGAAACGACGACTCCTTCACCTCGGAGCTCGAAGCGTTCGCCCGCAATCTGAGCCGCACGGTATATCGTGCCGACTCCGACCGTCGCGTACGCCTTCACCTGGCCGCGGTTTTCGCCTGCAATTTCGTCAATCACCTCTACGCATTGGGAGGCGAGATTTTGCACGGGACCGAACTGCCCTTCGACGTACTGAAACCCCTGATCGCCGAAACCGCAGCCAAAGCCGTCGATTCGGGCGATCCGCATCGGGTGCAGACCGGGCCTGCCGTACGCGGCGACCTGCCGACGTTGCGGCGGCACGAAGCCGCACTCGCTCACGATCCGCGACTGTTACGAATTTATGAATCATTAAGTCAAGATATATGGGAAACTTCAAAGAAGACATCGTAAAGACCGAAGCGTTCATTTTCGACGTGGACGGCGTAATGACCGACGGGGGAATCATGCCCCTGGTCGATGGGGATTTCATCCGAAAATACTATGCCAAGGACGGCTATGCCATCGCCTATGCGCTCCGTATGGGCTACAAAGTGTGCATCATCACGGGCGGACGGGGCGCAACGCTCGACCACCGGCTCAAAATGCTGGGAATCACAGATGTTTACCTGGACTGCATGGACAAAATATCGGCCATGCAGGATTTCTTCGCACGCCACGGACTCGATCCGGCGAACGTCATCTACATGGGCGACGACATCCCGGACCTGGAGTGTATGAAGGCAGTCGGAATCCCCGTCTGTCCCTCGGATGCGGCATCCGAGGTGATCGAAGCCTCGCGCTACGTTTCGGAGTTCGCGGGCGGGCACGGCTGCGTGCGCGACATCATCGAACAGGTACTCCGCGCCAGGGACGACTGGGCCCGCGATTCCCGGGGCATGCACAGCTCGAATATCGCCGCGTCGCGGTAAAACCAAAAAGCAACGAAAGGGGCTGTCTAAAACTGTTAGACAGCCCCTTTTTCATTTTTCAGAAACAGCAGGAATTAACCACAATCGAACCCTCTTCCTCCGGGAAACAGTTCCCGTGATCGGACACATTCCTCGGTTCCAAGAATTTATTTTTACTCAAGTCCAAAGAGGACAACCGGTTATTGCAACAATACAGCTTTCTCAAAATCGGATTTCCCGAAAGATCCAACGTAGTCAATTGGTTGTCATTACACCACAACGTTTCCAACACCGAATTATGCGACACATCCAACGTAGTAAGCAAATTTTCACCACACGACAGCCAATTTAACGACCGGTTGTGGGATACATCTAACGAGGAGAGCGAGTTCCTGTCGCACGAAATCCATGTCAGAGCCTTGCAACGAGATACGTCCAGTCGGCTCAATTTATTCATGGGACAATCCAATTCCTTCAAATTCGGAACAGCGCCGAGATTCAGACGCTCCAATTCATTTCTACTGCAATTCAAATATATCAAATCCCGGTTCCGACTGACATCCAAGGTTTTCAGCCAACAGCCCGAGCATTCCAACGTGTCGAGTTTGGTATTTTTACTAACATCCAGGGTTTCCAAACGGTTCTTTTTGACAAAACCATTTCCGCACATAAGTTTTTTCAGTTCCAAATTATGCGACACATCCAAACTCGACAGACTGTTTTCCGTGCACACCAACTCTTTCAACAGGGGATTACCAGTCACATCCAACGCTTTCAACGAGCGATTAAATGCACAATGCAAAACAGTCAGCTTCGGATTCCGATCCGTTTCCAATGCCACCAGCTCATTCAACATGCACCGTAACTCCATTAGCACCGAATTATGGCTTACATCCAAGGATTTAAGACAATTTCCCGAACAATCCAACTTTACCAAACGAGGATTCTGCGTCAAATCCAACGTCGATATCATATTCATACAGCAATTCAACTCCTCCAACAGCGGGAAATACTCGATTCCTGCTAAGGAAGCGATACCCCGCCTCGAACAATCTATCTTCGTCGCAGCCCGACCGGCAGGTGTTACTACGACCCGGCTCCCGTTTTCGCCGATCTCTTCGATATACCCCTGTTCCAAAAGATAAGCCCGGAAATTGGGATCGGGAATCATGTATTGCAGATACGCCGGGCGAACAATCGTATCCGCCGCACGGTATATCCGACCTTTTTTCAATCTTACGGGGAATTTGCCACCGCATTGAATCCTGAACATATTCCCGCTGTCACGATCCGTCACGACCGTTAACGAATACCCTCGGCGAAACTCCACAGGCAGTACAGGCAGATAAAAAGAGGTCGATTCTTCCGTCAGCTCCACCCCCGATCCGCAATCCAATACGACGCAAGGACTGACTTTCCTCTCTTCGCACACACTGTCGGGCAGCTCCTGCCTACTGGCTACCACCTTGATCGATCCTGCCAGAATTTCACCGTCGTTTCCCTGCAAAATAACTTGTTTCACCTTAATCGGTTCGAGAGCGAAGCTGTCTTTCCTCAATCGCAACTCCACAGCGGAGAACATATTTTCGAAATCGAGTGTCATTTCAGCCAGATTTCCCCGGTACCGGCCGAGCATAGGCACGCTCCGGCACCCCTTCTCATCATACTGCGCCACACCGACCGGAAGAAAAAAACTCCCGTCCTCTTGTAACGCAAATCCATACGGTCGCCAAGCTACGACCGAAACAGGATCCTCGATCCGCTCTTTCGGCCACATCTCTTTCATCAAATCCTCCGTCGAATAGGTTATTCGACCGTCAGCAGCCTGCATAGCAAACACCGGCCTCGATGTGAAAGACGATTTAATAAAGTCCAAATAGCTATTATCCTGAATTAAGAAGCCGATTCCATCCTCTTCGTTCCATACGAACTTCTCGACCGCACCATCGATGCCGATCGTATCCAAGGCGATACATCCGGCCTGATCGTTTCCCGATGTGTTCGACACTCCATTCGTCTTCGTCGTCGAAGCTCCGGAGCATGCCTGCAGCAAAAAACAGATAAAAAAAGACACTACCAATCTTGTACGCATACAAACTTCTCTTTTCTCTATAAAATTACAATTTTTCGAGAAATTCCGCATCCATAAACAAAAAAATTACACCGAAAAGGCGTAATTTTATCAAAATAAGACATCCGACCCGGGAAAATCCGGCTCGACTACACTTCCCATCTTTTCCCGATACGCGAGAGATGCTCCTGCAGGCGGAGGCGGAAATGTTCCCGGCGCTGCTTGAGGTTTTCACGCCACCCCTGCCAACGCATATAACGCTGTTTTTTCTCGGGATAAATGTCCGGAATGGTCAGCAGAATACCCGTCTCCTCCACACCGCCGAAATCGGTGTTGATTACCGTATCGAACACCCGCATCGTAGGCGAGAGATTCATATAGGCATTGATCAGCGGAGGAATGTTCTCGTTGAACTCGCGGATGCGCTGGATCAGGATACGGTAATTCTCCTCATAGGTCTTGCCCGTGAAAAAATGCTCGTAATAGGGATCGTCCAAATCGAGCTGCACGGGATTTTTACCCGCCACCAGATGATCGGGATCGGGAAAATAACGGCGCAGGAACCAGATCAGGGCATTGCGTGCCATAGCCTTGTACGAAGCGTACATCGTCACCTTGCCGAAAAGGTATTTCACCTTGGGATTCAGCACCACAAGCGCCCCCAAACCGTCCCAGAGGTTGTCCAGCGCATAGATACTCTTCGAATTGCCGCGCGACTGATAGGAAGGCTGTACGAACGAACGCCCCAGTTCGATGGTATAGGGCAGGTATTCCTTGCGGAATTTGTCGCTGAAGGTGAAATAATGTTCAGTGGAAAGATGCCGGGGATTTTCCGACGTGCAGACGATAAAGCGATAACCGCCCACGATCTCCTGCTCCGCAGGGTCCCAGACGATCAACTGGTAATAACCGTCGCCGGCGAGATCCTCCTCGTCTATATCCACGGCGAGCCCCGTTCCGCCCCCCGCCGACCGGAAGGCGACCTCCCGCAGGCGTCCGATCTCCCGCAGCAGGGACGGGCATTCGGCGGCATCGAAAATATAGATTTCATTCGAAGCCTTGTTCGTATTTCGGACCTTGCGTTCAGGGGTCAATTCCGCGAGCAACAGACTTCGGCTTACAGGCTCTATGATGGGTTCCATGCTGTTAAATTTAGAGCAAAACTAAACAATTTATCCGTGTTTTGCTTCGGCACGCAACTTTTTTTCCAAAGAATACGCCTTTTCGCGTACGTAATCCGCCCGCTGCTGCCACGATCCGCATTCGACCAGCTCGTCCGTCGAAACAGGCTCCCCGACCAGTATCCGGAAATGTTTTCCCTTCTGCGAAAACATCTCGTCGGGCAGATAGAGCATCTCGATATTGAACCGGATACCTATCTTCGTCCGAAAATTGGAAAGGCGGTAAAAGAAATCGGATAGTTCGCCCTCGACGAAAACCGGCACGATCCGGCGCCCGGACGCCGCCGCCCGCTTGACGAAATTCGAACGCCACGGCAAATCGGACACCACCCCCTGCCGACGGCGCGAACAAAGCCCGGCCGGGAAGGTCAGAATCGGACAGTCGCTTGCGAAAGCTTCGTCGAACCTGCGCAGGTATTCCCCGCATTGCGAACCGTGCTTGTTCACCGGAATCCAGAGCGGTCGCAGCGGCTCGACGTGCATCAGCAAATCGTTCACGATCACCCGCGCATCGCCGAAATATCCGACCAGCTCGTCGGCCAGCATCATACCGTCCATTCCCCCGAAAGGATGGTTCGACGCAAAGAGATACCGTCCCTTCGGATCGAGATTTTCGAGCCCTTCGACCGAATAGGTCACTCCCCAGAACTTAAAACAAGCCTGGATAAACTGCTGAGGAGGAAGCGCGGAATACTCATCCAGAATATAGTTGATTTCGTCCTGATGGATCGTGCGCTTGAGCCAGCGGATAACGAATCCCGGCACCCATCGGGCGATCCGGGGAGCCTTTGCCGCAAGCACGGCATCGACATCTATTTTCGGCATAACGTAACCCTTTTAATTATCGGTCGAAAGTCGTACGACGCCCGATTTGCACCTATCGCACCTACGCTCGGATTTCCAATCGAAACTCCGCATCGGTACAGGGAGATCCCGGAAGCGGGACACCCCGGCCTTCCGGAGTACGACCGTTCTCAACCGTTTTTTCTTCGGTAAAGATAACGATTTTTCCCTGCAAATTGCCTAACTTTACACCCTAAATATATATCGAAGCCAAATGACCTCCGTCTATCATACGCCCGTCCTGCTCGAAGAGTCCGTCCGACTGCTCGACATCGATCCTGCAGGAACCTATGTCGATCTCACCTTCGGCGGTGGCGGACATTCGCGCCGCATCCTGTCGGCACTGGGCGACCGGGGACGTCTTTACGCCTTCGATCAGGATCGGGATACCCGGGACAACTGCCCGGAAGACAGCCGCTTCCATTACGTCGAAAGCAACTTCCGCTTCATGCGGGGCGCCCTGCGGCTGCACGGAGTAACCCGGGTCGATGGTATCCTGGCCGACCTGGGCGTGTCGTCCCACCATTTCGATGCCGTCGAACGGGGATTCTCGTTCCGGGGTTCAGCACCGCTCGACATGCGGATGAATCAGCGCGGAGGAGGCACGGCGGCCGACCTGGTGAACACGCTCGACGCCGATGCCCTGACCCGCATCCTGGGCGATTGGGGCGAAATCGACACCCCCTGGAAAGTCGCCGCCTGCATCGTCCGCGCACGGACCGCGCAGCCGATCCTGACCACCGCAGACCTGGTTGCGGCCGTAGCGCCCTGTACCCCGAAAAAGGACGAATCGAAATTCCTGACCAAGCTGTTCCAGGCCCTGCGCATCGAAGTAAACGGAGAAATGGAAGCGCTCAAAATGGCGCTGGAACAGAGCCTCAAGGTGCTGCGCCCCGGCGGACGGCTGGTAGTGATCTCCTACCACTCGCTCGAAGACCGGCTGGTGAAGAACTTCCTGCGCAGCGGTAATTTCGAGGGGCGCATCGAAAAGGATTTCTTCGGCAAGCCCGAAACGCCGTTCGAAATCATTACGCGCAAGGCCGTCACTCCCTCCTCGGAAGAGCTCGTCCGCAACCCGCGTTCGCGCTCGGCCAAACTGCGAGCCGCTGCCAAAATCGTACGCCAATAACCGTTTCCGATCGACATGAAATACAACGACCACGAATTCGACCCCGTCACCGACGAGGAGCGTGCCGCCCGGGAGCGGGAGGAAGAGCTCGCCCGCCGCATCCGTAAAATGAAAGAACAGGGAACACACCTGTGCTGTTCTATCGGATTTCTGACGGAAAAGCAGGCGAAAATGCTCAAGGATGCCGGTCTTGACCGCATCAACCACAATCTGAACAGCAGCCGTGCGTACTATCACAACATCTGCACAACTCATACGTTTGAGCAGCGTGTGGCAAACATCCGCATGCTTCAGGGGCTGGGATTTGAAATCTGCAGCGGCGGTATCATCGGTATGGGTGAAAGCAAAGAGGACGTCGTGGATATGCTTCTGGAACTGCGTGAAATCCAGCCGGAGGCTCTGCCAATCAATTTTCTGCTGCCGATCAAAGGCACACCGCTTGGGGATGCAGATATTTCCGGCTTGACAACGGAATATTGCATGAAAGTCCTCTGCCTTGCAAGACTGCTCGTACCGAAGTCCGACATCCGCTGTGCTGCCGGCAGAGAAGTCTACTTCAAAGGTGAAGAAAAGAAACTGCTCAGTGTCGTGGATTCTATCTTTGCTTCCGGATATCTTACTGCCGGCGGTCAGGGCATCCAGGATACCATCAAAACGATCACCGATGCCGGATTTACTTATGAAATTGAATCTGCATGATTTTTCGTACTTTACATCCGATATGAAGTGACCTGACTCTGTCTGATACAGCCTCCGGCGAATTGCAGAGATATTCGTCAAGCGGATATTCGCAATCCGCTTTGCTACTTGCTCATAACCAAATAACTGCTCCGCAGTTTATCAGAAGGAGCTTG
>OLNP01003642.1_pt1 | contig 9957 bp, 9 predicted proteins | sample 1671951 | NCBI WGS metagenome assembly OLNP01 (sample SAMEA3136629, study PRJEB25190) | human gut metagenome | biome: human gut; feature: human-associated habitat; material: faeces | place: Austria | collected 2013
CATGCCGCGCTGGCGGCCGCACTCCGGGGGCTGCGGCGCGGCCTGCCTGAATCCTCCCCTGCGCCGCCGGACCGTATCCCTCTCGTGCTCCGCGATTGCCTGGACACCATCCGCCGGACGCAGCGCGTCCTTGAGGCCCTGACGGAGCAGCTCCGCTGGGACGGCGAAACGCTGCGCGTGACGCTCCGCCGGGTGGATTGCAAATGCTATACTAACTCAACGGAAGAAGCGGCCTTGCAGGTGGCGGAACGGACGCCTTTTGAGGCAAAATGGCGTCTGCTGGCGCAAGTGGAAGTCCGCTGCTATATTCTGATTTTCAATGTATCGGGTGCAGTAAAAGTAGCCCCGCTGCAAATTCTTCAGTTTTCGGTGGTGCTGCCACACAAGTTTCAGGACGCAGAAAAGTTCAATTTGCAGTTCCCGGACTTCTCGGAAATCACCGAAACAGCGGACAAGCTGCGCTGGCTACGATACCAGAATGGCCTGCGGCAGAGAGACGTGGCGGACTACGCCGGGATAGACCGGAGCACCTATGTCCACTATGAAGAATACGGCAAAGACCTCTATCTGCCAGAGCACATGGAGAAAATCGCGCAGCTTTTTGAAGTGCCGGTCGATACGCTGCTGGATGACTATAATCTGTTTCTTCGGAAAGGTCAGGCTGAGCAGATCAAGACGATCCGAACGAAACTGGGGCTGACGCAAAAACAATATGCGGACAAGCTGAGCGTCAGCCTTGGAAATCTCAAGCATTGGGAGCAAAACCGCAAGCAGATTTTCAAATCTACATGGGAGAAGTATTTCAAGCAGATGGAATCATAGCAAAACGAGCAGACCGGCGTTCAATGCTGGTCTGCTCGTTAGCTATGTATTATTGCTGCGCTTTCAGATGCTTCACGGCGGCGTCCACCAGTTCCAGCTTCTGCTCCGTGGAACAGGGCAGCTTCTGGACATTTTTCAGCGCCTGCTCGGACTGGAACTTCGCCAGCTCCTGCCCAAGCTCCTGCTGCGCCTGCTTTGATTTCGGGAAGATCAGAAATACCTCCATGGCTGCCCTCCGTTCCAGAGCGTTTCCTGCTTCAATTTATGCGTGTTTTTCGGTGCGTATGTAGACAGATAGAACCTGTTTTCTTTATTGTGTTCTCCTGTTATATAATGAAAATAGTCCTTCTACTAACCAGTTGCTGAATTTTTCGGTTTTGAATGAACTGGCCGAGTCGGGTAGCAGTATAAGGCCAAGTGTACAAGTTGAACAGGCTCTTGCAGAGATTAAGAACACCTACCAGACTGCACCATTTGCAAAGATTCCCTTTACAGAAATTGCGGCCCTTGGCGGTTCGTTTGCCGGTGTGGCAGAAACTCTGGCAACACCGGCTGCAGAGGGATTATATCGCTGCGTATTTCCGAAGGGTGTGACCGGAACGCTGGCTATGGCTAAAGATGGATCCGGCGCATTGGGTACCATTATGAATCACGGCATCGCCGGTCAGGCAAGGTGGATACCGGTTGATAAGGCAATTGGTCCTGCTTGTCTAAAAGCAACTTTGGTTGCTGTGGCTGTTCTTGCAGTTGTCAAACAAGTTCAAGATATAAAAGACGGTCAAAAAGCGATTATCAGCATTCTTGAACGCGATAAAAAGTCTCAGCTTCTTGCAGATTACGATCTGTTGGCCTCTTATATGGATGACTATAAATTCTATTGGGAAAATGAGGCGAGCCTTGTTGTTAACCTGAATCAGGTAAAGAATTTAAAACGGAATGCGCTAAAGGACATCCGCACCTATACCGAGCAAATTGAAGAGATACTTTAAGCCAAGAAAAATCTCTTGAAGATGCAATCTGCGTCCAGAAAAATCGGGCAAATTCTTGACCGCTTTGTTCACTACAAATTGGCTCTTCATGTATTTGCGTTATCTGAGTATATGGAAGTCATGCTGTCCAAAAACTTCCAAGCAGAGTACCTGACCAAGATAGAGGACGAAATCAGAGAATACTCCCTGCAGTTTCGTAATCTATATACTGCTTGCTTTGATAAAATCGAAGCCCTGAAAAAAGAGGCTGTTTCGACACAAGCGGCAAGTAAGTTGGCTGCTACATCCTGGGCCGTTGGCAGTTTTATTGGAAAGATTCCGGTTGTGAAAGAAGGACCGGTTGATAAATCCCTAATTGGTGTTGGAGATTCAATCAGCGATGCTGAGAAGAAACGTTTGGAAAAAACACTGACGTTTTTCATTCGGTACAAGGACAGCGGGCTTGCTCCGATTTCTGACCATATTGCTACCATCAATCGCCTGTCCAATTCCCCTGTCGTAATGCTTTGCGATAAAAAGACTGTTTACTTTCAAGATTTGAAAGATGCTGTGTGACGACAAGCAGAATAAGAAATAACATTGAAATGACAGAAAAACCAAGCCCCACTGCCGGTGGTGCAATCTTCGCTTTCAGTGGATCCGGCAGGAAACGAGATCCCGGTCGTTGCGATGGAGACTGTGCCCACTGTCCGCCGCATTATGGATATCGGTACGGACGATGGTACTATGGGCATGGACATGATTGGGGCTGTGAATTGTGCGGCAATGGTGGGTGCCGCGGCAAATGCACATGCGATTAGCATTTTTGTGGTATAATTATTTCATACATCGGAGCGTTCCAATCTTCGGAAAACGAAACAACAGAGACCATAAAGTTTTTAAGCCCATGCAATAAACCGCCCGCTTCGCGCATTACACGGATGACAGGAGATAGAAGCCCATGCTCAGTATGCGGATGACAACTGAATATACCCCGGAAGATCAGCTGCAACAGCTGCTTCTCAGCATTGCCGGAGGGGAGCGTGAAGCGCTGGCAGAGCTGTATCAGCGCACAAAAACGGCCGTGTACGGCCTTGCGCTGTCGTACCTCAAAAACGCGCACGATGCCCAGGATCTGACACAGGATGTCTATGTGCAGGTGTGGGACTGCGCGGAGCAGTACCGGCCCGCCGGATCGCCCATTGGTTGGCTGCTGACCGTGTGTAGAAACCTGTGCCTGATGCGTCTGCGGCGGGAAAAGAAAAATGCCGCGCTCAGTGAGGAGGAATGGGACGCCATTCCCGCACAGGCGTGCGGTCTGGATGCAGATGAACGCATTCTGCTGCAGCAGGCGCTGGCTGCTCTCGGTGACGAGGAACGGCGCATTGTTCTGCTCCAAGCGGTCACAGGCATGAAGCACCGGGAAATTGCGGCGCTGCTGGAACTGCCGCTTCCTACCGTCCTGTCAAAATATCACAGAGCATTGAAAAAGATGCGCGTAATTATGGAAGGAGATGACGCCCGATGACTAACAAAAAAATGGAGCAAAGGTTGGCTTCAGCCCTTGAAAAAACTGCGCCAGACGATGTGTGCGGCGTTCTCTCCCGCTGTGAAGTGCGGAAAGGAACGGCGATCAATATGACAACAAAAAAACCGACAAAGAAAATATGGCCCACACTCGTCGCTGCCTGTCTTGCGGTGATACTGCTGGGCGGCGGAGGACTGTTCTATCAGCAGGCGAATGCAGTTGCGTCCGTGGTGTCGCTGGATGTCAATCCCAGCATCGAACTGAAGCTCAGCAGGAGTGAAAAGGTGCTGGCCTGTGTACCACTCAATGATGATGCAAAGACGGTCCTTGCAGATATGGGAGGCGGGGCTGATCTCAAGGGCGCAAAGCTCGATGTTGCGGTGAACGCCATTGTAGGCAGCCTTGTGCGCAACGGCTATCTCGAGAGCATTTCCTCCGCCATCATGATCTCGGTGGAGGATAAGGACACCGCCCGTGCGGAAAAGCTTCAGAGAGAGCTGACCAGCACTGTGGACGGCGTATTGCAGACAAACGATGCAAAGGCATCGGTCCTGACACAGACGCTGACGCAGGATGCGGAACGGGAGCAGCAGGCGCAGGAAAACAACATTTCCACCGGGAAAGCGGCACTGGTAAACAGCGTCCTTGCCATCAACCCGGAACTGAAGTTTGATGCACTGGCAAAGCTCTCCGTGGAGGAACTGAAGGATCTGGCAGAGGCAGGTTCGCCCGCCATGCCCATCGGTAAAAACAGGGCGATGGACATTGCTGCGGCGGAGTTTGGCAAGGCGTCTACAGCGGAGATATTGCACAGTGAAGTCGATCCGGAGCTGGACGAATCCCCGGCACATTATGAGGTGGAGATCACAGGCCGGAACGGCGAGGAGATAGAGTATAAGATCGACGCCTACTCCGGCGCAGTGATAGCGGTCAAGCGGGAGATGGCGGATGATGAAGCGTCTGAGGCTCAGCCTGCAAAGCCCGCACAGCCTGAAACGGTGCAGGACATTGGCCACGCTAAGGCAACATCCATTGCGCTTAACCACGCCGGTGTGGATGCTAACACCATCTATGACATAAATACGGAATTGGATGTAGAGAACGGCATAATTGTTTATGAAGTCGAGTTCAAGTCTGGTAATATAGAGTACGACTATGAAATTGACGCAGCCACCGGCGCAATCCTCAGGCATGAGACAGAGTTAGACGATTGATATGCTTAATTTCTCTTGACAATGTCCGCAGCAATCTATCCCGATTGCTGCGGACAAATTTTTTGACCATTAGAGGGTAACCGTCAAAATTCATCCCTTACCGCGAGTTTGAATCTGTCCTCGGCGTTCGCGGCATCGACGAATATATCCGCTACGGCGGCACCATGAGTCTCGGCGGCGTCCACTACAACGAAACCTCCACCTTCGCCAGCAAGGAAAGCGCCGACGAGTATGTGGGCACGGCCATTGCCCGCAACATCCAGCATTCCCTGCGCTGCTATCAGTACGAGGGCCATTTCCGCCATCTGCGGAATTTATACGAGAAGGGCGAGCTGACCAGCGCCATCGACCGGGTCGTGGAGGACATCAACCACCGCTTCACGCTGGAGGTGCTGTCGCAGGATTGGAAGTCCCACGACCTCGGTATTTCCGCCAGTAATCTGCGCCGGGATCGGAAGAACCCGACGGACATCCTCGACCGCATTGACCCTGCGCTTGTCACCGACAGCCTGCGGAAGCTGCTGGAGATCCGCAACAAGGCGGAACAGACCGTAAAACTGGACGATGTTCACGCGGCGGAGATCAAGGAGTATCTGGACTTGCTGGACTTGACGCGGGAGATCGACGTGCTGCACCTGCCGGATGTCAGCACGAAGTCCGGACGCACGGTGATCGCGCAGCCGGGTCTCCGCTATGCACAGGCGGACGCGCTGATTCGCAGCCTGCTGCTGGATGAGACGTTCAGTGCGCTGTCTCTTGCGGAGCGCACCGCTGTGCAGCAGCGCATCCTGACCGAGATCAAAGGTCGGATGCTGGAGGACATCGTCCTGCTGGAAACCAAGCTGACAAACCCCAAGAAGCAGGTGTTCGTCCTGCAATTCCCTGTGGGCGAATTTGACATGGTGGTGTTTGACCCAGAGGCAGGCTCCTGCCGGATTTTCGAGATCAAGCACAGCGAAGAAGCTGCGCCGCAGCAGTACCGCCATCTGATCGACGAGCAAAAATGCGCACAGACCGAGCACCGCTACGGCCCGATCACCGGGAAGATTGTCCTCTACCGTGGGGAAAGCCAAGTGATAGACGGCATTCAGTATCATAACGTGGAAGAATATCCGAGAAACCTTGCATAACAAAACCGCCGCCCCAATTTTCCGTTCGGGGCGGCGGTTTTTATGATGCAGCTTGTCATATGACAAGCTGTGACGCAAAATGAACTTGACGTATGACAAGTGGTGAGGTCCTGAAACGAAACTGGCAGTAAATATGAGTTATACCTCATTGTGACCTCCAGCGGAATGACATAATGGGGTAAGGCTTTCTGCGTATAACATACTACATGCTACATGATATAAGTATCGCAAGAAACACCGCAAATAATCTGCGGAATTTTGTGCTCTGATTAGTTCTACTCAAACAGATGCTTAATCATTTTCTTGATATGCATATTATTGGTTTTAAGATAGCTTGATTTAATTCTACTTCGCACAACTTCATCAGAACCTCCCAGATGTAGTCCGTCATTGTATAGGGGCTGTAGGAGATAATATAGTTCAGGAATATTTACTCCGCGGTTCAGAGCATAATTTAATTTGTTGATAACTTTGTGCTCGATGATAAAGCCGTCTCTATCATCTGCATCAAGTTGCTGAAATACCAATTCTTCGATTCTTATTCTTATCCCTGCGATAATCATAACTGAATCATAAGCTTGTCCAAGAAGATATTTATTCGTTATTTCTTCATATAGTTTTTGCCTAAACTGCTCGTTGTTGTCAGAAAAAGAATCGGAAATCTTATTCGCCAATTCATTGCTCATAGAGTATGTCTCAGCAATGTAATGAATGTAGTATTTTTCTATTTCTTCCTTTTCTCTATCTGATATAGTGCTACTCTCGCGCAAACGTAACATTTTAGCAATTGGAGAGTCTATTTGAATTTAGAAGAAAATGCTATGTAATGGATTTTTTTATTGCTAAAATAGTAGTTTGAAAAGACGGCTGGATCAAGGTGCGTAAAAATTAGTGGGTACAGAACTTTCCCATTTGTCTTGCATCTTTTAATGAGTTCACTCAAATAATATTGGATCGCTAACATGTTGCTGCCATCTAAATAGTCAAAGATTTCATCAATAACAAGTATCCCAACATTTTTCTTAAAATAGTATTCGGCAACAGTAATATTTGCGACGAATGATAGAATATCTCGTTCACCATTAGACATTGAATTCGCTCTATCAAATCGCACTACTAATTTCCCATGATCCTCGTGGGTTCTAATAGTCCGACCTGTTGTATTAAAATCAGCCAATCGCTTATCGACCAATTCTTTAAGCGATTTGTAAGCCAAATAGGATTGTACTTTTACAAGTATATCTCTTTCGCCAGCTGCATAATGTGCTCTAATAGTTTTGCAAATTTGAATAGTAGTAAAGGCCAGATCAATTTCCTGCCAGTCATTCGGCTTGTTTGTCATACCGGCAATACAATCGAACAGTGCGGCAACATTTGAATTTGTTCGTAACATGGCAATTGAATCTAAAGGGATTCCATTTTTTATTTCTGATGCAGTACCACGGGGTGGGACAATTGTTAAGAAATTGTGAGAAACTATGCGCTATTCGCTTTTGACTAATGCGCTTGTTAAGCTGCTCCTTAATTTCACACAACCTATTTATGTTTTCAAAACAAGAGAACATATTTCCAATATTCAGAAAAAGCTTTCCCTTGTCACCAAAACTAGCTTTTAAGCTGGAATATGAATAGTTGATTGATCTTTGCAGAGGAATACTTTTACAGATTACAATATCTTCTACTCGCAAATCCGCAGAAGAAGATGTTCCGTGACCAAAATTTCGAGATGTGCTTTTAGCGTATAGTGGGCTGTTTATGACCCAAAGAAATAAGTATTCTGAAATACTATTATCTGTATCGGTAGCAATGTAAGTTCCGGCTTTTTCTCCAAGTAGCTCAATTTCAAGACGTGGGTGATTATCGGCATTCTGCTGGTAAATGTCTCTAATATCGAGTTTCATTTTTCCGTGCATAGCACTCTTAAACGCAGTTGTTATTGTACTTTTTCCATATCCGTTAGGCGCAACGATGATATTAGGCTGGTTCGCAATCAAATCCACAAAAGGAATTTCAAATGAGCTTTTCCCTTTAATATTATCGACTTTTATTCTTTTGATTAGGTTCATATTTCCTCCCTAATACGCAAAAGAAATGTTATGCAATTTTTTCTTTATGGAGATTACACAGCACTTGCAATGTTCTAAGTTTCAGGATTAAGTTGATACACACAATGTCCGTTTGCGCGAGCTTTGTATAGCTTTCCCTCGTTCGTCAGCCCAGCCAGCACTCGATTGGCCGTCGCTGCCGAAACCCCACACAGCTCCCGTACATCGGCGTTCATGATATACTCATGCGTCTGCAAGAACTGCTCAATCTTCTGCCAGCGCAGAGCTTTCTTGTCCATCTTTCCATCGCTCATTGCATCACTCGTATGGATGGCGTCGATGAGCGATGCTTTGATGGTGGAGAGCATGAACTCAATGAACGCGGTGGACTCGCCTGCATTGTTGCTGGCATTGATGGCATCGTAGTATTCCTGCTGATGATCGTGAATGATAGACTCTACCGGCAGCCATGCAAATACAGGATTCCATTTCGAGAGCAGCAGTGTGTGCCACAGGCGTCCAACCCGGCCATTGCCGTCTGCAAAGGGGTGGATCAGCTCCAACTCGTAGTGGAACACACAGCTTCGAATCAGCATGTGCAGGTCGCTGTGCTTTGCCCAATCCAACAGCTCCATGACTAAATCAGGCACATACTGCGGCAGCGTGCCAAAATGCAGGACATGCCCCTCCTGATCGACAACGCCAACAGGCCGCGTGCGGAACGTGCCGGATTCCTCCACAAGCCCGCGGGTCATAATACCGTGAGCTGTCAGCAAATCATCCACGGAGTAGGGGTCAAGCTCGTCCAGCCGCTCGTAAATCTCATAGGCGTTCTTGACCTCGGCAATGTCTTTGGGCGGAGCCAGAACGTGCTTGCCGTTCAAAACGGCTGTGACCTGTTCCAGACTCAGCGTATTTTGTTCAATAGCAAGGGAGCCGTGAATGGTTCGGATCCGATTGGTGCGGCGCAGATTGGGATTGCTCGAAAGATGATCGTGAGCGGAAAGTCTGCCGGTCAGTTCGGAGATTACTACAACGTCATCAATGATTTTGTTCGTAACTTGAAAAGGCGGCTGTTTGTTTTTCATGAGTACCTCACAGCGTAGTTTGATTGTCCATATTATAGCATGCATCACTCATTTCATCAATCATTTTCTCGGCTCGTATGAGCGATGCTCTCAAATCCAATATTTTTTCAGATTCTTCCCTTGGGTACCTTTTCAAATGGAATCCAATCCGTTATAATGTGCTTATCAACCTAACGAATTGTACGAGGTGCCGCCATGAAAACGAAAGATACGCCGAAGCAATACGTCATCTACTCCCGCAAGTCCAAATTCACCGGCAAGGGCGAGAGCATCGAGAACCAGATCGAGCTGTGCCGCCAGTACATCGCCATGCACTTTGGCGAGGATGCGGCGGAAAACGTGCTGGTCTACGAGGACGAGGGCTTTTCCGGCGGCAATCTGGAGCGCCCGCAGTTCAAGAAGATGATGAAGGACTCCCAGAAGATCGCCTTTGCCGCCATCGTGGTCTACCGCCTCGACCGTATCAGCCGCAACATCGGCGACTTTGCCAAGCTCATCGAGGATCTGGGCGACCGGCACATTGACTTCATCTCCATCCGTGAGCAGTTTGACACGTCCTCGCCCATGGGCCGCGCCATGATGTACATTGCGTCCGTGTTCTCCCAGCTGGAGCGGGAGACCATTGCCGAGCGCATCCGGGACAATATGCATGAGCTGTCCAAGACCGGGCGCTGGCTGGGCGGCACAACGCCCACGGGCTACGCCTCGGAGAGCCTGTCCAGCGTGACGGTGGACGGCAAGGTGAAAAAAGCCTGCAAGCTCAAACCCATCCCGGAGGAAATCCAGCTGGTCAAGACGATTTTCTCCGTGTTCATGGAAACCGGCTCTCTCAGCAAGACCGATCAGTATCTTTTGGAGCACCGCTGCGTCACGAAGCGCGGCAAGCAGTTCACCCGCTTTGCCATCCGGGGCATTCTCACCAACCCGGTTTACATGATCGCCGACGAGACGGCGTATCAGTATCTGAAAAAAAATAATGTTGACCTGTTTGCCGAGCGCGCAGAATTCGACGGCGAGCACGGCGTCATGGCATATAACCGCACCCTCCAGCGCCCCGGCAAGGCAACCCAGATCCGCCCGATGGAGGAATGGATCGTGGCGGTGGGTAAGCATCCGGGCATCATCGCGGGCAGCGATTGGGTGCGGGTGCAGGCCATGCTGG
>OLNP01003658.1_pt1 | contig 9917 bp, 8 predicted proteins | sample 1671951 | NCBI WGS metagenome assembly OLNP01 (sample SAMEA3136629, study PRJEB25190) | human gut metagenome | biome: human gut; feature: human-associated habitat; material: faeces | place: Austria | collected 2013
CGGACGAGTTCTTGAATATCCATATGGATTCTCCTTTTCAAAACGCCGGAAGCAATCGCTTCCGGCGTTTTTGAATCATGTTACTTGCTGAAGGAAAGCAGCTTCTGATATGCGGCTTCCCATTCGGGTGTGTGGTGCGGCTCGTAGGTATTGACAGCCTCGGAGCGGCGCACGACAGCGCGCAGCTCGTCCATGGTCTGAATATCGCCCAGCGCCATGGCCTGCGCGAGCAGATTGCCGATGGCTGCGCCCTCGATGGGGCCGGTGATGACGGGCCGGTCGATGGAGTCTGCGACAAACTGATTGAGCAGCTTATTCTGGCAGCCGCCGCCGACAATGTTCAGCGTGTCGATGCGTTGGCCCTTGATCTCCTCCAGACGCTCCAATGCCCAGCGGTATTTGAGCGCCAGCGATTCATAGATGCACCGCGCGATCTGCCCGACGGTCTCGGGTACCGGCTGGTTCGTTTCGCGGCAGAGGGTCTGAATTTTCTCGACCATCCGGCCTCCGGCAAAGAATTCGCCGTAATCGGGATCGATGATGGAGCGGAAGGGTTCTGCCTTTTTTGCCTCTTCCACAATGTCGTTCCAGCTGAGGTTTTGACCGGCCTTCTGCCAGTCGCGGCGGCACTCCTGAATGAGCCACAGGCCCATGATGTTCTTCAGAGGCCGGAAGCCGCCCTGGATCGTGCCCTCGTTGGAGAAATTCGCGTCGCGCACGGCGTCCGTCAGAATCGGTTCGTCCGTCTCCACACCGAACAGCGACCAAGTGCCGCTGGAGCAGAACGCGAAGCTGCCCGTGCCGGGGATAGCAGCGACGGCGGAGGCCGTGTCGTGCGTGCCGACAGCGGCGAAATTTGCCTGATTAATACCGAGTTCTGCGGCCAGTTCCGGGCGGAGTTTTCCACGCAGCGTGCCCGCACGGTCAAGCTTCGTAAAGATTTTCCTCGGCAGGCCCAGCGCGTCAATCGTCTGCCAATCCCAGTCCTTCGTGGTGGGGTTATAGAGCATGGAGGTCGTTGCGTTGGTGTATTCCGTCTTTGCTTCACCCGTCAGGAAGAAGCCCAGCAGGTCGGGCAGCATCAGCAGTGTCTGCGCTGCGTCCAATGCGGGGTCGTGCTGCCGCTTGCGGCGGTAGAGCTGATAGACGGTGTTGAAATTCATGGTCGCAATGCCCGTGCGGGCAAAGAGCGTCGGGAAATCGACCGTCTTCCAGACGGCCTCCATATCCTCGTCGACCGCATAGCGGTACGACCGGGGATTGGACAGCAGCTGACCGTTTTTGTCAAGCAGGCCATAGTCCACGCCCCAGGTGTCGATGCCGATGCAGTCGAGTTCGCCGACATTTGCATTCTTAAACGCAAGCAGACCCTGCTTCAGCTGGTTGTAGAGATACGGCAGATCCCAGTAGAACACGCCGTTCATCTCAATGTAATTGTTTTCAAACCGGTGCAGCTCGCGCATGGTGAGTTTCTCGCCGTCGAACTGGCCAAGAATTGCGCGGCCATTGCTCGCGCCGAGGTCGAACGCCAACAGGTTTCTCATGGTGTCATGCCCCTTTCGTTTTGGCTCAGCAGATGGCGGAGCCGGTCTTTTCGTGCTCGATCAGCTTCCAGGTCGCGTCGATCAGGTTGGAAAAAAGCGGGTTTTCCATGGCCTTGATGACGAACGACTGGCGCGGGGAGTTGATATCCTCGCCCGAAACCTGGAACAGGCCGTTTTCGCCGCACAGACGGCGAAGTCTTTCCAGCTGCTCCGGCGTGTTGCGGGTCGGCATGTAGGTGACGGCGCGGATGCCGCAGCTTTTGACGCAGGCGATCACGTCGTCCAGATAGTCGTCCTCGAACTTCTGCGCCTTCTTGTCGCCCGTGACGGAGGCCGTCACGTCGCCAAGATACGCGTAGCACAAAAGCGCGTCGATGTCATTGCACAGCTTGGCCACGTCGCGCACGTTCGGGCATTCCTCCGTCGCGTCGATATAAATTTTCGGCACGAACGCCGATTTTAGAATGCCCAGCAGGTCATACTCGTAGAACGGGTATGCCGTGTCCAGCATCTGGGTCTGCTGCTTGGCAGACAGGTTCAGACCGATGGACGCGAGATAGTCGACCATCGGCTGGCCCTTTCCGGCCTTTTGGGCCATTTTCTTTGCCAGCGCGTACATGAGATGGCGCTCGGTTACGCCGCCGTCCTCCTTCGCCTCCGACAGCGGGAGCACGTCGCGGTCGTAGTCCAGCGCGATGCCGTCCAGCAGCGCGTTGATTTTTTCAACCATCGCGCGGTTCCGGCGGCCTCTGGCCGCGCGGTAGGGCGCGAACCATGCGTTGAGCTGCTCGATCTTATTGTGCGGGACGGACTGGATGGTCATATAGCTGACGCCGACCTGATCGGGGTTGTTGGTGCGCTTGCCCTGCATGGCTGTGCCGTCCATGGACACGCGGCATTCCATGCCGACAGTCACCGGCATGCCGACCAGCTCTGCCGCGGCAAGGAATTCCCGCGCGCCGGAGATGGAATCGTGATCAATGATGCCCGCCGTGCACAGGCCCTCCATCCGCGCGGCATAGACCGCGGCGGTGGGGGAGTAGGGCGAGAACGAATAGGTCGTATGAATATGATTGTTGATGTACTGCGGCACCATGGGCGGGAATTCGGTGGTCTTCAGAATCTCTTTGAGATTTGCAAGGCGTTCTTCCCGCGTGGGCGCGTTGAGTTTGTTCAGAATGTCGATCTCGATCATCGCACAGCCCTCAGTTCAGCATGACCTGACCGCCGGTGACGGGGATGGCCTGACCGGTTTCATACTTCTGCTCGACGCAGTACATGACGGCGCGCGCCACATCGACCGGCAGGCAGCCGCGATTCATCGGGACCTTCGCCTCATAATACCGGCGCACGTCCGCGACGGTCTTCGCGCCGGGGACCTTGCCCGCCTCGAGATACTGCACGAACAGACCGCGCACCGGGTCGGACCACAGCGGGCCATCGAGGAAGTTGCCGGGGCAGACGGCGTTGACCTTGATGTTGTACGCGCACAGCTCAAGCGCGAACGACTGCGTCAGGCCGATGCCGCCGAATTTGGAACCCGCGTAGGCAAAATTCTTGTTGGAGCCTTCCAGGCCGGACTTCGAGTTCAGCGTGACGATATCGAACATGGCTTCGGGATCCGCCTCGTGTTCAGCCTCCATGATGATGGCGGCGTATTTCGCGCAGAGGAAGAAGCCGGTATAGTTGACGCTGGTGACGAAGTCGAAATCCTTCTTCTCCACGTGCGCGATGGGGCCGGAGCGGACGACGCCTGCGTTCGAGAGCATTAGGTCAAGCCCGCCGAACTTTTCAACCGTCTGTGCGACCATGTTCGCAACGGATTCCTCGTCGGAGACGTTGACCGCAATGGAGACGGCGCGCTCGCCCATTTCCTCTGCGACCTGCTTTGCCAGCGGCTCATTCATATCGGCGATAACGATGGTCGCGCCTTCCTTGTACAGCTCCTCCGCAATGCCCTTGCCGAAGCCCTGGGCTGCGCCGGTCACGATGCAGATCTTGCCGCCGAGACGGCCCTCGCCCGCCGGGCGCTTGCCCATGTTGGCCTTTGCGATCTCGCACCATTTGGTCATATCAACAGACATAAAAGTACCCTCTTTCTTGAAGTGTACCTCTATTATATCTGCATTTGTATGTTGATTCAAGAGCGTTCTGTTTTATTTTTCTGGTTTGTTGCCCGCTTTCCCCAAAATCAGGATGCACAGCACGATCACGCCGGTCACCAGAAAGATCCCGGCCATGCCCTTGCCCATGATGGGCAGCGTCTGTAAAAATGCTTCAAAATTCATCGTTTTTCCCCCTCACACCAGAAGATTCAGCAGCAGACCGCCCGCAATGACGGACGCGACCTGCCCGGATACGTTGACGCCCACGCACTGCATGAGCAGATAATTCTGCGGGTCTTCCTTGATTGCCATCTTATAGACCACGCGCGCCGACATCGGGAACGCCGAGATGCCGCAGGCGCCGATCATGGGATTGAGCTTTTTGTCCTTCGGCAGGAACAGATTGATGAGCTTTGCGACCAGCACGCCGCCCGCCGTGTCGAACATAAACGCCACAAGGCCCAGCGCCATGATGAGAAGCGTCTGCTTCGTCAGAAAATACGCTGCCTGCATCCGCACGGCGATGGTGAGGCCCAGAAAGAGCGTGATGAGATTCGAGAGCGTCTTCTGCGCTGTCTCGGAAAGAGAGTCCAGCACGCCGCACACCCGGATGAGGTTGCCGAACATCAAAAAGCCCACCAGCGCCACGCTTCGCGGCGAGACGATGCCGCAGACGGCGGTGATGATGATCGGGAATAAGATCTTCGTGCGCTTGCTGACCGTGTGCTGGTGGTACGGCATACGGATCATCCGTTCGTGCTTTGTGGTCAGTGCGCGGATGACCGGCGGCTGCACGATCGGCACAAGCGCCATATAGGAGTACGCCGCGACCATGATCGCGCCCAGATAGTTGGATTTCAGGAAATTCGCCATAAAGATCGCCGTCGGGCCGTCCGCCGCGCCGATGATGCCGATGGCCGCCGCGTCCTTGATGGGGAAGCCCAGAAGGGCCGCAAGGCTGAAGGTGAAGAAAATGCCGAACTGCGCCGCCGCACCGAAGAACATGAGCTTCGGGTCGTTCAGCAGCGGCTCAAAATCGATCATGGCCCCGATGCCGACGAACAGCAGCAGCGGGAACAGCTCGTTCGCGATGCCCGCGTCGAACAGCACGTTCAGAACGCCGATCTCCTCCACGCCGTCGATGGTCTGCGTGACCGCGCCGGACAGCGGCAGATTGACCAAAATCGCGCCGAAGCCCATCGGCAGCAGCAGCGCAGGCTCCATATCCCGTTTGACCGCCAGATAGATGAGGATCCCGCCAATCAGCCACATGACCGCCTGCTGCCAGTTGAGATTGCTGATGTTTGAAAATAACTGCGCCACAAAAAGTCCTCCTGTTTTGTTTTTTGATAAAAAGAAAAGACCTTTACCCAAGCATACGCGATGCTTCGGTAAAAGTCTCACAATTTCAGTCGACTGCGGGCATTTTTGCCGTACTGACGCAGCCGACGCGGGGGAACCCGCCTGCTACTCCCTTTTATCGAGTCTATTGAAGCAGAAAAGCGCCCGGCCGTCAAGTGGGCCGGGCGTATCTTAGCGGGTTCTTAATAGCCGGATCACGGCTTCGGGTCCTGCGGAGGCTCCTGCTGGGCGGCGAATTTTGCTCTGCGCTTTTTGCGGGCGTTTTTGACCAGCACGATTACAACGATGACGATCACAGCCAGCAGAACCAGCGCGGGCAGCGCGGAGGCCAGACCCAGAATGACGTTCTGCATGCCGCGGGCAAAGCCCGTCCAGCCGTCGGACAGGGAATCAGACAGCTTCTGGCCGAAGGTGCGCCGGACCGGAACGGTCGGCGTGTAGACCTCGACCTCGCGCAGATCAAGCTCCACGGTCGAATACCTGATCTGCATATCATAGTTGCGCAGGCTCCGCTCGATGGATTCGATCTCATAGCGCACGTCGGACAGGCGCTGCTCGAGCGCGATGAGCGTCTCCACGTCCTCGCTCTTCGCGAGCATATCGAGTAGCCGCTCCTCCTGCGTGTTGAGGCTGGACAGGCGCGCTTCGTAATCGGTATAGGCCGACGTGACGTTCTGCGCGTCGCGGCTGGTGGAGATTACGTTGCCGAAGCCCTCTGTCTCGTGCAGAAAGGCCTCAAACTGCTCGCACGGGATGCGGACGGTATAATACGCCCAGCGGTTGACGATGGAGGTCGTGCCGTCGGAATTATACTGCGTGTCGCCTGTCACGTTCGAGCTTTCTACGAAGCCGCCGATCTTCTGCACCTGCGATTCCAGCGCGGCGACCGCCTTGTCAAACTCGGTCGTCTCGATGGAGACGGACGCGGTATAGATGATTTTTTCGGTGTAGTCGGCGACGGAAGCATCCGGCTCCGGCGTTTCGGCGGCTCCGCTGCCCGCTTCGGTCGTGGCAACGGTGTCGTAGGCGAATTCCTCCTCCGGCTCGGCGGGCGCCTCCATGGGCGTTTCCGCGGCGGCTGCCTCCTGCGTGGAATCGTAATAGCTGCTGTCCATAGACGTGGGGTCTGCTGGCGCCATTTTGGAGTTTGCCGCGCAGCCGGTAAAAACAGTCAGGACCAGCAGAGCGGCAATGAGAATGGCAAGAATCGATTGCTTTTTCATGTTGGGTTCCCCTTTCTTTTGTGTTCTGCCTATAAAGACGGAATTTCGGACGCTTGGTTGCGCGGAATGGAAAGAAATTTCTAAAAAATCGCGAGCTCCGGGACGCGATCACAGGCGCTGACGGAGAATTCATACGCGGTACGCGTCTCGCTCGTCTCGCCCAAGTTTTTGAGATACGTCCGGCTCTGGAGCCTGCCCGTGAGCGTCAGCTCCGTGCCGGTCGGGTATTCGGCGGCGGCCAGCGCCGTCCGGCCCCACAAAATGCAGGGGATATAATCCGTCCTGCGGTACAGGCGCGGCACGGCCAGACACAGATCGGTGATCTGCCGTCCGAGCGGCGTCTGCCGGTAGACGGGCGGCTTGCAGACTGTGCCGGTCAGGACGGCCTCGTTCTGCATGGGCGCGTCCGTCGTCGTCATGGAAAGCGCGTAGACGCACAGGATCAGACGGCGGCCGGTCGGCTCCCGGTTGTTGAACGAGCGGATCTGGCCCTCGATGGTGAAGCGTTCACCCTCAAACAGCTCCGCCTGCTCCAACACGTCCTCTGCAGCCAGAACCGGCAGCAGATCCTCCGTGCCCGAAAGCCGCTCGACGGCAAGCAGAAAGCGGAAAAATCTGCGCTCGTGGTTCTGATGTGAATATTCCGGCAGGGACGCCAGCGTCCCGGTCAGGGTAATGTGATTGGCTGTGTTTTCCATAGTTCCACCTCATCTTTTCTTCGTATGGAAGACTATATGAGGGGAAACCGTGCAATAGACTACCGGCGGGGCGGGCGTTTTTTGGCCGGTTTTGCGGGGGTGGATTTCCGCTCCGGCGGCTGGTCGGGCGCACCGGCTTTTTTCTCCTTCGGCGGGTAGGGACGGATAAGGCATTTTGGCGTAAAGCCGATGAGATCCGTCCGGCCTGCCTTTTGCAGCGCCTCGCGCACAAGAAAATAATTCTGCGGTCTTCTGTACTGCATCAGCGCGCGCTGCATCGCCTTTTCGTGCGGATTTTTGGGCACATAGACCGGCTCCATCGTCCGGGGGTCAAGGCCGGTATAGTACATGACAGTAGAGAGCGTGGACGGCGTGGGATAGAAATCCTGCACCTGCTCCGGCTCGTGGTTGGTATCGCGCAGGTATTCGGCCAGCCTTACGGCCTCCTGCATCGTGCAGCCGGGGTGGGACGACATGAGATAGGGTACGACGTACTGCTTCATGCCCTCCTGCTCGTTGATCTTTTTGTATTTCTCCACAAACTGCTGGTACACGGCATGCGGGGGCTTGCCCATCACGCGCAGGACCTGATCGGACACATGCTCCGGCGCGACCTTCAGCTGGCCGGAGATGTGATAGCGCACCAGCTCCTTGAAGAACGTATCGCTCGGGTCGGCCAGCAGATAGTCGAACCGGATGCCGCTGCGGATGAAGACCTTCTTGACGCCCGGCAGCCTGCGGAGCTTCCGCAGCAGGGACAGGTAATCCGTGTGGTCGGCGATCAGGTTTTTGCAGGGGGAGGGGAACAGGCACTGTCTTGTCGGGCACGCGCCGCGCTGGAGCTGCTTTTTGCAGGCGGGCTGGCGGAAATTCGCCGTCGGGCCGCCGACATCGTGAATATAGCCTTTAAATTCTTTTTCCTGAACCATCTGCCGCGCTTCCGCCAGAATGGATTCGTGGCTTCTTGTCTGCACAACGCGTCCCTCGTGGAACGTCAGCGCGCAGAAACTGCAGCCACCATAGCAGCCACGGTTGCTGATCAGTGAGAATTTCACTTCTTCAATCGCCGGAACTCCGCCAAGTTCTTTATAAGAAGGATGATAATCTCTCATATAAGGAAGTGCGTAAACGGAATCCATCTCCGACTGTGTCAATGGTTTTGCCGGTGGGTTCTGTACGACAAACAGCTTTTCATCGTAAGTCTCGAACAACCGTTTTCCGGAAAAAGGATCGGTATTGCTGTACTGTATGTAAAAACTCTTTGCATACTCTAATTTATCTGCTTTTAAAGCCTCAAAATGTGGCAGTTCGATTGCATCGTAAATGCTCTCACGGTCTCTCGTCTTATAAACAGTTCCATCAATGAAGGTGATGTCCTTAATATCCAGACCGCTGTCTAAAGCGTCCGCAATCTCAACGATACTGTGTTCACCCATTCCATAGGAGATAAGATCTGCACCGGAATCGAGCAGAATGGAACGTTTTAACTTATTTGACCAGTAATCATAATGTGCCAGACGACGCAAGCTTGCCTCGATTCCACCAATGATGATTGGCTTATGTTTATAGGTCTGTCGAATCAGATTACAATATACAATCGTGGCATAATCCGGTCTTTTTCCCATCACACCGCCCGGTGTAAATGCATCCGTGGTTCTTCTTTTCTTGGAAACGGAATAATGATTGACCATAGAGTCCATATTTCCGGCTGAAACAAGAAAGCCGAGCCGTGGTTCGCCTAACCGGTTAATGGATTCTCTGTCTTTCCAGTCCGGCTGGGCAATGATCCCGACTTTATAGCCATGAGCCTCCAAAATTCGTGAAATAATGGCATGTCCAAAAGATGGATGATCTACGTAAGCGTCTCCACAGATATATACAAAGTCAAGCTGTTCGATGCCAGCTTCTTTCATATCTTCTTTACTGATCGGTAAAAATCCATGACTCATTTGTGATAACCTTTCTATCTAAAAATAAAATTTTCTGCAAAATAGCAACCTTAACATTATAACTTATTTATTCACAATTTTCAACGCAGTAATCTCTTCCTCTGTGAGCGGGCGATATTCTCCCGGCTTTAAATCATCGGTAAGCTGCAATGGCCCCATGGAAATACGTTTTAAATATAAAATCTTCTTTCCGACTGCCTCAAACATTCGTTTCACCTGATGGAATCTGCCTTCTGTAATTGTTAACTCAATTTCTGATTCTGGTTCACTTTTTAGGATGCGTAATTTGCCGGGCTTTGTCAGCTTTTCCTCTCCAATGTCAACCCCGTTTTCAAAGCTGTTGACATCTTTTTCTGTAACTACGCCATCGATAACTGCATAGTATGTCTTTTCTACATGTTTTGCGGGGCTTAACAGATCATGTGCCAAAGCCCCATCATTTGTGATCAGAAGCAGACCTTCCGTATCAATGTCCAGCCGTCCTACTGGAAATAAATCAGAGCGCACCGTATCGGTCAGGTAATCCATAACCGTCTTATGCAGCTGATCTTCCGTTGCAGTCACACACCCTGCCGGTTTATAAAAAAGATAATATTCGTATTCACAGTAAGTGACCGGTTCACCTTTATAAGATATCTGGTCGTTTTCCGGTGCAACCTTTGTTTCCGGTTTTGTAACGATCTCTCCATTGACTGTGATCTGTTTTGTTTTCAAAATCTTCTTTACTTCTGAGGGTACCAAGACCCATCTCTGTTAAAAATTTATCCAAGCGCATAAGTTCGTTCTTTCCTTTTTCTATTGTCTGTAATGATGTGGCATTTTCCTGATCGATCATTCCAAATTTCATAAAATGTATAAAATTATTTTAGCATAGGTCTGCTTTCTATTACAATGATTTTAGATAACGGAGCAAGGGGAAGGGGTTCACACTAAACTCCTTTCCGGATTCATCATCAAAATACACTCCAAAATGAAGATGCACCGGAAAATTTCCGGTTGTACCCGGAGTATCGCTATACCCGGTATCTCCCATAAA
>OLNP01003660.1_pt1 | contig 9914 bp, 5 predicted proteins | sample 1671951 | NCBI WGS metagenome assembly OLNP01 (sample SAMEA3136629, study PRJEB25190) | human gut metagenome | biome: human gut; feature: human-associated habitat; material: faeces | place: Austria | collected 2013
GCCGATGGTGCCTACGGAATCCGGGGTGGAGAGACTGCAGCCCACGAGGCCGACGGCCAGAGCGAGGGCGCAGACGAGCGCGATGAATTTCTTCTTCATAAGTGTACTCCTAGTGAAATTTATTTTTTGCCGGTGTTTTCTTCCGGCGGGGCAGCAAGGATGTCGGCCATCGCCTTGAGGATGCTTTGCAGCAGTTCCAGCGGCTTTTCGTCGGGTTGGAGAGTCACCGAGAGGTAGGGCTTGGTGCCGGCTCCTGCCGTCACCCGGCCATTGAAAGCGATGAGCAGGCCGCGTATCATGGCCACATCCAGCGTCTCCACCTGTAACAGCAGGGTGTCCTTCTTCTGGGTGACTTCGTAGACGCCCACGGCGGCGGCCTGGACCCGCACCAGCGAGACGTTCACGAGGTCGCTGACGGAGGGCGGCGGGTCGCCGTAGCGGTCGATGAGTTCGTCCAGCACGTCGGCGGCATCCTCGGGGGTCTGGATGGCGGCGATGCGCTTGTAGGCCTCGATGCGGCCCGGGCCGTCGGCAATATACTTCTCCGGGATGAAGGCGTCCACCCGCAGGTCTACGAGGCATTCGCTCTTGTCCCGCTGGATGGGCTCACCCTTGGCCCGGGCGATGGCCTGACCCAGCATCTTGACGTAAAGGTCATAGCCCACGGCCTCCATGTGGCCGTGCTGGCTGTGGCCCAGCAGACTGCCCGCGCCGCGAATTTGTAAGTCACGCATGGCGATGCGGAAGCCGGAGCCGAAGGCTGTGAACTCCCGGATGGCGGAAAGCCGCTTCTGGGCGATGTCGGTGAGGGTCTTGTCCCGCCGGAAGGTGAAGTAGGCGTAGGCTTTCCGGCCCGAGCGGCCTACACGGCCCCGGACCTGGTACAGCTGGGCCAGACCCATCCGGTCGGCGTCCTCGATGATGAGGGTGTTGCAGTTGCGCACATCAATGCCCGTCTCGATGAGGGTGGTGCAGACGAGGATGTCGATCTCGCCGTTCAGCAGATGCTGCCAGACAGGGTTCAGCTCTTCCTCGGTCATCTTGCCGTGGGCGATGCCCACCCGCGCCCCGGGTACCATCTGGCTGACGTGGGCGGCGCAGGACTCGATGTTGTCCACCCGGTTGTGCAGGTAGTAGACCTGACCGCCCCGGGCCAGCTCCTTTTTCATGGCTTCGGCGAGGATGACGTCATTGTACTCGAGCACGAACGTCTCCACCGGCTGGCGCTCGATGGGCGGCTGCTCGATGGTGGAGAGGTCGCGGATGCCGCTCATGGCCATGTTCAGGGTGCGGGGGATGGGGGTGGCCGAGAGGGTCAGCATGTCCACGCCGATGAAGCTCTCTTTCAGCTTCTCCTTGTGCTTGACGCCGAAACGCTGCTCCTCGTCGATGATGACAAGACCCAGGTCGTGGAACCGGACGTCCTTGGAGAGGAGGCGGTGGGTGCCGATGACGATGTCCACGCTGCCGGCCTGCAGGCCCCGCAGGGTCTCTTTCTGCTGTTTGGCGGTGCGGAAGCGGGAGAGCAGCCCGACTTTCACCGGGAACGCCTCCATGCGGGAGATGATGCTGTTGTAGTGCTGCCACGCCAGCAGGGTGGTGGGGGCCAGAATGGCGCACTGCTTGCCGCCCATGACGCACTTGAAGGCCGCGCGGAAGGCGACCTCTGTTTTGCCGACGCCCACGTCGCCGCAGAGCAGGCGGTCCATGGGCCAGCCCTTTTCCATGTCCTTCTTGATCTCTGCGGTGGCGGTGAGCTGGTCGTCCGTCTCGTCGTACTCGAAGCGGGACTCGAAATCGCTCTGCCACTCGCCGTCGGCGGGGAAGGCGTAGCCTGTGGCCTGACGGCGGCGGGCGTAGAGCTCGATGAGCTCCTGGGCCATCTCTTCGGTGGCCTTTTTGACCTTGGCGCGGGTGCGCTGCCACTCGGTGCCGCCCAGCTTGGCAAGCTTCACCTTTTCCTCGTCGCCGGGGGCGGTGTAGCGGCTCAGCAGATCGAGCTGAGTGACCGGCACATACAGCACGTCGGAGCCGGAATACTGGATTTTCAGATAGTCTTTGATGGCGCCCTGCACCTCGAGACGCTGGATGCCCGCATACATACCGATGCCGTGGCTCTGATGCACCACATAGTCGCCGGGCTTGATGTCCGAGAGGCTGGACAGGGCGTTTTTGTTCTTCTTGCGCTTTTTGTTCTCGGCGGCCTCGTCGTCCAGACCGTGACGCCGGGACGAGATGACCGCCACGCGGGCGAACGGGAAGGTGCAGCCCGCCGTGAGGTGGCCGGGCAGTACTTGAACCAGACCTTTCGCGGGCCGGACGTCCCGGCTCATGCTGACGGCATAGCCCTTGTCAGCCAAATCGCGGGTAAGGGCCGCTGCACCCTTGGGCGTGCCGGCGAAAAGGGCCACGGCGTACCCCTGCTGGATCAGCGGGTCGAGGTCTTCCCGCAGGGAAGCGAGGTCGCCGCCCCAGTTGGGAGCCGCGAAGGCCTCGGCGTTGATGAGGTCTTTCAGCTTGAACTCGTTCATGCCCCGCAGGAAGTTCTCGCAGAGCAGGGTGCTCTGGTCCTGCGCCGCAATGGCGAGGTCGTCCATGGTCTGGTAGAGCACATCGAGGCCGGGGCAGATGACGCCCTCCTCGAGCAGGCCGGTCAGCTCTTCGCTGCGGCGGAACTCGGTGGCTTTCTGGGCGTCCCGGATGCCGCCCACCTCGTCGAGGATGAAGATGGGGCTGCTCAGGTGGTCGAGCAATGTGGCGGGCGTCTCGTACCGCAGACCGTAGTATTTGTCCATAGCCTCGGGCATGACGCCGCTGTCCAGCTGGGCAAGGTCGGACTCCATGGCCTTTTCGAGGGCGGTGCGGCGCTTGCCGCGGGCTTTCTTCTGGGCGGCGCGGAGGGCCTCCGCCGTGTCGGCGGTGCTGCCGAACAGCACCTCACGGGCGGGAGAAAGATAGATCTTTTCCAGCGCACCGTCCCGCCGCTGGGTGAGTAGGTCGAAGGAGGCGAGAGAGTCTATCTCGTCGTCCCAGTACTCCACACGGGCGGGCTGGCGCATATCGGGGGCGTAGATGTCCACGATGTCGCCCCGGACGCTGAACTGTCCCGGGCCGTCCACCTGACTGCGCCGCACGTATCCGGCGGCGAAGAGCCGCTCCACCAGCGCTTCGCGGTTGTAGACCATGCCGGGCTTGAGGGTGAGGGTGTTCTTCTGGAACTCGTCCTGCGGCACGGTGTATTGGAGCAGGGCCTCGGCGGGGACGCAGACGGCGTTCAGCCGTCCGCCCGCCAATGCGCCCAGCACCGACAGACGCCGGTACTCGTACTCGCGGCCCGCGCCCTCGACGGGGCGGAGCATGAAGTCCCGGGGCGGGAATACCGCCGCCGAGAGCCCCAGTGTCTTGAGGTCGTCGGCAAAATGGGTGGCCTCGGCCTCGCCGGGCGTGACGACGCAGAGGATGCGGCCCGTGTCCTTCTGGAGCGCGGCGTAGAGCAATGCCCGGCCTGCCGGAGGCAGGCCGAACAGCGCTGCCGGGCCGGGGGAGGCGAGGCTGGCCGCTGTCTTCTGGTATTCAGGGGTGTTTTTCAGGAGCGCTTCGTACATGGTGGACCTCCTTTCAGCCCTCTCAGTCATCGCTGCGCGATGCCAGCTCCCCCAAAGGGGGAGCCACTGGCGTGTCGGTCAGGCTTGCGCTGGATGAGAGAGGTTTCTTTTGTCGGAAGCGATAGTGCCCTGTTGTCTGGGGGAGGTGCCTGTTCAGATGCCGCTGCCCGTGTAAGCGAGGCCCGGCCTTTTGCGTATGCGCGGGCTTTCAGCAGGCAGCGTGAAGTGGCCCGGCCTGCCAAGGGCTCCCCCTCTGGGGGAGCTGGCGCGTCAGCGCCTGAGAGGGATTACCCGTTATACTTGCTCTGCGCCAGACCCAGCTTGCCGTCCATGATGAGCTTTGCGGCGGCTGCGATGTCGGGGCAGCGGTCGGCGAGGGCCTTGGCGTCGTCGGGCGGGAACCTGCCCAGCACCCAGTCGGCCAAATCGTAGTCCGGGCGGGGCTTTGCGCCCACGCCGATGCGGATGCGGGGGAAGTTCTCGCCGCCGAGGCGGGCGATGATGCTCTTGAGGCCGTTGTGGCCGCCCGCAGAGCCGGAGGGCCGGATGCGCAGCTTGCCGGGGTCCTGGGTGATGTCGTCGCACAGGACGATGACGTGGTCGGCAGGGATCTTGAAGAAGCCCGCCAGCGGGCCGATGGAGTCGCCCGAGAGGTTCATATAAGTCAGGGGCTTCAGGAGCACGACCTTGTGGCCGTCTACCTCGCCCTGCCCCCACAGGCCCTGAAACTTGGTCTTGGAGACGGAGATGCCCCACTTGCCGGCCAGATAGTCCAGCGCGGCAAAGCCTGCGTTGTGACGGGTGCCGTCGTATTTCGGCTCCGGATTGCCGAGGCCGGCAATGAGCCAGATGTCATTGGTGTTCATATTGATATATTCTGCCTTTTTTACGTTGGATCTGTTTTCGAACAATATGTTATTATAACATACGCGCGCGCAAAAAGATACACAAAAAGCAAATAAATATCCCCCGGCCCCGCCGGGGGATATTTATTTATGCCCGAGGGAAGCACCCGCCGGGGCAGGGAGGAAGCTTGCCATATTTTGTTGCACATTGCCGCAAAAATGAGGATTTTAAGCCCGAAATTTCGCTGTTTTTCCCTATTGCCAAGACTGTAGGGGGGGGGGGGTATAATAAAAAATGAGAAATACCCTCAACAAAGAAGTGCAAAAAGCACAAGAAAACGTAGAAAAAGAAAGGAGATCACAAGGTTGACTTTTTGAAATTATCGGTTGTTCCCGCTGCGACTATTTTTTTGACGGAATTGATGAGATGAGCGATTAACTAATCTATTTATGACGGGAAGGTTTTATGCAGTTAAATGTAACAACTGACTATGCAATCAGGATGACACTATTTCTTGCAATCCTTGGAACGCCTATGGGGAGTGAGGATATCAGCAAGCAGATGGGAATCCCGAAACAAATGATTGCTCAGATCGCAAAGCCTCTGCGCAATGCGGGGATCATTGCGACAAAGCGCGGCGTTGGCGGAGGCTTTAGTTTAAACCGAAAACCGGAAGACATCAGTTTGGCTGATATATTCAATGCGGTGGAAGGAACTACCAGGATCAACCGTTGCTTGGAAGAAGATTGCTACTGCTCGCGGCATGCAACGGAGACATGCCCGGTCAGAAAGTTCTATAAGGAGATGCAGACATTTATGGATGAAGCGTTTTCCGGTAAGACAATTGCGTCTTTGATGTAGTCTGCTGTGTATGCAGCATGAGATTCTGAAACAGAATGCGGAGGAAGCAGTTCCACCCACCTCTCAGAGTGCGGAAACACGGTTGCGTGTTCTGAGAAGTGTTGTATAGTGTAAAAACCACAAAAAAACGTAAAAAAGAAAGGAGATTACCACGATGAAGAAGAACAATGCATTCCGCCGGGCAGCAGCTCTGATGGCAGCGTTGAGTATTACGGTGTCTCTGGCGGCTCCGGCCTTTGCAGATACCTACTACATCGACTACGGCGTATTACCATCACCAAAAATGAGGATGGCAGCCAGACCATCGAACAGGGCGGAGATAAATGGACGGACAAGGCCGGGGAGGAGACCGTCATCACCACCTCTAATACGGTCATCACCACGCTGGAGAGCGACCTGGAAGGCCCCGCAGCAGAGGATTCCGACTTTGGCCCTGTGGTAGAGGATAACTACCAGCCGGCCCAGCCGGAGGACGCTGAGAAGCCGGAAGGCGCAGACCAGCCGGAGAGCGCTGAGGAACCGAAAAGCGCAGACCGGCAGGAGAGTGCAGACCAGCAGGCAGCCCCGGCTGCTGCCCCCGCAGACACTACTCCGGTGAACCCAAAGGATGATGGCTTTTGGGGCAACACCATTACGGTGATCAACAACATTGCCGATAAGGTGCTGAACCTCACCCTGAAAGACGTAAAGATCGATGTGAGCGACACCGGAGATCAATATGATTGGGATCAAAAAGGAAAGGCTGCCCTGAGCGTTCAGGGAAAGGGCAATGTGGAGATCGAGCTGGACGGCGATAACGAGCTGAAAAGCGGCACTCAGAGTGCGGGCCTTGAAAAAACCTCCACAGGCACGCTGACCCTGAAGGACGATAATAACGAAGCCGGCAGCCTGACGGCCACCGGTGGGTTTAATAGTGCCGGCATCGGCGGCGGTTACCTTGGCGACGGCAAAAACATCACCATCACCGGCGGCACAGTGACCGCTACCGGCGGCAGCAGTGGTGCCGGCATCGGCGGCGGTAGAGAAGGCAAGGGCGAAAACATCACCATCACCGGCGGCACAGTGAACGCTACCGGTAACGAGGATGGTGCCGGCATCGGCGGCGGCAGCTCCGGCAGCGGCGAAAACATCACCATCAACGGCGGCGAGGTGACGGCCTCCGGTGGCGACAACTGGGACGACTGTGGTGCCGGCATCGGCGGCGGTAACGGCGGCGTCGGCAAAAACATCACCATCACCGGCGGCACGGTGAACGCTACCGGTGGCTACGGTGGTGGTGCTGCCGGCATCGGCGGCGCCTTCGCCAACGGCGAAAACATCACCATCACCGGCGGCACGGTGAACGCTGCCGGTAGCTACTTTGACCACGGTATGGGTGCCGGCATCGGCGGCGGCGGCAACAGCAGCGGCAACAACATCACCATCACCGGCGGCACGGTGAACGTTACCGGTGGCTACGGTGGTGGTGCCGGCATCGGCGGCGGTGCTGAGGGCGGCGGCGGCAACAACATCACCATCAAGGGCGGCACAGTGACCGCTACCGGTGGTGGCTACCGTGGCAACAGTGGTGCCGGCATCGGCGGCGGCAGCTCCGGCAGCGGCGAAAACATCACCATCAACGACGGCAAGGTGACCGCTACCGGTGGCAGCTATGCCGCTGGCATCGGCGGCGGCAGCGTCGGCGCTTGGGGCGGTGACGCCGGCAGCGGCAAAAACATCACCATCAACGGCGGCACGGTGAACGCTACCGGCACCGATGGTGGTGCTGGCATCGGCGGCGGTGAGAACGGCAACGGCGAAGACATCACCATCACCGGCGGCAAGGTAAACGCTTCCGGTGCCTACGGTGGTGCCGGCATCGGCGGCGGTGTCAATGGCATCGGCAGCAAGGTCACCGTGAGCGGAGCCGCTCAGGTGACGGCGACGGCGACCGGCAGCGGCCCTGACTGGTCCGGTGTCGGCACCGGTGCTACCATCGGTAACGGCGGCAGTAAGACGCCGGATGGACCTGTCGACGGCAAGGAGATCCAGGCAGACATCAGCCACCTGACCACCGGCTACATCCACCACATCATCTACAACCCGGACCTGGACTTGGACGGCAAACCGGACGGCATCCTGAAGGAGTGGTGGGAGTTTGCGCTCCCCAAGCCCATCCCGGACGGGGAGAGCCTGGACCTCCATGTGGAGACGCTGAAGGGCGCCCCCCTGCTTTTTAACACCCGGCAGCAGGGCAGCACCCTGCGGGTGACGACCGACAATCTGTCCGCCCGGCTCCATGGCACCCGGCAGGCGCTGGAGACCCTGCAGGAGCAGGGGGTGGAGCAGATCCAGTTTGTTACCACCCTCAAAACGACCACCCTGTCGGTGGAAGACCTGCTGACAGAGGGGGGCAGCTGGTTTGCTCTGGAGCACGACGGCCTTGCGAGCCGGCGGCTGAGCGCAGCTCAGGCCGAGAGCCTGAAGTGCTGGAGGCACTAAAAAATACAGACCCCTTACAGGGGCCGCCTTGGGGAATCACCCGGGGCGGCCCCTTTTTTTGTAATTCGTAAAACCACTCGCTAGGCGAGTGGTTTTCATTATACAAAAAGCCGCCGTGCGGGCGGCACGGCGGCGTGGGGAGCGGGGGTCAACCCTGCTCTTTTTCGAGTTTCTGCTTCTTTATAATGTACGCTTCCATTTTCGGCTCAGCCCAGCCGTCGAGGTTGGTCTGACGCTCCCGGGCGATGCCAAGAGCCTGCGGGGGGACGTCCTTGGTGATGGTGCTGCCGGCAGCGGTGTAGGCCCCGTCGCCGATGGTGACGGGGGCGACAAGGTTGGTGTTGCAGCCGATGAAGCAGTAGTCGCCGATTTGAGTGCGGAACTTGTCCTTGCCGTCGTAGTTGCAGGTGACGGTGCCGCAGCCGAAGTTGCAGTATTTGCCCACATCGCTGTCGCCGATGTAGGTCAGGTGGCTGACGGTATTGCCCCGGGCAAAGTTGGAGTTCTTCGTCTCGACATAAGCGCCCAGATGCACGCCGTAGCCGGTGACGGTGTTGATGCGCACATGGGTGAAGGGACCGATGTTGTTGTGGGGGCCGAGGTGGCTGCTGTAGACCTGGCTGGCGTTGACGGTGGTGCCTTCGTCCACGGTGCTGTCCTCGATGAGGGTGCTGGGGCCGATGACGCAGCCTGCGCCGATGGTGGTCTTGCCGCGCAGGATGGTGCCTGCGAGGATGACGGCTCCCGGGGCAATGACTACTTCAGAGCCGATCTCCACATTGCGGCTGCGGATGTCCACGCCGTTTGCGATGTGGCGCAGCAGCATCTCTTCGCGCTGGGCCTCGGCAGCGTCCAGCTTTGCCTTTGCGGCAGCCAGTGCGGATGTGTCAATGTTTTGCATAAATAAAAAACCTCCTCCCAAAACGGCCTCCGCAGCGGCGGCGGAGCCCCTGCGGAGAAGGGTTTTGTTGTATCCAAGACAGGACAAACTCGGGAGCAATCACCCTGGAAAAACAGGGTAAAGGGTTTGATGGATGGAAAGTTGTATCCATCACCCTAAAAATGGCTTAAAACCTTAAAAAACCTCTCGAAATCTTTCCCATTTTATATTACCGAAAAAGTAAGTAAAATGCAAGAGTTTGCACAAAAAATATCAAACAAATTCGGTGATTTGCCCGATGGAATAGACGTGAAATTCTGGTATAATGGTTTAGCATTCACAGAGAAATGTTTATCGTATGACAAGACAGAGCATCGATAAGACCGCCGGAGCATCGCGCCGGGGGCCATCATTTGGGAGGTAAACACGCATGAGCAAAAAGTATCTGTACTACTTCAGCGAAGGCAACGATGCCTTTGGCGGCGACAAGGTCACCATGAAGAACATTCTGGGCGGCAAGGGCGCTGGTCTGGCTGAGATGACTGCAGCCGGTATGCCGGTGCCGCAGGGCTTCACCATCACCACCGAGGCCTGCACCCAGTATTACGCAGACGGCCGTCAGATCAACGACGAGATCACCGCTGACATCTTCGAGCACGTCAAGGGCCTCGAGAAGATCACCGGCAAGACCTTCGGCGACAACGAGAACCCGCTGCTGGTCTCCGTCCGTTCCGGCGCACGTCAGTCCATGCCCGGCATGATGGACACCATCCTGAACCTCGGCCTGAACGACGAGGCTGTTGAGGGTCTGGCCAAGAAGACCAACAACGCCCGTTTCGCATATGACTGCTACCGCCGCTTCGTGCAGATGTTCGCCGACGTCGTCATGATGGTCCCGAAGAGCCTGTTCGAGGTCGAGATCGATAAGATGAAGGAAGCCAAGGGCGTCAAGAACGACGTTGACCTGACTGCTGACGACCTGAAGGAACTGGTCGGCACCTTCAAGAAGATCTATGAGGACAACGAGGGCAGACCCTTCCCCCAGGACCCCAAGGACCAGCTCATCGAGGCTGTCAAGGCCGTCTTCCGCAGTTGGGACAACCCCCGTGCAAACGTCTATCGTAAGATGAACGAGATCCCCTACGAGTGGGGCACCGCTGTCAACGTCCAGCAGATGGCTTTCGGTAACTCCGGCGACCGCTCCGGCACCGGCGTTGCATTCACCCGTGACCCCGCCACCG
>OLNP01003662.1_pt1 | contig 9912 bp, 7 predicted proteins | sample 1671951 | NCBI WGS metagenome assembly OLNP01 (sample SAMEA3136629, study PRJEB25190) | human gut metagenome | biome: human gut; feature: human-associated habitat; material: faeces | place: Austria | collected 2013
CGGCACGAGCCACTACTTCGGTGACAAGTTCAGCCGCGCCTATGACGTGACCTTCACGGGCCGCGACAACACCCTGCAGTATCCGTTCCAGACCTCCTGGGGCGCGTCCACCCGCCTGATCGGCGCCATCATCATGACCCACGGCGACGACGACGGCCTGATCCTGCCCCCGGCCATCGCGCCCATTCAGGTCGTGATCGTGCCCGTGGCTGCCCACAAGCCCGGCGTGCTGGACAAGTGCCGCGAGCTGGCCGCCGAGATCGGCCAGTATGCCCGCGTCAAGCTGGACGACAGCGACAAGCAGCCCGGCTGGAAGTTTGCCCAGTGGGAGATGAAGGGCGTGCCCGTGCGCCTGGAGGTCGGCCCCCGCGACATCGAGAACGGCCAGTGCGTGCTGGTCCGCCGCGACACCCGCGAGAAGCAGTTTGTGAAGTTTGAGGAGCTGGCCACGGCCATCCCCGCTGCCATGGAGGCCCTGGCAAAGGACCTGTATGACCGCGCCCTGCAGAACCGTGAGAACCGCACCTACAGCGCCACCACGATGGACGAGGTCAAGCAGCTTGCCAAGGAGCACACCGGCTTTATCAAGACGATGTGGTGCGGCGACCTCGCCTGCGAGGAGGCCATGAAGGCCGACGCTGGCCTGTCCAGCCGCTGCATGCCCTTTGCCCAAGAGCACCTGAGCGATGTCTGCCCGGTCTGCGGCAAGCCCGCCCAGAAGATGGTCGTCTGGGGCGTAGCGTACTAAGAAAAAAAGCGGTGCCCCGGCACCGCTTTTTTGTTTACAACCGTAGGGGCGGATTCCCTATCCGCCCGTCAAGCGGCGGCACGGCTCGGGCGGATATGGAATCCGTCCCTACGATACAATGATGAAAATTTTAGTTGCAACTTTATTAGTCTACGCCCTCGGCCTGCTGTTTACAGCGGTGGGCAGTCGGCTGGCGGGGCGGTGCACTACCTGGTGCTGCGCCCTGCTTGGGCTGCCCATGTGGGTCGTGGGCGGTACGGTGGCACCGTTCTGCCTGGCGCTGCCGCAGCTGATGCTGGCATTTCTGGCGGCGGGCATGTCGGTCACGGCGCTGGCCGTCGGCACCGCACTGGCGGGCGCTGTCACGAATCTGGGGCTGGCGCTCTCCGTCTGTCTGCTGCGCAAGAGGCACTGCGCCGTGGCGGACCGGGACGAGTTCTGCCGCAAATGCCTGTTGCTGCTGGCGGCCTGCGGCGTGCTGGCCGTGTTTGTGCGGGACGGCGAATTGAGCTACACCGGCACCGGACTGCTGATGCTGCTGTTCGTGCTCTTTGTCATGATGAGCATTGTGTTCCAGCACAAATTCACCTACGGTGATACGATCAAGGCGGTCTCCACGTCCGAAAAGCATCCCAGCCCGCAGCTGGCCGCGCAGGAATACGGCTACACCGCCCACACGATGGCCTTCCCGGTCATGAACGTCCGGAACGCACTGACAAATCTGGCGGGTGTCGTGGGCGGGCTGGCCCTGCTGGCGGGTGGGGCACAGGCGCTGCTCTACAGCGCCACGACGCTGGCAAACCTCACAGGCACGATCCAGGCCCTCTGGGCGGCGACGCTCATCAGCTTCGGGTTCTGTATCCCTCTGCTGGTCGAGGCGCTGAATCACCCGCTGGGCTCGGTCTGGAAGTGGTTCTCAGTTCGCTGCCGCTACTACCCGCCGGATTCGCTGCCCATTCAGCTTTTGAACAGCGCGATCCTGAACCTGACGCTGGCGCTGCCGATTTCCAGCCTGATGTACCGCCACAAGCTGCCCGTCGGCGCGCAGTTCCGCAGCTATGAAGTCCCCGTCTGCGCCGCCATGGCGCTGGTGCTGTTGCTCCCGCCGCTGTGCAGGCACAAGCTGAAGCGCGGGCAGGGGTGGGGGTGTTTGGCGCTGTATTTTGCGTATCTGGCCGCCGCGTTGTTGCTGCCAAGAGCCGGGGCGTAAAGGATGTATGCTTGTGCTGTCGAAAACTTGTGCGGAGGGGTCAAGACCCCTCCCTACGATACCGCTTTCCAGGGTTCTGTAGGGAGCGGTCTTGACCGCTCCGTGCCCGCTTACCATTGTGACACACAATAAAAATCCCGCAACACGGTAGGGGCCGCACATGTGCGGCCCGCAGCCTTCCGGCAGAACCCGTCCGCCGGGCATGCCCGGCCCCTACAACGCAGCAGCGGCCCACGCTTCGTTTTTCCCGAAGTGTGGGCCGCTGTTTTATTTGCTTATCTCCGCGCAAGCCTCTTTAATGATCTCCCGCTCGACGAAATGCAGCTTTTTGCCGTTGATCAGCTGGTAATCCTCGTGCCCCTTGCCCGCGAACAGCACAATGTCGCCGGGCTCGGCCATTTTCACCGCGGCGTAAATCGCCTCGCGGCGGTCCGTGATGCAGGTGTAGGGTGCGCCGGGAGCCATGTGGCCCGCAATGTCGCGGATGACGTCCTCGGGCGGCTCATTGTCGGGATTGTCACTCGTGATGATCGTATAGTCAGCGTAGGCGCTTGATGCGTCGGCCAGTTCCTTGCGGCGCACCTGCGTGCGGCCGCCCACCGACCCAAATACACAAAGTAAACGGTGCGGATTGTACGCCCGCAGCGTTTTCAGCGCACTGGTCAGGGCCAGCCCGTTGTGGCTGTAGTCCACAATGAAGGTGCGCCCGGGCAGACCCTCGACGACTTCAAAGCGGCCCTGCACGGGGGTGTGGGCCAGCGTGGCGGCGGCTTGGGCAGGCGTCACGCCGAACGCGCCGCACAGTGCGACGGCGCACAGCGCATCCGAAGCGCTGAACGTGCCGGGGGACATGACCTCGATGTGGGTCGTTTCGCCCGCGTGTACGCAGTCAAAGTCAACGCCGAGGGCGGTCTGGCTGCGGTACTGTGCCAGATTCTGCCCGTGATAGTCGGCGGCATTCTGGATGCCAAAGCTGATCTGTTCGCCTTTAAAGCCCTCGCGCATGAAATTACTGTAGGGGTCATCCACGTTGTAAACCATCGTGTGGGCGTTGTATTCTGCAAACAGGCGGCGCTTGGCGCACTTGTAGTCCTCAAAATCGGGGTGCTCGCCGGGTCCGATGTGATCCTCCGACAGGTTCGTGAAGGCCACGACCTCAAACGGCACGCCGTCCACGCGGTGGTGGCGCAGCGCCTGGCTGCTGACCTCCAGTACGCAGTGGCGCACGCCCGCATCCAGCATCTTGCGGAACAGCCGGTGCAGCTCGAGACTCTCGGGCGTTGTGTTGGCGGTGGCCTCGTGTACGCCCGCAATGTCCACGCCGTTGGAGCCGATGTAGGCGCAGGGCAGACCGGCCTCGGTCATGATGGCCGCGGTCAGCAGGGCGGTGGTCGTCTTGCCCTTTGTGCCTGTAATGCCGATGAGGTGTAGCTCGTCGGCGGGGTTGCCGTAGAAATCCGCACCGATGACGGCCAGCGCCGCGCGGGTGTCGTCGGTGACGATCTGCACAGCGTCCGCGGGCAGGTCGACCCTATGCTCCACCAAAAACGCACGGCAGCCGTTTTGATAGGCGCTTTCGGCGTAGGTATGCCCATCCAGCCACGCACCGACAAGGCAGACGAACAGCGAGCCGGCGCAAGCCTTGCGGGAGTCGTAGGTGATGGCGGTGATGTCCGTTTCGGAGGCGCCTGTGTGGGAGATATGTTGGACAAGGTCGTTTAACTTCATGATAACGTCCTTTTTAAATAAGAAAGAATAAATAATAAATAATAAAGAATGTGGAGTTTTCTCCCTTTGGTCGAAAACGAAATCCGTAGGGGCGCATTCTATATGCGCCCGCGGAAGTTTGCCTTGCCGCAAGCGGGCACGGGCGGATATGGAATCCGCCCCTACGTTTTTTGAGCGGAGCGCCAGCGACGCGATTCACCACATTTATTATTTCTTATTTTTTATTTATTATTTGTGTACCGGGTAATACGTCTTAAACTTCTTGAACTGCCTTCTCAGCTGCTCCAGCACGCAGGCATAGCGCACGGGGTTCCACAGCAGGTCGGGCTTGTACAGCAGACTGCACGCCTCCTTGCCCTGCGCTTTCAGCGCCTTGGCGCGGGCGACGAGGTCCTTGTCCTCGGTGTAGGTGAAGGCCACCTGCGCGGGGACGTGATGCCAGAACACCTCGTTCTTGTTCAGCACGCAGTCGGTGCCGCCGTCGTTCCACTTTTCCACAACCAGCCTGGCAATGTTCATGCCGGTGGCAGTCACATAGTAGTTGCTGCGGCCCTGGCGCAGGTTGATCTCAAACACGCGGTAGTCGCCGGGGGTGCCGCTGTACTTGATGTCAAAGTTGGAAAAACCGGTGTAGCGGCAGGCCTCCAGCATCTTGCGGATGTTTTCCACCAGCGGCAGGGAGGTCGTGTCCTCACTGACGATGGCGGCATGGTTGCCCAGACCGTGGGGGGTGTGCTCCTCGACCATCGTATGGCCAAGGCACATGGCGCGGACCTTGCCGTTCTCGTCGGAGAATGCCGTCAGCACGCGCATGTGGTCGTCGCCGCCCGGCACCATCTTCTGCAGGACCATGCGGTCCGGGTAGCCGCTGGCATAGATCGTTTTGACGATCTCGGCGGCCTCGGCGGGGGTGGCGGCGGTGTAGACTTTCTTCATCGTGTCAAACGGATGCTTCCAGTAATCAACGCTGGACGACGGCTTGACGATGATGGGGTAGGCAAAGCCCAATTTATCCTCGGTCAGCTCGGCGGCATCGACAGGTGCGGTCAGGATTTTCGAGTCGGGGTAGGGGATGCCGAACTTCTCGCAGACCTCGTAGAACTCGGCCTTTTTCTGGATGGAGCCGTACAGGTCGGCGGCAGGGCCGGGGGCGATATACTCGGTCAGCTCGGCCTTGCGGCGGATGATCATCGCGGCGTAATCGTCGGTGCAGCCGAACAGATAGAGCCGCTTGCCCTTATGCTGTGCCGCAAACTCGTGCAGAATGCGCAGCATTGTGTCCTCGTTGTCCATATCGGGCACGGTGGTAAAGTGGATGATTTTGGAATACTTGGTCGGAGCCATCGGGTAGCGGCCATAGGCGTAGCTCTCGACGCCGTAAGCCTCATGGAACGCCCGGGCAAAGTTATAGCAGTTCAGGTCTGCACCAAGGAATACAGGGATAATGTCGGACATGGGAAAGTACATCTCCAATTTTTCAAATTAGGCTTCCCCTGAGGGGGAAGCTGTCCGCGCAGCGGACTGATGAGGGGCAGCCTTGCGGCGGCAATCCGTTTGCGGGCAATAGCGCAAGCTCGCCCCTCATCCGGCCTCGGGCGGGGCCTCGGCCACCTTCCCCCCTTTGGGGGAAGGCTCATAAGATTCACGCATCAAACTTCTCAAAGAACTGCTCATGCCACGTCAGGAAGGTGTAGGCAGTCCAGATCTTGCGGCGCTCGTGCTTGGGGTCGGCCAGCATGGCGACGAGCTTGTCCTGGTCGAAGTACTCCGCCGCCACATCGCTCATGAAGCTCTTGCGCACCTTGGCGGAAAACGCCGGGTCCTCGAGCCACTTGGCAATCGGCACGGGGAAGCCCTTCTTCGTGCGGTTGGCCCAGGCGTCGGGCAGGGTCTTGTTGGCGGCGGTGCGCAGCACGGCCTTCGTGTCGCCGCGCAGCTTGTAGCTGTCGGGGTAGGTCTGGGCCTCGCGCAGGACCTCGCGGTCCAGATAGGGCACGCGCAGCTCAAGGCTGTGTGCCATGCTCATCTTGTCGGCCTTCAGCAGAATGTCCCCGGGCAGCCACAGGTTCAGGTCAAGGTACTGCTTTTTTTCCAGCTCGCTCAAGTCCTTGACGCGGTCATAGATCGGCGCGGCGACCTCGCGGGCCGTGGGGCCGACGCGGTACTTAGGTCTAAGAATGTCGTAGGCATCCTTCTCCTCAAAGACATGCGCCTGGCCGATGAACCAGTCCTCGGGGCGGCCACTGCCCTTGATGATGAAATCGTGCCCCTTGAAGTAGGGCAGGTGCTGGCTGGCATCGCTGGCCAGATGGCGCAGCGGCGCGGGGATGTGCTTGTATTTCTGCATCAGCGGGGTGTCGGCGTACCACTCGTAACCGGCGTAGATCTCGTCCGCGCCCTCGCCGGACAGCACCACCGTGACATGCTGGCGCGCCAGCTGGCACAGGAAGTAGAGCGGCACGCTGGACGGGTTGGACTGGGGCTCGTCCATGTGGTACTGGATGTCGGCGAAGGCGTCGAGGCACTGCTCTTTCGTCAGCATCTCGCGGTAGTTCTTGATGCCGAGCTTCTGGCTCAGCTCGCCCGCCTCGGTGGTCTCGTCAAATTTATGCGTGCCGTCGGGGCTTGCAAAGCCGACGGAGAAAGTCTCGTCGGGCATCAGGCAGGCCGTGATATAGCTGGAATCGACACCGCCGGACAGGAACGCGCCCAGCTTGACATCGCTGATGCGGTGGGCGGCCACGCTCTCCCGCACGCGGGCATCTATTTCATCGGCGGCGGCCTCGTAGGAGAGCGTCGTGGGGTGGCGGAAATCGACATCCCAGTAGCGCTCGATCTGCATCTTGCCGTCCCTGTAGGTGAACCAGTGGGCCGGGGGCAGCTTGTAGGTCCCCTTGAAGAACGTCTCGTTCATGGCGCTGTACTGGAAGGTCAGGTAGGGGCGCAGGGCCTCGGCGTTGACCTCGCGGCGGAAGCCGGGGTGCTCAAGCAGGCTCTTGATCTCGGAGCCGAACAGCAGCTCGCCCGCGTCGGTCTGGGTATAATAGAACGGCTTGATGCCGAAAATATCGCGCGCGCCGTACATCTCGTTCGTTTTCGTGTCCCATACGACGAAGGCAAACATGCCGCGCAGCCTGGCGGCCAGCGCCGTGCCGTACTCCTCATAGCCGTGGATGATGACCTCGGTGTCGCAGTGGGTCTTGAAGATGTGCCCCTTGGCCTGCAGCTCGGTGCGCAGGTCCATGAAGTTGTAAATTTCACCGTTGAACACGCAGACGACGGTGCCATCCTCATTGTACATGGGCTGCTTGCCTGCGGCCAGGTCGATGATGCTCAAACGGCGGAAACCCAGCGCAATGGCCGTGCGCGGGTCGTCGCCGCTGATATGGTAGCCTTCCATATCGGGGCCGCGGTGTATAATGCGGTCCGCCATTCTGTGCAGGATGGCCTCGCGCTGTTCACGCAGACCGGTAAAGCCAACAAAACCACACATGGTACATTCCCTTTCTCTCTATAGGCGCAATCATAGGATTTTAACTTATATATTTGTATATTGTACCACAGATGAGGGGAAAAGAAAAGTAGACGGGGAAAATATGTGAAGAAAAGTGAAGCGCAAAATGGCTTCCCCCACAGAGGAAGGCCTGACAAACAAAAGCGGCAGGATGCCGAAACATCCTGCCACAGAAATATAACGTTACGCTTCCTCTTCCGTCGTCACCTTATCGGTTTTTCCCTCGCCGTCCAGTGCTTCCTCCAGCGTGTGCCAGGCCAGCACGGCGCACTTGACGCGGGCAGGGACGTGGGCAATGCCCTGCAAAGCGGCTACGTCCTCCAGGTCGTCCAGCTCCTCGGGCGTGATCTTGCCCTTGATCATCTGGAAGTACAGGCTGATGAGGCGGTGCGCGTCCTCGACGGTGCGGCCCTTCACAAGGTCGATCATCAGCGAAGCCGACGCCTGCGAGATGGCGCAGCCGCTGCCGATAAACCCGGCGTCCTCGATTTTGCCGTCCTTCACGCGGAGCTGCAGCGTGATGTCGTCACCGCAGCTGGGGTTGACACCCTCCAGGCTGTGGGTCGCCCCCTCGACGGGGTGGCGGTTCTCTTTGCTGCGGCTGTTCTCGGTAATGATCTGGGTATACAATTCGTTCAGGTTCACAGGCCCATCACCTTTCTGACATTTTCAAGATTTTCCAGCAGGGCGTCCACGTCCTCGGGTGTGTTGTAGATCGCCACGCTGGCGCGGCAGCAGCTGCCGATGCCCAGGAACTCCATCAGGGGCTGGGCGCAGTGATGCCCGGCACGCACGGCCACGCCGCCCGCGTCCAGAATCGTCGCTACATCGTGGGGATGCACGTCGTTGACATTGAAGCTGACAACGCCGTAACGGCCCTCGGCCACAGGCTCACCGTAGACGGTCAGCCACGGCATGGCGCGCATACCGGCCAGCATACGGTCCAGCAGCGCATGCTCATGGGTCTCCATGGCCTCCCAGCCGATGCCCTTCATATAGTCGATGGCGGCGGCAAAGCCGACCTCGCCGCCGACGTTGCGGGTGCCGGCCTCAAACTTGCGGGGGCCGTCGGCCCAGGTCGCGCCGCTTTCATGCACAGCGCCGATCATATCGCCGCCGCTCATGAACGGGGGCATCTTTTCCAGCAGTCCGGCGCGTGCGTACAGCGCACCGACGCCCATGGGGGCGTACAGCTTGTGGGCAGAGCAGGCCGCAAAATCCACGTCAAGCTTCTTGACGTCCACGGGGGTGTGGGGCGCGCTCTGGGCGCAGTCCAGCACGACGACAGCGCCCACGGCGTGGGCACGCTTCACAATTTCTTCCACAGGCGCGCGCAGACCCAGCACGTTCGAGACCATCGCCACGGCGACGACCTTCGTCTTGGGGGTGATTTTTTTGTCCAGCTCCTCGGTGGTCAGGCGGCCGTTCTCGCCGGGATACATATAAACCAGCTTCGCGCCGGTGGCCTTGGCCACGCGCTGCCACGGCACCATGTTGGAGTGGTGCTCGGCCACGGAGATGACGATTTCATCGCCCTCATGCAGAAAATTCATGCCGTAGCTGTAGGCGACGAGGTTCAGGCTCTCCGTCGTGTTCTGGGTGAACACGATCTCGTCGTCCTCTGCGTTAAAGAACTGCGCTACGGTGTGGCGGGCTCCCTCGTGGGCGTCGGTGGCGCGCATGGCCAGCTCGTAAACGCCGCGGTGGGGGTTTGCGTTCTCTTTCGTATAGTAATCGACCACCGCGTTCAGGACCTGCATGGGGTGCTGGGTCGTGGCGGCGCTGTCCAGATAGACAAGACGATTGCCGTTTTCGTCGGCAGCCAGAATCGGGAAATCAGCCGTCCAGTTCATCATTCAGCCTCCGTGCAACATTTTCACGTACTTCATCCTGCAAAGAATCCAACGGGATCTTATCAATGGCCGGGGCAAAACGGGCGTCCACCATCAGGCGGCGGGCCTGTGCTTCGCTCAGGCCGCGGGAGCGCAGATAGTAGAGCTTGTTCTCGTCGAGACGGCCCACGCTGGCGGCGTGCTGGCCCTCGACCTCCTCCTCACCGCAGAGGATGAGGGGGGCGGTACGGTTGCGGGCGCTGGGGCTGAACAGCAGCACGTCCTCGCTCTCATGGCCGACGCCGCGCTTGGCACCGCGCTGGAAATCGACAGTACCGCGCAGAATTTTATCGGCACTGCCGGTCAGCACACCGGCGGTGTGCATCTCGCACAGGGTATCCTTGCCGGTGTGGACGGACACGTCGTTGAAGTCCAGCACGTCATTGCTGTGGCCGAAGTAGACGGCATCGAGATCGTACTCGCACTTGTTGTGGTTCAGCAGCGTGCGGGCACCGCAGGCGACGACGGAGCCGCCCAGCTCAATGCGGACCTGCTCCACGCGGGCGGAGGTGCCCTGCTCAATGGCAACGGCGTTCCAGCGGCGGGCACGGTTGCCCAGCAGCTGCACCTGCACCAAAACTACATGCGCACCCTCGGCGGCGCGGATGCGGGTCAGGTTGGCGGAGACGCCGCCCTCGGCATCACCGCGCACGACCTGCACGACGGTCAGGCTGCTGCCCTCGGCGGCGTCAATGGTCAGGTAGGTCAGCGCGTGGGGGTGGGCGGCGTCCAGCGTGTTTTCAAACACGATAGGGGCGTCAGCTGTGCCGGAAACGGCCAGATGATTGACCAGGTTGGCATTCTCGGCCAGCCAGGTGTC
>OLNP01003663.1_pt1 | contig 9911 bp, 10 predicted proteins | sample 1671951 | NCBI WGS metagenome assembly OLNP01 (sample SAMEA3136629, study PRJEB25190) | human gut metagenome | biome: human gut; feature: human-associated habitat; material: faeces | place: Austria | collected 2013
TTGTCAGACGCGTGTTTGGTGTGGATGAGGTAATCCTCATATCGCATAATAATGTCACTCATGCGAAGGCCCTTCCGAAATCGATCAAAATCGTGGTCGCATATTTTTAAGAATCAGAAAAAATCGAACGTTGCGCATGATCTTCAGAATTCTTAAGAAATTATGCGATCGAAATTATTTCTACCGCCTGTTTCACAGGAAGTGATGTTACTATAGCGCAAACATCGGAAAATTTCAAGGAAAAAGTAGTGATTTCGAAATTTTTGTAAATTATGACTAGGAGTTATGTTAATGATATTATGTCAATAAAGGAACTGCGCCGGCGTTGAAATCCACTACTTTTTGCAAAAAGCACAACATATGGTGCCGCATCCGCGTGTGCGGGTCGAAATCTTGAAATGAAAGAAAATGCTTCGAAGTATGCACGGATAGTAAATTATATTTACATTTTGTCGTATGCAGGAACTCCTTCATCGCCTGCGTCGGCGAGCGCTCTTTTTCCGCGTACCACCCAGAATGCCCGCAAGAAGCGCGGCCGCAAGCATACAGACCGCCGGAGTCAGCATATGTGCCTGCGTATTTCCGAAAGCCGTCAGCCGCGCCAGAAAGCAGACCGCAAAGCAGCAGCCCGCAACCGCAAGTGCAGCAGGCAGCCGCTTCCCGGCCGTATGCTTCGCAGCCAGAAAGCTTCCGAGAAAAACCGCCGCAAAGCAGATGCAGCAGGCCGCCGCCGGGATCTGCTTTTGATCGACCACACCGCCGAGCACGAGTCCTGCCCCCAGCGCAGACAGGGCCAGAAGCGCTGCGCAGGCGATGGCAAGGCATTGCAGAACTGTTCGCAGGAAACTTCCGTTCCAGAATTTTGTTTTCATGTGTTCTCCCCTCCTCTGCCAAAGGGTATGTTTGTCCGGACAGAAAAAGAACCGGCTGAGGTCAATTGGAAGCGACCCCGCCGGTTTTTAAATATTTTCAATAGAGCGAAAAGAGATTTTTCAGAGGTATCTGCCTATTTGCTGAATTTCTTTCGAATTTCAGCCTGTTGGCCGCAGGTCATTTTTCCCTCCGGACATTTGCCGGAGACGAAGCACGTCGGGCCGTAGAGACTGAACAGGAGCGGCGAGGTCTTCCGCAGCGCCGCAAGCGCGGCGCAGGCCGCGTCTCGGATCTCCCACTGGGCGCGATTGCAGCAGCGCAGGCGGAAAAAGACATACAGCTCCCCAGCGTTCATCGTCGTCAGCACCGGGACAGTCTGCCCGCTGAGCAGCAGATAGGACAGCACGTCCTCCCCTGCCCCCGCTGCCCGGAGCTGCGCGGCAGCTTCGTCGGCCAAGCGGAACGCTTCGCGGTACTGCGCCTCCATTCCGGCCTGCCGGACGCTTTCAGGCAGGACATAGCGGTCATAGCGCGCCGTTTTCAGCAGCTCCGGCGCACAGAGCGCCTGCATCCGGTGACGCGTCAGATGCGTGAGCGCCGCAAGAGACAGTCCGCCGAACTGCAGCGTATAGCTCGCCTGCTCCAGCTCCCGTTTTCGCGGCTGGGCCAAAAGGGATTTGAGCAGCGCCGTCTGCTCCGGTTCCGTCAGCGGCTGCGGCACATAGCCGCGCGCAAGCTGATACGCGCCGCAGATCAACCCTTCTGCATCCTGCGGCGCAGCAAGAACTGTAACAGGTGCTTTCGACGCAAGCAGCTGTACCTGCCGCGGGCAGAATGCGTCCGACTGACGATAGGCCTCCGGCTTACGGACAGCCAAAAACGGCAGCTGCCGCTCACACTGCGCAAACAGGCTCTCGCCCAGCGCACGCAGCTCCGGAATGCGGCTGCCGCGTCCATAGGTCAGCTCGTTCATCACGTGCACAAGCTCCCGTGCATTCATGGAACAGAAGAAATTGCTGCAAAAGCAGTACGGCAGGACGAAGCGCGCGTCCTCCTTCGGAATGCCCGCAGCCTCCAGCGCGTCATAGGTGCGGAACAGCGATGCTGCCGTGTTTTCAAATACCACCCGCTGTGCGTCGTCCGCGAAAGCAGGCGAAACATACCCGGCCTTGGAAAAATCGACGTAGCGCCGGGATTTGACCGTAAACGAGGCCAGCCGGAACTCGATCAGAAACTGCTCCGCCAGAACGGAGACATTTTCAAACGATAAGTTTACATAACAATGCTCCAGTACCGAGGTATGCCCGGACGAGAGCACTTTGCCGATCAGCTTTTCATTCTTTTCCTGCCCGGCGGCCAGTGATTTCGCATAAATCTCGCCCGCCGTGCCGTCCATCGTGGAGATCCGGCCGCCGGAGGCGATGATCGCAGCCGCTTCCGGGCTGACATTCAAAATTGATACACTTCCCTGCATAGCTGTTCCTCCTCAGCGAAACGGGTTTCCCTGTTCGTCGTAAATTTCCAGCCGTTTGATGCGCGCAAAGTCCGGCTTCTGCTCCGGCAGATAGCGCTCGATCGCGTTGACCAGCAGCTGCGGGTTGCAGCTTGGATTCTGCGCGGAGACGAGAACCGTCAGCTCCAGCTCCTGAGCGGACGCTTTTCGCATGGAAAGCCCAAAAATCATGGGCGTGAGATCAAGCTCCGCCTCCCCGCCGCTTTTCGTACGCTTTTTGACAAGCACGGGGCCGCCCGAAAACAGCTCCATGATCGTCCGCTCGGCCTGTTCCGGTACACCCCGGTCATATTCCAGCGTGATCTGCGCGCGCAAACGCGTTAGGTGCTTGATCTTAACGGCGCTTTCATACGCCTCCAGCACTCGGATGCCTGCGGGCATCGTGCGGTTCAGCAGGGCCGGGAGCTTTGCAAGGTCGACAGAGCCGTCCTGAATTTCAAAGTCCAGAATTTCGCAGACGCTCTCCGAGCCGACGGGCAGCGGCAGCGCGATAGAGACATACGCGCGCGGGCTGAAGCCCTGCGAATGCCAGATCATGATATCCGCGCGCTTGAATGCGCGCTGAAACACGCGCATCAGATCCAGATGCGAGAGATAGACCGCGTCGTCGGTCTTTTCAAACAGCAGGCGATTCATCGCACAGCCTCCTTTCGCTCAGCATCCGCGCACCGCAGCCGTTGCAGTGCGTGCGGCAGTCCGGCGTCGCCTCCGAACGCAGCGCCTTTTCACGCTCGTGCAGCAGGAATTTCGTCGTAACGCCGACGTCGATGGTCTGCCACGGCAGAAGCTCGTCGGCGGCAAAGCCGCGCGTCGTGTAGAAATCCAGGTCGAGGCCGGCGCGCCGGAACGCTTCCAGCCACTTTTCATAGTCAAAATACTCGTCCCAGCCGTCGAGCCTGCACCCGAGCCGGTGCGCCTCCAGCAGTGCCTGTCCAACGCGGCGGTCGCCGCGTGCCATGACGGCTTCCAGACGGCTGAGGTCGGATTCGTGATAGCGATAGTCGACGCATTTTGCGTGCAGGTTTGTCTGCAGCAGATGGACGCGCCGCAGATATTCCTCCGGCGTGATCTGCGCTGCCCACTGAAACGGCGTGAAGGGCTTCGGGACAAAATACGCCGTCGCCAGATTGATAGACAGCCCGCGCTTTTTCCCGCTGCCGTTCTCCCGCCAGACCTGAAGGATTTTATAGACCAGCTCCGCAATGCCAACTACATCCTCATCCGTTTCCGTCGGCAGACCCAGCATGAAATACAGCTTCACACTGTTCCAGCCGCCGGAAAAGGCTGTGGCGCAGGTGGAGAGAATTTCTTCTTCTGTTACGTTTTTATTGATCGCGTCGCGCAGGCGCTGCGTTCCAGCCTCCGGTGCGAACGTCAGGCCGCTTTTGCGCACCTTCTGGATGCGCATCATGAGCTCCCGCGAAAAATTATCCGCGCGCAGGCTCGGCAGCGAGAGATTGATCTTGCGCGGCTCACAGTAGTCGAGCAGACCGTCGGCCAGGGCTTCCAGCTCGCGGTAATCGGAGGTCGAAAGGCTGGCCAGCGTGATCTCACTGTTGCCGGAATCTTCGAGGGATTCGATTGCTTGTTTACATAATACATCTGCCGATTTAGCCCTTATCGGCCGGTAGCAGAACCCGGCCTGACAGAACCGGCAGCCGCGGATACAGCCGCGGAAAATTTCAAGATTCGAGCGGTCATGGACGATCTGGGTCGACGGAACGATGGTCTTCGTCGGAAAATATGCCGTATTCATATCCTGCACAATGCGCTTTTTGACGCGCTCCGGCGCGCCGGGTTCTGGCGTGATGGCGGCAAGCGTTCCGTCTTCATGATAGGTATGCGTGTAAAAGGACGGCACATAGACGCCCTCGATTTTCGCGACCTCATGCAAGAATTCCAGCTTCGTCAGCCCCTGCTTTTTTGCGGCGCGGTAGCATTCGATGATCTCCGGCGTGCTTTCCTCCCCTTCTCCGACGGAAAAGAAGTCAATAAAATCCGCCAGCGGCTCCGGGTTGACCGCACAGACGCCGCCGGCAAAAACGATATTTTCCAGTCCGCCGCGGTCTTTGGACAGCAGCGGGATCTGCGCCAGCTCCAGCATATTCAGGACATTTGAATAGCACATCTCATAGCCGAGCGTGAACGCGACCAGATCAAAATCCCTGACTGCGTCGTGGCTTTCCAGCGCCCAGAGTGGAAGACCATGCGCGCGCATCTTGTCCTCCATATCGCCCCACGGCGCAAAAACGCGCTCGCACCAGACGCCGGACATCTCGTTCATCACGCCATAGAGGATCCGCATACCGATGTTGGACATACCGATCTCATAGGTGTCCGGGAAACAGAACGCAACGCGCACATCGACGTCCTTTTTGTCTTTGATGATCTGATTATATTCTCCGCCCACATAGCGTGCCGGCTTCTGGACGCGCATGAGGATCCTGTGGAACTGATCTGTCATGAATAGCTTCCTTCTCTTTTGTGATTCACTCTATTGTACCTGTTCGCGCCGGAAAAAGCAACAAAAAGCTTGCCGGTTTCCCCACTGTTCACTGCACCGTATCCGTACGTCTTGCAAGCATCAGCAGGCGCACGGTCAGATAGGCCGCCGTTCCAAGCGGCCAGAGTCCTGACTTCCTGAAAAAAGTCAGGAACACGCCGATCAGCAGCAGAACCGCGCAGGCTGCGAAGCTGACGATCTCCGAAATATGCTCCGCCTGTGTGATCGGCAGCCGGGCCAGCAGCACGCAGCGGATCATCCGCCCGCCGTCCAGCGGCCAGACCGGCAGCAGATTATAGATCCCCAGCATCAGACTGTATGCGGCGAAGGAAGGCCGCTGCATGCAGAAGGCTGCGCCGCAGATCAAATTGACCAGCGGTCCCGCCAGCGCCGAAAGCAGCTCCTGCCGGTAGCCAAGGCCGGATGCCGCGATCTGAAAGTCTGCAAACCGCAGCGTCAACCGCCGCACCTGTCCGCCGCAGGCCAGCATCATGACAATGTGCGCCAGTTCATGTACCGCCATCGCGCAGAGGATCGGCAGCACCGAGCCGCTGCGGTCAAGCGCCGCAAGGACAATTGCAAACATAAAAAAGCCTGGCCGGAGCTCAATCCCCGGCACCGGTCAGAATCTCAAACGAGCCGGACAGCGCCTCCTGCACGGCCTCTCCTTCCCGCAGCCGTTCCGTCAGTGCTGAAAACGCCTGTACGGTCTTTGTTTTCTGTGCCGCACCGGCAATTTTCGTGATCGCCGCGTCAACCGCCGGTACGCAGGTCTTGAGCGTCCACACAAGCGCCAGCATCGCCAGCAGCAGATAAAGCCGCGAGATCCCGGCTCCCGCTTGCCTTTCGTTTTTACCCCTGTTTTCCTTCATCGCACGCACCTCCTCTGGCAAGCGTATGCGCCAAAAAATATTTTCATGCATCCCTCTTGACAAATCACTGTTTTCTACGTATAATATCCAAGCTGACGGGGTGTGGCGAAGTTTGGTATCGCGCTTGGTTCGGGACCAAGAGGCCTCGGGTTCGAATCCCGACACTCCGACCAAATCCGGCTGAAATCTTCCGATTTCAGCCGGATTTTTTGCGTTTTCAGAACTTTTTCCGATAGAGAATTCTGTGACTTTTCCGTCTGACCCAAACGTGACCCAAACGGGAATTCGGAGCGGAAAGCGCCGGAAAATAAGTTTCGCCGCCTGCCGGAGCAGTTCCGGCAGGCGGTGTGCGCTTTTCTGTTCATTTCTTGTCGTTATCCGACGCTTGCCATGAAGCCGCTGATTTTCTGTGCGGCTTCTTTTTTCATGCCTGCCGTGACATGGGTATACACGTCCAGTGAGAATTCCGCCGAGGCGTGACCGAGGATCTCCGCAACCGTTTTCGGGTCGATACCGCTTTGGATTGCCAGCGTCGAGAATGTGTGTCTGAGGTCATGGAATCTGACGTGTTCCTCAATTCTGGCTTTTTCGAGCAGCTTCTTGTGAATCCGTCCGACGCAGTCCGGACCGTACATTCCACCAGTCTTGGGTGACGGGAACATATACGGACTGAACGGGTGATTCTTGCGGTCTTCGACCAGCAGTCGAATCGCTTCGTCGCTGAGGTAAATCTCCCGGACGGAATTCTCCGTTTTCGGTTCTGTCACGACCAGCTCGCCCTTGCCGCGCGATACAGATTTGGACACGGTCAGCGTTTTCGTCTGCAAATTGAGGTCGCTCCACAGCAGTGCCACCAGTTCCCCGCGTCGCAGACCGGTGCTGAGTTCGAGATAGAACATCGGCAGCACGCCCCAGTCCTCCGCCGCTTTCAGGTAATCGCGGACTTTCTCCGGTGGAATGATCTGCATTTTCTTTTGTTCTTTCTTCGGCAGGCGGCAGCCGTTTGCCGGGTTGTATGGAATCAGCCGTTCTGTGACCGCCTGCTCCAAGCACTGCCGCAGCATCGTGTGCAGTCCGCGAATCGTCTTGTTGCTGAGACTCAGATCGTCCATTTTTTCGTACCGCTGCACTCTGCCGTGCGCCTTCGTCTCATTGTAGAATTTCTGGATTTGCAGCGTTGTAAGTGCTGTCAGTTTGACGTCCCTGATGCGCGGCACGATATGCTGGTCAATGTAGTTCTTGTAATATGCCGCCGTGGATGCTCGAACGGACGGCTTCGCATAGTTCTCGTACCAGAGCTGTGCCCACTCGCCCACCGTGTAGTCGCGCCGCTTCGTGATGTCGATCTTTTCTAGTTCTTCCATCGCCTTTTGCAGCTTCTCTTTGCATTCGCACTGCGTCCGCGCGAGGACGCTCTTTGCGATTGGTTTCCCCGTCTCCGGATCGACGCCTGCTGTGTAGCGCCCCTCCCAGCGTCCGTCTTTCCGCTTGCGGATGTTGCCTTCCCCGTTTGCCCGTTTTTTCGCCATCTGTGTTCCCCTTTCCGTTTTGGTAACACAAACAACTACCACAGAAGAGAGATAAAGTCTAGCAATTTTTTGAAAATTTCGGACATTTTTCAGGAGTTTCCATTTCAGGAAAAAAGCCTATTCTTTGTTTACTGCGGCGCAATTTTTGCGCTGTCAAATTCCCCATCAGCATCCCTTACCGTTCTCGCGCAATCAGAATTATGTAAACTTTCAATTCCATTTGTATTTCGCCACCAGGCATTCTAAATTTATAGCCTTTGCTCATAGTCTTGCGTCTGCTCATGGTCATCCTGTTTATGCCCCATCGCTAGTCGCTTTTGCATCAGCTTTTTGCGGCGCTTGGAGTCGATGCGGATACCCATTGGGTTGCTGGGCGGCGCGGCATTGTCGCGGAAGATCTGTCCCATCTGATGGAACAATCTGACGGTTAAATTCAGAAGATATTCTGACGGAAGCCGTGCGAACTGAGAAGTTATGGACGAAATATGCTCATCTGTAAGCGTCAGAGTTACAGAAGTCTGCTCAGAAGATTCTTCGAGCTGAAAGCGCAAACGCTCCGCTTCCTGAATGATGGCGTTCTTGATGGCACGGAACTCTTTTTGCTGGGAGAGAGGATTGTGCTGCCGAGGTTTGGCTTTGTAATAGCCCTCCAGCGTATCGCGCAAGTCATTCCAAACTGCATAATATTCAGCAACTTCCGGCAGCTTTTCCAGCCCATCCACGATTTCATCCACCTTATCTTTGAGCGACTTTTTGAGATAACCGTATTGTTTTTTGCCGCTGACTGTGCGTAATTCCAACGCAAGCTCCAGCAGCTTTTGTTGAATCGATTCCGGTGGATTTTCAACAGACTCTAGCCGATCAACAATTCTGCGCATGGTTTCCCGCGCCGCTCCGGTCACGTCTTTATAGGCAATATCTTTTTGAACATAGACCGCTTTCAACTCGTCCGCATAGATCATATTCGTTAAAATGGACTGCAAATGTAGCAGCTTGTCTTTGCGCAGAAATCCGTATTTCGGGTCATCCGACCAGAGCATCATGTGAATGTGCGGATGATCGCCTTCGTCGTGAAACGCCGCGTACCACCGAAGCTGCAACGGCGGAATCTGCATGGCTTCCGCAAAGTCTGCCTGTTTGGAGCGCAGAAGCGCCCGCCAGCTTGCGGCGTTATCGTAGCCAAGCCGCGCGGCATCCTCGCGACGCAGCGAGTAAATAATCGTCCAGACGTTGCCCTCATGCGCTTTCAACTCGCCCAACGTCTTTTCCAGATCAACAGCATCTTCGGCTCCAAACAAGCCGTGTTCGCCGTGCTTTTCCGCGCGAGGCCGTGTGGCAATATAGCGCATATAAATGCTGTCTGCGTTTTCAGCCAAAAGCTCCACGCCGTCGCGGGTGGCGATATAATTCATATAACGACCGGCACGGTTTGGATTCAGAAAGCCTGCTTTCTGAATCAGCTTTGACATTTTCACACGCCCCTTTCACTCAACAGCGCATCTTCAAAATCAATTCTCCCGTTCGTTCTTTTGACTTCATCCATACTGAGTCCGCGCATTTTCTGATAGCTCCGGGCGTCAATGTCCGTGTCCGAAGCAAGGATATGGTTGTTGACATTCTGCTCAACTGCCAGCTTGAAAAGCTGCCGTCCAATGCGCTCTGCAAATCGATCCAGCGTTCCAGATAAGATTTGCTGCAAGACTTTTGGAAGGTAACGATCTGCTTTTTCGGCGTATAAGAAGCCGGTATAAAATAAGATTGCCTTTTCAATGTACTCGCTGCGGCTCTGACATTGATCGTCCGCATAACAGTCATCGACGAGCTGCTTACACTCCGGCGTGATCCAGAGTGCAAATTTTTCTTTTCCTTTTACCATTTTTGTGTTCACCTCGTATTTTTCGTCGGAACCCCGCCGTTTTCCTTGAAACGACGGGCTTTTTTCATTCTGCAACGCCCTAGGGCTGTTTTTCGCTGCTTTTGGAACGCCCCCGTAAATACCCGAAACTGCCCGCACCGCGGGCAGATGTGACTGCCAAGGGGCGCGCACGACCCCGCAGCTTTGTCCTGCTTCGCCGCTTGCGGCTTCTCCCTCTGCTGAAATTCGCCTGCAGCCGTTCTTTTTCTGCGTTTGCCGTGCCCGCAATGCTCCCGCACGTTGGCGCAACGTCCGGTTTTCTGGTGTTGGGCGGGTACGCGCTTGGCTGTGCCGCAAAAGCCGCACAAACCGCCGACACGGGCGCGACGGGCGTGACTGGCGTTTTGTCTGTGCGATCAACCTGTGTTCTCAATAAAATCAGCATATTTCCTCCTTGCTGCGTCCTCGGTAAGCTTCTGCATCTGCCGGTCATAGTCCTGCTGAAGCGCCGCTTGAATCGGTCGGATGGTGAAGAGCAGATTGCCGTTGCGCGTTTTTCCATTCTTTGTCGTAACCATCGTCGGCTCCGTGATGAGCAACTCGTGTTCTTCGAGCGACCGAATGTGTTTGCGGATCGTGTTCGGGCTCAGCCCAACTGCTTCACCGATTTTTCGGTAGCTTGGCCAGCACTGGAACGTTTGGCGATCCTCACAGAACAGCAGGTAGGCGTAGATCGCGATTTCCGCTGCGCTCAGACCCAGCGAGA
>OLNP01003668.1_pt1 | contig 9903 bp, 5 predicted proteins | sample 1671951 | NCBI WGS metagenome assembly OLNP01 (sample SAMEA3136629, study PRJEB25190) | human gut metagenome | biome: human gut; feature: human-associated habitat; material: faeces | place: Austria | collected 2013
TCATTAAAAAATAATTATATTATTTTTTAATGAATTAATTTATAAAATTGGAGATATTAATCTTATTATAGATTCTCTTATTCTTAATGTAATACTTCTTTTATCATATTCTTCTTTAGTCATAACTTTACAATCTTCAATATCTTTAAAAAATTGTGTTTCAAGATTATTTGCTACTCTGTCATCATATATAAAAGCATTTACTTCAAAATTTAATGAATAACTTCTCATATCCATATTTGCAGTACCTACTGTACATACCTTTCCATCTGCTACTATGGTTTTTGCATGTATAAATCCATTTTGATACAAATATACCTTTGCTCCAGCATTTAATAAATCTCCTATATAGGCACTAGCTGCCCACTTCATAAATATATGGTCTGGTTTTCCTGGTATTATAAGTCTTACATCTACTCCTGATAAAGCTGAAAGTTTTAATGCTTCAAGCATAGGTGAATCAGGTACAAAATAAGGAGTTTCTAAATATACATATTTTTTTGCATTATTTATCATTTTCATATAAGCATTTTTAATATATTCTTCATTATGGTCAGGGCCACTTGTTACAATTTGTATTGCAATATCCCCATCTCTTATTGGATTTTTAGGATAGAACTTACTAAAATCCTCTATTTCCTCTCCTGAGGCATAACACCAATCAAGTAAAAATCTATTTGTTAAATCATTAACTGCTTCTCCTCTTATTCTTATATGGGTATCTCTCCAAAATCCTATATGTTTGTTTTCATTTATGTATTCATCACCAACATTAAAACCACCAATATAACCATATTCTCCATCTATTACAACCATTTTTCTATGGTTTCTATAATTTATACGAGTATTTACATGAGGAAAAATTCCTGGAAAAAATATTTCAAACTTACCACCATTTTTAGTAAAGTTTCTTAATGACCTTCTTGTTACCTTATATGAACCCATACTATCTACTAAAAATCTTACTTCCACACCTTCTGCTGCTTTTTCCTCTAAAATACTCATTATTTTCTTGCCTAATCTATCTGGTCTTATAATATAGTATTGAATGTGTATAAATTTTTTTGCATTTTTTAAATCTTTAATAAGTTGTGCAAATTTATCTACTCCATTATAATAAACATCAACTTCATTGTTATAAGTACACTTAGCCCCTGAATGAGTATAATTCATTCTAATAAGGTCTAAATACTGCTCTCCACCAATATGCTCATGTTCTTTACTGGTAAAGTCCTTTGAAAGTTCTCTTCTTTTTATTGTATCAAATTCTTTTTTTTCTTTAAAAAGCCTTGCTCTGCTGAAATTTTGACCTAAAAGAAGGTAAATGATAAATCCAAGTCCTGGTAAAACTATCATTATCATAAGCCATGCCCAAGTAGTTGAAGGGTCTTTTCGTTCTATAAATATTAATGAAAATGAAAAGAAAATATTAGCTATAACTATTATAAACCCTATAAGGATAATTATATGTGCCATAAGCCCTTACCTCCTTTAAATCTTTTTAATTAAATAATCCAAAAAATCTTGAGTTTTTCTTTAATTGTTCCTTTGCTTTTTCATTGCTAGGATTTATTTTTAAAACTTCTTTAAAATCTTTAATTGCTTCTTTTTTCATTTTTAATTTACTATAAGCAAGACCTCTTGTATAGAATAGTCTTTCACTTATTTCATTTTTTAAACCTTCTGTATAGCTTTCTATAGCTGCAGAAAGATTTTTAAGCTTTTCATAACATTGACCTGTCATATAATAAGCATCTTCATCTGGCTCAATCTCTAATAAATTTTCAAATATATCTAAAGCTTTTTCATATTTCTTCATTCTATAATTTAATATACCAATGTTATACTTTGCAAATAAAGCCTTAGGATTTATTTCTAATGCTTTTTTAAAATCATTTAAGGCATCAGAATACTTTTCCATATCCATATAAACAAGTCCTCTTTGATTATGATAAGAGGCATTAGGTTTATCAACACGTTCTATTGACTCATCAGCATATTTTAAAGCTTCTTTTAACATTTCCTTTTCAGAATATATTTTTGATAAATTATAATAGCAAGCTGCATAATTTTCATCTTTCTCTAATGCTATTTTATAATATTTTTTTGATTCTTCATAGTTTTCTCTTATCTGATTTATTCTTGCTATGTTAAAATAAAAATATTTATGATTTGGGTCTACTTCTATACCTTCATAAAATATTTTTAAAGCTTCATCATATTCTTCCTTATCTAAATAACATACTCCTAAATTATTATAACCATCTTCAAAGTTTGGATTTGATTCAATTGCTTTTTTATACTTTTCTATAGCTTTATCAATATCTTCCATTTCATAATAGATTTCTCCAAGTTGATTCCATGCATAAGTATAACTTGGAATTATTTCTGTTGCTTTACTATAGTCTTCTATTGCTTTTTCCTTTTCTCCCATACATAAATAGGTTAATCCTCTGTTTGCAAGACAATAGGCATAATCAGGGTCACATTCTAAGGCTTTTGTATACCACTTTAAGGCTTCTTCATATTCCTTCTTTCCATGATATACTTCTCCTAATTCATCATATACAAAAGGATAATCTGAATTTATATTTAAGGCTTTTTCATATTCTTCAATAGCCTTATCTATATCACCTAAATTTCTATAAGTAATTCCCTTATCTGCATAATAATATTCATATGCTGAAGGGTCTATTTCTATAGCCTTGTCATAATATTCTATAGCTTTTTCATATTCTTTTAACTCATTATAAGCTCTTCCTATTTCATTATAAGGTTGAGACTGTTCTGGAGCAATTTCTATAGCTTTTTTAAAGTCTTCAATTGCTTCTTCATATTTATTTTTTGAAGCATAAGCTCTTCCTCTTTTTAAATAAAGGTACCCCCTTAAATCATCTACTTCAATTCCTTTTGTGTACCATTCTATATCTCTTTCATCATTCATCATCTTATATGCATCAGCTTTAAACATATAATAATTAGATTTTGTAGGGTCTATTTCTATAGCCTTATCATAATATTTTACTGCCTTTTTATAATCTTTCTTTACATACCAGCAGTGTCCTATGCCTGTATAGGCATTAGTTAAATTTTCATTTATTTTAATAGCCTTTTTATAAGACCTTAGGGCCTCCTCCACATTTTCTAAGGCATACTCAGCTTCTCCCTTTTCATAATATAAATTATCATCTTCTATTCCTTGTTCTATAGCTGATTTACAAACTCTTAAGGCCTCTTCATTTCTTGCTATTCTATTATTTATTTCTGCCTTTACAGCATAGGCTGCAGCCATTGTAGGACATATATTTAATGCTTCTTCACAACACTGAAAAGCTTCTTCATAGTTTCCCATTTCACAAAGAATTTTTCCTTTGTTTTTATATGCATGAGCCATGCCACAATTAATTTCTAAGGATTTATTACAACACTCTAAAGCCTCTTCATATCTTTCCATCTCACATAAAAGACTTGCTTTATTATTATACATAGTATCTAATGCATAATTATTTTCTATAGCTTTGTTATAAAAACTTAGTGCCTCTTCTCTTTTATGAATATCTTGTAATACACTTGCTTTTCCTCCAAGAGCTTCACCATTTTTTTCATCAATTTCTAATGCCTTATGAAAATAGTTTAAAGCTTTATCTAGCTTTCCTAAATAATAATAAGCATATGCCATTAAAGTATAAAGTTTCTTTTTATCTTCCTCATGGTTTTCTTCAAGTTCTTTACATATTCTTATTGCATCTTCATATTTTTCATTTTGAAAATAGTCATTTGCTAAAGAAAAGCTTGCTACACTTTCATTTTCTAATTCCTTAATTAAATAGCTATTTACGCTTTTTAATCTATTTCTAGTAACTTTATCATATTCATAAGTTAAGCTTAACTTATAATAATATTTTTTAGCTTCTTCCATATTCCCTAATGAATAATAACAATTAGCAATTCCTGAAATAGCTCCTAAACTTTCTGGTGCTATTTCTAATGTTTTTTGAAAATCTTTTAAAGCTTTTTCTATTTCTCCCTTTCTTAAATATCCTCCAGCTCTTAAAAAATATCCTTCTCCACATTCAGGATTTTCTTCTATTACTTCATCAAGAACATTAATTCCTTTAGAAACTTCATCTATTTTAAAAAGATATCTACTATTAAGAAGTTTTAAATCTTCATGATATGGTGCAATGCTCATAGCCTTATCTATACTTTTTTTAGTATCATAAAGATTAGTACTATATACATAATAATCACCATCATAGTAACTTCTTATAAACTCATCATGATTTATATTTTCATCCTTTTTAAACAATTCATATTTTAAATTAAATTTACCATCTATATTAGCATAAACATAATTTATAAATGCTGGAGGGAACTTTTCTTTAAGTTCCTCCTCTTTTTCTTTCCATTGAAAATAATCATTTAAAATTTCCCATATAGCTGTTGGAAAATAATTTTTTTCCATTAAAAATTCTAATAACTTATAACTTACTTCATTAGAAGTTTCTAACTGAAAACATACATCTTCTTTTAATAATTCTCTCCAGTTATCTTCTTTAATTCTTTCAAAAAAGTTATCATAAAGTTCTTTAACTTTTTTCATAAATTCATCTACTGGTGTTAATTCTTCTTCCTTTGTTTCTTCTATTTCTTCTTGTTTTAATGCACTTTCATAAGCTTCTCTAAGTTTTTGAAATCCTTCTGGGTCATCTTCTGGATTATATTCACTTAACTTATTCATATAAGCTTCACGTATAACATTTCTATCTTTAGTTGGTTCTATCCCTAAAAACTCCCAATAATTCATAGTTAAAACTCCTGTTCTCCTTCTATTTCATTTAATAATTTCTTTAATTCCTCATAAGCTCTAGATATTTCTCTTTCATCCTGTTTGTCTAAAGCATCTTCAAAATCACTTATTCCTTGTGCTATATAAGTTCTAGCAAGACCTATAGATTCTTCATAAAGTCTTTCTCCTCTAGCTATTAAATGTTTATTTTCTTCCTTTTCTCTTGGATGAATTTTTATCTCTTTAAGCTCTTCTAATCTTTCTTGAACTTCTTCCTTTGACATATGACCTGGATTTTTTTCTATAACCATAGTTTTCTTTACTCCAGTTGAAACTACAGTAACCTCTACTTCTAATATTCCATTAATATCATAAGTATATCTTACATCTATTGCCTGTTCTCCTCCCCTTGAAGGTGGTACTGATACAGTTATTTCTCCAAGCAATATATTTTCCTTAGCTAGTCTACTTTCCCCTTGAAGTATTTCTACTGATATTTTCTTTTGATTATCCTTTACTGTATATAATCTCTCAACTCTACTTACTGGTATTACTGTATTTCTTTCAATTATAGGGAAAAAGTGTCCACTTTCATAATAGCCACCTGGTTTTTGAATTGAAGTATTTGTTCCTAAGGTATAAGGGCATACATCTGTTAAAACTATTTCCTTTATTGCCTTATCTCTTTTTTTCATAGCTGCCTGAACAGCTGCTCCCATGGCTACAACTTCATCTGGATTTATATTTGTTGCAGGAAGTCTTCCAAATAATTTTCCTACAAATGAACGTATTAAAGGAAGTTTTGTTCCACCACCAACTAATACTATAGTATCAATTTCTTTAAGCTTTATAGCAGCATCACTTAAAGCTCTTTCTATAGGCTTTCTAAGTTTTGCTAAAAGTAATTCACAATCCTTTTCAAATTCACTTGAAGATATTGTTTCTTTTATTTCTTTATCATCAATTTTTATAGAAAGTTCTGCAATCTTTTCTTTTGAAAAATTTCTCTTAGCAACTTCTGCTTGTTTTCTTAATAAATTATAGGTTTTAGAATCTAAATCATTTAAGTCTAAATCATTTCTTCTTGCAAATATCTCCATTAAAACCTTTGTAAAATCTTCTCCTCCAAGATAGTTATCTCCTGCAACAGCTCTAACTTCCATTATGTTTTTATACAATTCAAGAACAGAAATATCAAAAGTTCCTCCACCTAAATCAAAAACTAGGAATTTAGTATTTGAATTTTTTTCATGTAGGCCATAGGCAATAGCTGCTGCTGTAGGTTCATTTATTATACGTTCAACTTTAAGCCCTGCAAGTTCACCTGCTCTTTTAGTTGCCTTTCTTTGAGTGTCATTAAAATATGCTGGAACACTTATAACAGCCTCTGTTACTTCTTCCCCTAAAAACTCTTCTGCATCAGCTTTTAAATTTCTTATTATTAATGAAGATAATTCCTCTGGTAAAAACTTTTTATCTCCAAGTTTATATTCTTTTTTAGTACCCATATGTCTTTTAAATAAAGAAGCTGTACTTTCTGGATGTGTTATTTGACGCTCCTTTGCTATTTTTCCAACAAAGACCTCTCCATTTTCATCAACACTTACAATTGAAGGAGTTAGAGTTTCTCCATATACATTTTTTATTACTACTGGTACATTATCTTTAAAACATGCTACTAAACTATTTGTTGTACCTAAATCGATTCCTACTATAGCCATATCTAAACCCTCTCTTTCTAATTAAAATTATCATGAACTTTAAAATTTTTAATAATACTTTCCACTATAAAACAATAAGTATCTTTATCATATTTTAACTTTGAATTACTATTTTTATATTCAAGTAAAAATTGAGACATAATTTTATCTTTTTCATTATAATCTATATCATTTAATCCTAATGCCTCTTTTGCTATATTCACATATTCTTTATCTAAATAATTTCCTTCATAAAACATTAAAAACATTTTTCCTGCATAGGCTGCTATATCTTTATTACTATCTAATATAACTTTATCAATACAATTAAAAGCATCTTCTCTTTGTTTAAGATAAATTAAACATGTAGCTTTAACATAATTTGATAATATTGCATCATTGTCATTATCAATATACCACTCAAGCCATTCTAAAGCTCCCTCATATTGTTCTACTTCTCTAAGAATTAAGGCTTTTTCTACTGCAATTAACTCTCCATTATATCCAAAATCAATTATATTATTACATACATCCATAGCGTCTCTATACTTTTTCTCTTCTCTTAAAATTTTACTTTTTTTAAGATTAGCATTTGGATAGTTTGGACATATTTCTATAGCTTTATCTAAACATTCTAAAGCCTCTTTATCCTTTTTAGTTTTATAATATGCTTCAGCTAAATTATTATAAAAAACTTCTTTATCATAATTAAATTTTTCTGCTACTTTAGCTATTTTAAATGCTTCTTTATATTTATTAAGTTTATTTAATACACTTATTAATCTATTATATACAGGTTCATATTTTTCATCTAAAGAATTTGACTTTTCATAAGCTTCTAATGCTTCATTGAATTTTCCCATCTCTTCTAAAAATATTCCCTTATATAAATAAGTTCTTGGATTTTTAGGTTCAATTTCAATTGCCTTATCTACATAATTAATTCCTTGTTCTAATGTATATAAATTCTTTATTACATAGGAATATGTTAAAAGAGCATCTACAGAATTTATGTCACCAACTTCTTTGTATATTTCATCTGCTTCTTCAATATTTCCTAATAAAAATTTACTTTTTGCAAGACTTAATTTTTCATCATAAGTAAGTTCTTCTTTTTCCTCTAACTTATCAATTATAAATTTATTAGCACTTGAAAAATAATTAGATACATTAGCATCTTTTCTATAATGATATACTGTTTTAAAAGTTTCTCTTCCTTCTTCATATTTTTCAAGATTAAGTTCTATTCTGCCTAAGGAAAACATTATCTTTTCATTATTTTTATCTAAATCATAAGCCTTTTTTAAATCATTATAACCTTCATTCTTTTTACCTACCTTGCAAAAAAGTTTTCCTCTTTCATATAAACATTCTGCACTATTAGGATTTATTTCTAAACTTCTGTTAAAGTAATGAAAGGATTCATTAATTTTATTTATTTCTTCAAAATATTTTCCTTTTAAAATAAAAACTTTTTCATTCTCTAAATTTTCTTTTTCTAATTCTTCAATAATTTTATCAGCTTCAAATAAATTTTGAGCATCAATTTCTAAAGATGCTTTCTCATACAACTCTTTTAATTTTTTTTTAACCATATAACTATTTCTCCTTAAAATATATAAACTATTATTATTATCTCATATAATCCCAAATTAACAAATATTTATATCAAAAAAAGCTATCAATTTTTTTGATAACTTTTTAGAGTTTTGACATATAAATGACACAAAATAATCATATAATAAAATCATAAAGTAAATATTTTTTTTCATATTAATAAGATAATTTGTTTATCTTACCTAACTTATGTTAGGATTCCCCCATTTTAATATAACCATCTCCCCCAAGATGGAAAAATCCCGAGGTTTCCCCCAATTCCTCGGGATATTTTTTTATTTATCAGTTTCTTTTTATTTTAAAGGTAAGCGTCAAGAAATTCACGTATAGAAATAAGATATTTCAGATGATAAAATAAGCTCAGATAGTAGAAATACTTACTGTCTGAGCTACAATTTAATATTTATTTTGAAGATTTAAGTTTCAATTCCTTAGGAATTATATCGGACCAAGGCATCAATTTTAATAATGAATCTTTATCTCTAAATTCTATATTTGATATATTATCAAATAAATAACATAAGTACATTTCTATTTTTAACTTATTAGCTTTAGCTGTCTCTATTATACTATATATTGTTGCACTTGCTCTTGCTCCTTTAGCCGTATTGGCAAATAGCCAATTCTTTCGGCCTATTACAAATGGCTTTATTGCACGTTCAGCTGCATTATTATCAATTTCTAAGGAGCCATCTTCTAGTATATTTTTCATTATAGGAACTGTTTTTTGAGCATATTCTAATGCTTTTCCGAGAGGACTTCTTGGAAGTGCATCTTTAATTTCTATATTAATATACTTTTCAAAGTTTTCTAAGATTGGTGCTAGTTTCTTAAGCCTAATTTCATAACGCTTTTGATAATAATCTTCATCCTTACCATATTGAGCTTTGATATCTTTTTCTAATTTATAAATTTGCTCACAATAATTAAACCCTATAATTGCTCTTGAATTTTTTAGGGCTTCATCGCTTAAATTAGATACAATTTCATGGAATTTTCTTCGTATATGTGCTAAACAATATACTCTTTTAACATTTTCAACTTTATTGTATCCTTGATAGCCATCAGTTTGAAGGAATCTACTAAAGCCTTTTAAAAATTCCTTAGGACAAGAACTTGCTCTTGTCTTTTGATAATCATAAAGGATTATGGGGTTTAGGCTTGCACCTGTCTTATATAGCCACATATATTTTTTAGCCTTAGACTCGTTGCCATTATGTTCAATAACATTTAATGTTGTTTCATCGGCTTGAACATAATTAGATTTAAGCAATTCATCTTTCATTAGATTATATACATCTAAAAGTTCAGTAACTACTCCAATAACCCAATTTGATAAAGTTTGCCTAGATAATTTTGCACCTAGCATTTTAAAGTAGCTTTCTTGTCTAAAAAATACTTTACTTTTTAAAAATTTTGATTATCTTTATTATTTAAGAGACTTTTTACTAGACTTAATGCCTTACTTTGATAAAATTTCAAAGGAATTGAAATTAAATATTTTAACCTAGATATATACATTTTCCTTTAACTATTTCTTAAAAATTTAAGGTTGAAGCTAATAAAATCAACTTCAACCTTATAAAAAAAGATATTTGTTTATTAAATTTACAAAAAAACTATTAATAGCTTTAAATTTTTAATATTCATTATTTTTATATATAATTTACATTTTTATTAGATTTCATTTCATTTAATTTTATAAAAATATCTTCACTAATTATTTGCAAATATATATTATTTTTTTTAATTTTTGAAAACTTTTGTCCTACTTCCTCCTTAAATGCATGACCTGGA
>OLNP01003669.1_pt1 | contig 9902 bp, 10 predicted proteins | sample 1671951 | NCBI WGS metagenome assembly OLNP01 (sample SAMEA3136629, study PRJEB25190) | human gut metagenome | biome: human gut; feature: human-associated habitat; material: faeces | place: Austria | collected 2013
GGCAGGGGCGGGAATTGAAGTTGGATTTGAGCAGTTTAAGCAAACTCTTCTTCGGCTTCAAAATGAAGAACACGCAGCAAACATTAACTTGGTAACACCTTCTCATTATGTCCCTACGATTGCTGAAGCATTGCGTCAATTGCGCAAGGTGTCTGTTGAAGAGTTTCCTGAAGGCAGTGTGGTTAATGGTGGCTCTAGTGGGGATCGGCTCGTTATTCCTGTGGTGTATAATACCTCAAGTTATGATTCAGTTGAAAGCCTCCGACGGCTAAAAGGCCTTATTGATATTTATCTTGCCGATTTTAAATACGTTTCTCCAGAGGTTGCAAGAAAGCTTTCTCATGCTGCCAACTATCCCGAGGTTGCGCTTGCGGCGTTAGATGAAATGGTTGCTCAGGTTGGCTTTTGGAGTGAAAATGCCCAAGGATTACTTGAAAGAGGCATAATAGTTCGTCATTTAGTTCTACCGGGTCACATAGAGGAGTCATTCCAGGTGCTCAGGGTTTTGCATGAGCGTTATGGAAATAAGATCCGCTTAAGCATAATGAATCAATATACGCCTCTACGTGGTGATCTTGTACGCTATGGCTTGTCGGGTAAAGTTTCTAACGAAGAGTATGAATCGGTTCTCGACTATGCGGATTATTTAGGTATTGAAGACTATTTCTGGCAAGAGGGTGGAGCTGCTACGGAAAGCTTTATACCAACTTTTGATGGTACGGGAGTTATTTCCAAATAAGTGGTTCGCATTTTTATAAACTTATGGCATAATGGGTAACGCTTTTTGCCGGCATGGCGCAACGGTAGCGCAACTGATTTGTAATCAGTGGGTTGCGGGTTCGATTCCTGTTGCCGGCACCACGCAATTTCGCAAGCCACCGAGGCATACTGCTTCGGTGGCTTGTTTGTTTCTGCTAAATTCTGATTTGCCGAAATTTCTGGTTTGAAGTTGCTTGTCACGTAGCTCGAGATTTGCCGCAATATGCCGTGGAAGATTTGCTTGCTGTAAGATGCAAGTAGATTTACGTGCTGTAATACGCCGTGGCAGATTTACTGTAATAAGCTGGCAGATTTGGTAACTACTGATGATACCTTTATTCGAAGTCGTAGGTATCAATTTCTTCGAGTGTTTCCACATGGATGCAAATTTCGTTGCCTTCATCGTCCATATACCAGCAGTAGTGGCCTTTTGCGTCCTCGGTAAACGTTACGATTTCCCATGAAATGTAGCGGCGAAGATTATCGTCGTTAGGCTCAATGTCGGCATATTCAAGTACCGTACGTGCTGCTAAGATCTGCTGTTCGGATAATTCTTCTAGCATGAGTGCTCCTTGTTGTTCGCTTTGTCGATATGTAAGTTTAGTACAAAAGTAGAAGAAATGATTTAGGGCTACAGTAAAGCGTTTGCCCTTTATTGGTGCTTGTCGTTGAATGTTGTGCCGGAAGTTTGTCGTTAAATGTTGGGTCTGAAGCTTATTGCTGAATGTTTTATCTAGAGATTATCGATGGGCGTTGTGCCCGAAAAGAATGTGCCCGAAAAGAGCAATAAAGTACCCCTGCTCTTTTATTGAGAACAGGGGTAATACAATCAGCGGTGGTTTCAAAGTAGGTAGATTATTCAGGATGGGCAGATTATTCGGGATCCTGCATGATTACGGCAACGAACGTTAAAGGTTCGGTATCGCTGGCATTTTTGATGCCGTGAGTGCTGCCGCTTTCACAAAGCATGGCATCTCCTGGAACTACTTCGTATTCAATGTCATTTTCGGTGTAGAGCGCTTTGCCAGAAGTCACAAAATATAATTCGCATTCACCCTCATGTTTGTGAATACCCAGAGAACTGGCTGGTTCTACGGTAATTTGAGAGATATAGGTGCACTTACCGCCAACTTCGGCAATTTTTTCTTCAGAGAGCAGACGGTCGCGAATCATAAAGCCTTCTCCGCCGTTTACCTTTTCTACTCGTTGGGTTTCGCGATTCTTGTAGACTGGCATAGTTTTCTCCTTTAACTCCTCTTTATATAAGTCCTCTGCTGAACTTTCTTATCTTGGCAATTCGCTACAAATAAAGGGGCTGTATCAAAAGTGATTTTGGTGCAGCCCCTTCGAAATTTAAGTAGTTTTATACGGTACCCATCTGCCAAGAATTAAGATATGCAGCTTGTTCAGGGGTTAACGTATCGATGGTTACCCCCAGAGTTTCGAGCTTCAGACGCGCAATGGTGTTATCGATATCCGTAGGAACATCGTAGCAATCAGGTTCCATTTCGTCTGAATGCTTTGCCATAAATTCTGCACATAAAGCTTGGTTTGCAAAACTCATGTCCATAACCGAAGCAGGGTGGCCTTCAGCGCAAGAGAGATTTACGAGCCTGCCTTCTGCAAGCAAAACCACCTTTCTGCCGTTTGGCAAAGTGTATTCTTCCACGAAAGGACGAAGCGTTTTATGCTCGGTGGCGTTTTCTTCTAACCAAGGAATGTTGATTTCAGAATTAAAATGGCCGGAATTGCATACGATGGCGCCATCCTTCATGTTTTCAAACATGGGACCATCGATAACATTCAAGTCGCCCGTAACGGTTACCCACACATCACAAAGTGCAGCAGCTTCTACGGCGGGCATGACACGGAAGCCATCCATGATGGCTTCAAGAGCCTTCAGGGGATCAACTTCGCACACAATAACTTGTGCTCCCATGCCGCGACCACGCATTGCAACGCCGCGACCGCACCAACCGTATCCGGAGACAACGAGAGTGCGTCCAGCCAGCAAGCGGTTGGTAGCACGAATAATACCGTCAAGCGTGGATTGACCAGTGCCGTAACGGTTGTCGAAGAAGTGCTTCGTCTTAGCTTCATTTACCGCGATGATGGGGTATTTCAAAGCACCTTGTTTCGCCATGGCTGCCAAGCGGATAACGCCTGTGGTGGTTTCTTCGGTGCCGCCGATGATGGTTTCTAGTGCATCGGTACGTGTTTCGTGAATGCGACCGACAACGTCTGCTCCATCATCCATAGTGATTTGAGGCAGGGTATCAATGATGGCATCGACATGCTCGTAGTAGGTTTGAGTGTTTTCGCCCTTGATGGCATAAACGGGGATTTCGAAATGCTTCACCAACGCTGCCGCGGTATCATCTTGGGTCGAAAGAGGGTTGGATGCGCAGAGTGTCACTTCGGCACCGCCCGCTTTCAAGGTGCGCATCAGGTTGGCAGTTTCAGTGGTAACGTGCAGGCAAGCACCAATGCGGACTCCCTGTAGGGGTTTTTCTTTTTCGAAACGTTCGCGGATAGAAGCAAGTACTGGCATGTCGCGATCTGCCCAAAGAATGCGGTCAAGACCGGCATCTGCAAGAGAAATGTCTTTAATGTCATAGTTCATGGGAAGCCTCTTATCTGTATTGGTATAGTCGGTTCCTTCTTATTAAAAGGGTACCACGGGAAGCTCGAAGAGTGTGGAGGCATTGTGCAGACATCGTGTTCGGAATGCGAAACCGAGGGATTTCTTAGGACAAGAAGCAACAAATTGTTTACTTAACGTGCCTTGCCATTGATAAAAGTCTATAATCCCGAAAGGCAAGTTGTGCGCCAAAGACAAGGCGTACAGAAGAGGTAAAAGAAAAGCGTACTTTAGTATTCTAAAGGCGCATTGAGATAATAAGGCATGGCTAAAGGAGCCTTTGTGTTAGAGGAAATGTTATCGTCCCTTTCGTTTGTGGACTTTTTCAACATGTGTGTTTTCGTAGTGTTCACCTGTTGCTACGCTTATCAGATCATCTACGTGTTTGTTTCCTTGGCTAAAAAGCCTCCTGAGCTTACCGCTAAGAAAAACCACCGCTACGCTGTTCTGATTTCTGCGCGCAACGAAAATGCGGTAATTGGCGACCTTATCCACAGCATCCGTGTACAAAATTACCCGCAAGAGCTTATCGATATTTTTGTTATTGCTGATAATTGCACTGATAATACGGCGGCAGTTGCTCAAGAGGCAGGTGCGATTGTCTTCCCTCGATTTAATAAGGAAGAAATTGGCAAGGGCTATGCGCTCGATTATGGGTTCGCTTGTATTCGCCAGCATTATGCAGATAACAAATATGAAGCGTATTTTGTCTTTGATGCGGATAATGTTTTGGATCAAAACTATATTTTAGAAATGAATAAAACGTTCTCCGATGGTTATGACATCATCACGAGTTATCGTAACTCCAAAAACTTTGGTGACAACTGGATTTCCCACGGTTATGGTCTCTGGTTCTTACATGAAGCGCAATTTTTAAACCGTGGCAGAATGAGAACTGGCAACAGCTGTATGGTATCCGGAACGGGTTATATGATCTCCCGTGAACTAATTGAAAAAAACGATGGCTGGAAATTCTTTCTTTTGACAGAGGATATTGAATTTACCGCTGATTGCATCGCAAATGGCGCAAAAATCGGTTACTGTGAACGTGCAGAATTTTTCGATGAGCAGCCGACCAAACTTTCTGTATCCTGGCATCAGCGTATGCGCTGGGTCAAAGGTTATTTCCAGGTATACAGAAAATACGGCAGACAGTTATTATCCAAAATCGGCAAAAAAGGGGGCTTCTCCTGTTTCGACATGCTGATGTCTAACCTTCCGGCCTTTATCCTGACCATGGTGGCCACCTTTGCAGGACTGACACTGACAATCCTTGCTCTGTTGACTGCACAGGACTTTACCTCCGCACTGCTTTGCGTTTGCAAGTTTACGGTAAATACTTCCGCCGCAATGCTGGTACTTGGCACCTACACAACACTGACAGAATGGAAACACATCCATATGGCATGGTATAAAAAAATCGGATATATGTTCACATTCCCGATTTATATGCTGACTTATATTCCGATTGCATTTGTTGCAATGTTTAAGAAAGTGGAATGGAAACCGATCGCACATGGCTCCAAAGTTACAAAAGTGCCGGTTCGCCGGATTGCTTCTTAAACAGTTTTAAAGTTGCTCCTGTGTTTATTATTTATAAGTTTTACTTTTTAAAGCGAAAGCCTGTATTTTGTCCCGGTCGCTGACAATCGCTCCCCGGGAAAAATACAGGCTTTCTTAAATTTACACCGCCAGAAAATGTATTTTCACTTTACAGAAAATCCTTTCGGATTGTAAAGCAAATCTTGATTACTCAGTTCTTACAAACTCGTGTGCTTCCTCCTGTCCGCGCAGTACACGGAGTCCGCCAAGTGCAAGAGATTCCATCTCGTTCTCACCCGGATATACGATCACCGGTGCGATCCATTCTGCATTTTTCTTTACTTCGTTTGTGAAATACTCAGAATATGCGATCCCACCTGTCAGGATGATTGCTTCTACATCACCGGCAACAGTTGCAGCTTCTTCACCGATCTTACGTGCTACATTTAATGCCATTGCATCATAGATCAGTTTTGCATGCTCATCACCGTTTTCGATCATCTTCTCAACTTCACGGCTGTCGTTGACTCCAAGATGCGCGACCAAACCACCACGGCTCTTCATTTTTTTGAGCATCTCTTTTGCAGTCATGCCGCTCTCACCAAAATATTTGATCAAAGACTGAACCGGAAGACCACCTGCACGCTCCGGAGCGAATGGACCGTCCTCATCATTGATGATGTCTGCAACTTTTCCGCCATACTGTAAGGTTACGGAAATACCACCACCAAGATGTACAACGATCAGTTTGCAATCTTTGTACTCTTTTCCGTTCTCACGGGCATATTTCATAGCTGCTGCTCTGGTATTCAGGTTATGACCGATACCTTTTCTGCTGATTTCTTTCAGACCTGTGATCTTCAGGATCGGCATCATCTCGTCAACCGTTACACCATCATAAATGAATGCCGGGATTCCAAGTGGTTTTGCGATTGCATCTGCAATCACAGCACCAAGGTTGGATGCATGCTCCATTGCAGGTTTGTTTTTCAGCTGCCATACCATGTCATCATTTACACGGTAAGCGCCTGCCTTCAGAGGCGGAAGCAAACCACCACGGGCAACGATACCTGTCAGATCCTCCAGTTTTACGTTTTTCTCTTTCAAAACTTCCATGATCATATCTTTACGGAACTCATACTGATCTACGATCAGGTCATATTTTGCAATCTCATCTGCTGAATGAGAAATGCTCTCTACAAAAATCTGCTGTTCATCCTCATAATAAGCAATTTTTGTAGATGTGGAACCGGGATTTAAGATTAATAATTTTTCCAATGTAAGATCCTCCTTCGACTTTTCTAAAATCACTTCATACGCATTACCATCTATGTTTACCATCTTACCATATATTATATATAAGGTGTGGGGCAGGGACTGGAACAGGAATGATGGGGAGATAGATGTACCCGAAGAACGCCAACGGCTGCCACGACAACGCCAAATGCTGCCACGCGCCTGACAAGCGGTGGACTCTGCCCGTAATTCCGTTTACTTTGCGGCATAATCACAATTAAACGGTAATCTTATGGAAAATGTAATCGTAATCGAGCAAAAGACTTTTGAGGAATTGATGGCGCGTTTCAACCGGCTGGCCGGAATGGTGGACAGGTTCTGCCGCAAGGCGGAGGAGAAACGCCTCAGTGAATGGCTGGACAGCACGGAGGTGTGCCAGATCCTGCAAATCAGCCCGCGCACCTTGCAGACGCTGCGCGACAACGGCACGCTGGCTTACTCACAGATTGTGCGCAAGATGTTCTACCGGGCGGAGGACGTGCGGCGCATCGTGCCGCTGGTGGAGGAACGCCGCACCCTGGCGGCCTTGAAAGGAAAAACTATTTGAGGAAGGTTAAATGAGTATCACTTAAATCAGACTGACAATGAACGAATTGATGACAAGGGAAAGCGGACAGATGGCCGCGCTGTTCAGAATGCTGGAGCACGCATTGGACCACATTGAATTATTGGCCGAAAACTACCGCCCCGTATTGGGCGGGGAACGCTACCTGACAGACCGGGAAGTGGCCAAATTGTTGAAGACCTGCCGCCGGACATTGCAGGAATACCGGGATGCGGGGCGCATGTCTTATATCCAGCTGGGAGGGAAAATCCTGTACCGGGAGTCGGATATCGAACGGCTGCTGATGGAGGGTTATCGGGAGGCATTCCGTATCGGAACCTGAGAAGGACATGGGAAAAATGTAGGTGGCGGTAGAAGTCGTGTACGCATTGAAAAGTGGACCACCCTTTCCGGTATTTGCAAAAAACACTTGCAAATGACCCGGCCACCTGTAGGAATGTACGAAAGCGGCGCATCACGGGAGATAATCCTCTCATGATGCGCCGCTTTATTGTGCGTGAGTTGATAATACGGTCAATTCCGCACCATTTGCCAATGCGGACTGACCGGAAAGATGAACAGGCGGGCGGTATTCCGTCCACCGTGGCAAGTGAATTTTCCGATGACCCGTTCTCGCAGACGTTTTGCCCCGCAGGTATGAAGGCGGAAGGCAAGGGCAATGACCAACGGGAGGCCGTACAGCACGTCCATCCCGTACCCGTCCGCTTGGCGGACACGACGTTCCGCTTCGCCGGGATTCAGGATGCCGCTCTTGTACACGGCCTTTATCGCCGCCCGGAGCGTGAGGGCAACCACGCCGAACAGTTCCATCAGTTCCGGTTCATTCATCCAGATGGCTGTTGCGGAAACATCCGGCACGTGAAGTGTGCCGTGTTCGTCCAAAGTGATAATGTAACGTTCCATGATTCCTGACTTTTTTGTTATTCATCCATTGGCATTTCGTTCCGGCTGTTGCGCCGTTCCATCAGACGGTCCATGTCCTTCGATATCTTGCAGTCGGTAATCTGCGCATAAATCTGGGTGCTGTTGATGTCGGCATGGCCCATCATCTTCGCCGCGCTTTCTATGGAAATGCCCTCGGAGACCAAAAGGGTACCGAAGGTGTGCCTTGCGGCGTGATGGGAAAGGTTCTTCTGGATGCCCAGCATGACACCCAGCCCGTGAATGTCGTACCAAAGGATGTCCCGCTTGGGCAGGGGGAACACGGGACGGGTGTCGTCCGTGGTATTGTACAGTTCCAGAATCTGCCGAGCGGCCGGGTGCAGGGGGACGAAGGTCTCCACCTCGGTCTTTTCCCTCGGCTTGCGGATATAGAGCCTGCCCTCAGAAGTTTTGCCGATGTGTCGGGGGTACAGGTTATACACGTCCGCGTACGCCAGACCGGTCAGCGAGGAGAAGATGAACATGCGGCGGGCCAGCTCCACCTTGGGATCCGGCATCGGCGTGGCCATAAGGCGTTTCAGCTCGCTGCGGCTGATGTGGCGCATCTTGGGCGGGTCCTTCTTCTCATAATGCACGTCCTCCAAGGGGTTGCACCGGAGCACGCCCTCATCCACCGCAATATAGATAAGGCGGTTCAGCCAGCACAGGCAGTGGTTCACATGCCCGGAGGCATAACCCAGTTCCTTTTTCAGGAACAGTTTGAACGAATGGCCGAACTCCTCCGTGATGTCGGAAAAGGCGATGTCCTCCAGGCCACGGGACTGGAGGAACTGTTGCAGGTTGAGCTGCGTGGTCTTCGACTGCCGGAACGTGGAAGTCGAATGGATTTGTTCGGCACGCAGCCTGAGCCGTTCCCGCTCCGCTTCGCCGCCTTTGAGAAGGGTCTGGGGAATGGTCGCCACACCTGTCACGGCGTTTTTCAGCAGTTCGGCGCTGACTGCGCCCTGTTCTTTCAGGAGGCGGTCATAAGCCCGTTCGAGATTCAGGCGGAATTCTGCGAGGCGGTTGTTCTCGCGGGGCTGGCGGATGGTTCCCGTCTGGCTGTTCCAATCCTCCGGACAGCAGAAGATGCCGGTCGTGATGAGGATGCTTTTGCCGTCGATGGACACACGGCAAAGGACGGCGGTCGTGCCGTCGGACTTGATTCTTTTCCTATTGATATAGGGCAATATCTTGAAAGTGCTACGCATGATGGTTCATTTTAGCTGATGTTCTACATTTATTTTTTTCCAATCTCGTTTTTACAACCCTTTCTCATAAAACCAGTTCAAGGTCTTTGGTCGCCTCAATGAAGCGGTCCATGTCCTCGAACAGCTTTTTCGGGGTGACTCGGGCATAGATCTGGGTCGTCTTTATATTGTTATGTCCCAGCATCTTGCTGATGGTCTCGATGGGCACGCCCTCTTCGAGCGTGACAAGCGAGGCAAACGAGTGCCTTCCCATATGATAGACGAGTTCGGTCGTCAGTCCGGCCAGCACGCGCAGGATTTTCATGTTCGCCCGAAGCGTACTGTACAGCTGGTTAGGGAACAGGGTCTCCCGCAAATCGTCCCGGTATTTCTCTATCAGGGCAATGGCCTCGGGTAGCAGTTTGACGCGCGCCGTCAGTTCGTTCTTTTTCCGTCGGTATTTCAACCACAGGCTGCCTTCATCGTCGGTGAAGAGGTTCTCGCGGGTAATGGATATGGTGTCCGCATAGGCGGTTCCGGCATAACAGGCAAACAGGAACAGGTCCCTCGTAAGGACGAGGGAGCGGCGCTTTTCCGGGATTTCCAAGTCACGCAGCTTCTCGAAGTCCTCGCGGCTCAACGCCTTCGGGGTGGTCTCCTTCTGCTTGGGTATCTTGAAATGCAGGAAATGGTACCGCTCGGAGAACCCTTCCTTGTACGCTATCCGGCAGATCCGTTTCAGCAGGGCCAGATGATGCCGTGAGGTCTGGTTGGAATACCCGCATTTTACTTCGATATAGGACTGGTATTCCCGAATGAACTGTTCGTTCAACGCACCGAAGGCGATGTCCTTCACCTTGTATTTTTTCCTGACAAACTCGCCGAGCGTTTTCCGCGCATAATGGTAGGTGCTCATGGAGGACGCGCACACATCGATGCCGATGCGCTCCCTCGTTTCCTCGATGTGCCGGTCGAACAGCCGGAGCAG
>OLNP01003680.1_pt1 | contig 9883 bp, 12 predicted proteins | sample 1671951 | NCBI WGS metagenome assembly OLNP01 (sample SAMEA3136629, study PRJEB25190) | human gut metagenome | biome: human gut; feature: human-associated habitat; material: faeces | place: Austria | collected 2013
AAATAAGGTATATAATCTCACAGCTAATAATACTAACCTTATACACCTCATCACTAATCCTGGTATCCTATACATATAGGATTATACTAAGGTACATATAATACTAAAAAATTATGAAATCACTAATCCTACTCATCGTAACAACCTGGCTCCTAATCCTAAATGAAGAAGCCTACCTAACAAAGAAATTCATCTACAGAATGAATCTAATCGTAATCCTTTTAGTATATGCCTTCATACAGGTATACCTAATCGAATAAATACCCACAAGGTACCTGGAATAAATACCGGGTACCTCCCACACTCCCCAAAATAAAACAAAATCATACTAACGCTAACTATGTTACATAATACCTAACTAAGGTACATAATATAATACCTATCCCATCTATAACCAATATACCATCTACTAATATAATAATACCAAATACATATATCAAGGTACCTCGCCGGGGGTATTTGCCTTTGGTGAACCAGGTATGGGTACCTACATACCACTATACAACTACACTATAGCCACTATACTATATAGCTCTCTAGCTCTACTACCCCACACTTTAAAGGTAATCACAAAAAGGCTAAAAGGTACACAAAATCCGACCATTAGGGGCCCCTAAATCCGATTGCCTGAGCAGCCATTTTATATAGCTATTATATAATAGATTGGTTGGGGAAAGGCAATAGGATTTATGATTAGGCAATTAAAATTATTAGGTTTCAAGGCTAAAAGGTTTATAGGATTTAAGGCCTTTATAGGTAATATTTAGGCAATATTCCTAGTAACTCTGTAAGTAATTTGCTTAGTATTTATATTAGCATTATTTGTAAAGCTCTAGGACAATTTTGTGATTTAGGGGTACCTTGATTACCGAGAGCCATTAGTTATTATATATTAGTTATAGGTAGGGAAGGTAAAGGGCAATCTCCATTAATGGCCTCTGGGGATTTAGAGGGATAAAGGCAAATTAACCTTCAAGGCTATTAAGGACCTCACAAGGCAATTGAGGTTATTGCATATATTATATATTATTCTTATATTTGCACTGTAATAATAACATTTTAAATAATAGACGTATGAAAACAAGTATTTTAAACACTGAATTTAATTTTGCAAAGAGTATTAATTTATCATTAATTGCAGCCCCTAAGGCTTATCCTTCTTATCCTCAAGGCATCAGGGAATTCATTACTCCCTACCTAGAGGAACTCCAAAACAAAACTATTATCCCTGACTACCTTACTCTAGTATCCCTCCAAACTATCGATAACGATGATGCTGGGGTACACATATTAACTTTCACTATCAATGACCCAGAACATTTCGATAACACTGCGGAAATCACTTGCCTTGAATGCTTACGGGATACATTTGCCTATGACCCTGAGGCATGCTTCGGTCAAGCACCCAAGGTAAACGAATTCGAAAACCTTTACACAGTAACGGTTCCTTTCACTTGCTAAATCACTAAGGGGTATCCATAACAAGGTACCCCTATAAATACATATCATTATGGCAACAACAAAAAACAACTGGAGTACAGATCGTATCTCTAACACAGTAATCACAAATCTTATTGCTTACACTCCTGATTACCCATGGCATCTTTATATCTGGGGTTCACAAAAACATTTCGAACAGGTCTTACCTAAATTAATTACCTCCCAACACAAGGAAATCACCATCTATATCAATACAGACGATTGCCTAATCGAATTCGAACTTGAGCAACCAGACCCAGAGGATCTTGAACCAGATATTACCTTTAATGCTGACGATATTACATTCAAGGCATACTTCGATTAATACCTTAACCCAGGCCTAACTTAGGTACCTGGGTTTTTACTTACGCTAACTTAGTAAGCCCTTATAGGCTATCCTAATCTCTATAGGCTTACCATAGTCCCTATATGGCCTTATTGAATTAGGACCTAATAGGTTTATAGAGGGCAATAATAGGGATATAGCTAATGGGCCTTAATTCTTTATCACCTTAGTCCATTAATGGCCTTCAATATACAGGTATATAATACACTTCCTAGAGGACAGGCATAGGCCATATAGGAATATCCATATACATATCATATATGCCCACTACAAGGCGTGCGAAGATTCCCCTTGTGAACCCCCAAAATTAAGTGCAAAAATTAAGTCCTTTTTAGGGTGCAATAAATTTTTGAATTTATAGATTTTTCACAAAAATAATTTTGAAAATAAAAATATTCATTTTCTCAAAAAATTTTCTTGAAAATGTTTGTAGATTAAAATAAAGTCCGTATCTTTGCAATGTCAAAAAGATAAAGCGATATTTGAATAAATTTTTAATTAAAACTTTTTAAGAAATAATTTCTTTAAAAATTTTGCTAATTAAAAAATAGTTCTTATCTTTGCAATACAGAAATGAAACAAACCTTATTAGATAGTTTAATAAGTCTTGAATATCTATCAAAAAGGTTATAAAATAATAATAATAAAATATTCAAGCGTTTTTATTATGAAAAATCAAATTAACAAAGTGAGTGTAGAAAAAGCAGTAGCAAACAGTAAAGCAAATAGTTTAATTGCTTTAGACGTTTTAAAGTCTGTAAAAGAAAAAAATCAAGGACTTTTTAAAACAGCTTTAGGGACAAAAACAGAAATTTATAAAAAAGAGTTGTTTTTGGGAGCAAACGAAAAGCAAATCAAATCTTTGCGAAAAAAGTTCAGAAATGTAACTTTTAACTTTCTTTCTACGATTGCAAACAATGCAGATAAAAAACTAATTGACGGCTTTATAGACTTTTATAAACAAGTCTACGTTTTAAATGATTTTTCTTTTTCTTCGATTGCAAGCGAAAACACTAAAGAAGAAAAGAAAGAAATATTAATAAAAGGTCTCGAAATAGTAAAAAAATCTTTGAAGTAAAACAAAATTAAAGTAGGGGAAATATTTCCCCTACTAACTAAAATAAATCATTTATAAAGATATGGCAGTATTTACACAATATTTAATTATTAATATAGCATTGTTTGTAATTATAGCTTATTTAGTTATTCAATGCTATAAGGATATAAAAGAAATTTTAAAAGACGATAACGAAACTTTTGAGGACTAAAAGAAAGCAAAGGGATAAATAAAAATGTTTGTCCCTTACTTTTTATTTACAAATGTTAAATTTAACGTAACCGTACTCCCCATTTAGTACCACAACTTTTACCTTCCTCGTGATAAGACTCTGCCAGAACTTCCCAGCCACATTTTAGTACCACACAAAAATCGCTCCTCGTATTAAGGGCATGCCAAGACACCACAACCACACATGCACACACAAAGAAGCCAGAGACCTAATATCCCTGGCAACCCTACTACAAAATACTCTTTAATAAATCCTTAGTCCTATCTCTACCAAGAACTCCCCGAGTCTTACCACCTTTCTTCTCATAAAAGAAAACATACCATATTTGAAGGTCCCTTAACCACCATCTCTTAACTTCACTACAACCATCAAAGTATCTTTCAATACAATTCATATCCATTTGGGTAATCCAAATCTGATACCAAATACGATTACCCTCTCTGCATTTAAGAATCCTCTTATCCCTATTATCACATACCACTGTTATCTTTACCATATTCTATGAATTTAAATTATATAATATCATAGCATCCTTCCTTATCCCTCTGGTAGATTACAATATCAAAGTTCTTTCTATAAACCAAAAACTTATAAAGATATGGAAATAATAAACTTTAGAGCAGTGGAGAGATCCACCCAAGATGTATCTGTTACCATCAATAGTGGTAACTCTGAGAGATGGGATATCCAATCTCAAAAGAGTAAGTATGTAAATGGCAAATTGTCCGGAGTTATTGGGGTTGGTTATTCTGCTAGCATCAATAATACCTCGGATTATATTCTGGAGGAAGACAAGAGTAACAATGAGATTCAGATTACTGCACAAATTGACGGTACTTCTGGGCTTTGTATACTTACACAAAATGAATCTGGTAATAAAATAAATTTACACCTTACTACTCCCGAAGAAAAAGAATATTGGGAAATACGTTTTAATCCTATACTCATCTCGGGAGTAGACATGAGTGCTTTTTTTTCTGCAGATACCAATATTAGTGGTGAATATGGATCAATGGCCGATGGTACCAGATATAAGAATTGGATAGTAAATCAAAATAGAAATATGATTAATGTCTATATTTCTCCTATATACCCGGGAAATTTCGACATACTGTCTTGGTCCTGCCTTGATAAGAATGGTAATGCTTTTAGCCCTAACTACGATTTACCAAGTAATTCATACTTTACAACAAAAACAACTGGATTGGGTTCCTATACTCTTACAAAAGTTTCAACTCCCTCTGTTAGTAGTGGTACTCTTATACTCTCCAGTAGTTTTAACCCCACTAAAAAATATCCATTAGATTTGAACTTTTATTGGGGAGCTCCAACCTAAGACTTATATTGAGATCAAGATAATATCCCAATTATAAAAACAATTACCCAGAATATAAGAGCCAGTGTATATGCAACAGAATACCTATGCCAGGGATACCAGCAAGTAATATAAGAATCTACTTTTAGTATTTCTGGATGTTCTTCCTCGTATTTTTTATCCTCTTTTCTAGAACTGTATTTATGAAATACATAGAAGGGTAAGAATACGAGGAAAATTATTAAAGCAACTGGGAACAAGAGTAGGAGAAGAATCTCCCACCCTTGCATTGATGTCCCAGCATAATTACCATCTCTGTCAAAAAAGTATCTCATAGTAATTTGTATTTTATGTATCTGATTAATAGATAAATCGGAAATAGAGGTAATACTATCCATACCGAGATGAATAAAACGAGAGAGTGTATTTTGTGAGTATAGGGTAAATAATCCAAGCAAGCCCTTACAAAAAATACAGTGAACGGTAAGCATACCAAATAAATTATTGCTAATACAGTAGTCATTGTTCTTTGAGGTATTTGTTAATAATCTTGGTAAGCTTCTTATCAAATTCAATCATCATATCGAAAGCTTTCAAATCTTTCATACTTCTCATCCCTTTATCAAGTAATTCTATGTTTCTCTTAATTGAGAAATAGGCCTTATATGCAAGGAATACTCTTTCATTTTCTTCGGTAAGCGGACGAACTTCTCCCTTTTGCCCATCCAATCTTGGATATGTATCATCAGGACCCAAGGTTCTTGCAACTTTTACTCGGTTACTGAGCATTGCGAATCCACCTTTTTTATCGATAGATTCCACTGTAACTTTCTCAATGATGGGTCTTCCTGATAATACGAAGATAACTTCATCACCTTCTTTGAGCTTTTTAGCTTCTTTCTTTTCTTTTTTCATATCTATTTTATTTAGAAATTTTCTTTATGCAAATATACGAAATTATTCTTTATTTATTGCATTATCTATTTTATTTTTTATAAATTCATAGGCATTGCCCCGGTAATCCTCTAGCATTTTGTATTCCTGTGGAGATAGAAATATTCCGTTTACTTTAAAAGCATCTCTTAGATGCTCCGGTATAGTGCCCTGGTGAGTGATGTTATTATAACGGATGATGAAAAGTTTCTCTTTATCTTCATCTATAACACCAAGAGTGTTGACTGGTTGGAGTTTAGTTTGGTAAATTCCCCCAAAAGCAGAAGGTACCATTAAAATACTTCCCGGTATTCTAGTTATCCAATGGGAATAATCGGGAGTAATTACGGCAATTTTCTTCTCTTTTTCAAGTTCTTTATCATAAGCTAATCGATTAAACCAGAAAGCACATTGAAAACAGACTTGTTTTCTTGCCATAAGTTGAGGAATTTCTCGAGTTTCATCAAATTCCTCTAAATTAATCGGCTTGCCACATATACGGCACTCGTTTTTCTTGTCCATATTGCATTATTTTATAAGTTATATATGATAATAGAACCTCGAAACATCCTAAAAATGGGTTATAAGCAATACTTTTGTTACTAAAATTGAACCATTAAAACTGATAAGTTATGGATAAACTAACAAATGAAATGATTAAAGACCTTGCTATTCGCTTAGGTTTAGAACCTGCCCTATTGAAAGCTGTCCAATTGGTGGAAGCTGCCGGTAGAGACGGGTTTTTAGCTGACGGTAGGCCTCAAATTCTCTTTGAGGGTCACATTATGTACAAAGAAGTACATAAGAAATTCCCAGACAGAGATTTAGCTTACCTTTGTAAGAGATATTCTACGATTTTCTTCCCTAAATGGGATAAATCGAAGTACTTGGGAGGTGTACACGAGTACAAAAGACTCGAATTAGCCAAAGAAATTGACGAAGAATGTGCATTGAAGTCTGCAAGTTGGGGTATGTTCCAGATTTGTGGGTTCAATCACAACCTCTGTGAATGTAAAGATGTCTTCGAATTCGTTCATAAGATGTCAGAATCTCATGCAAATCAACTAGAACTCATGTATTATTTCATGAAAAACTCTGGTTGTTTGAGTAATCTCAAAGAAAAGGACTGGGCTGGCTTTGCCAGAAAATACAATGGTCCCGGGTATGCCCAGAATGCCTACGACCAAAAACTAAGAAATGCTTACGAAAACTTTAAAGGTAAATTATGAAAAGATGTCATTTTAACAGCTGGGTAGCAAAAGTATTTCTTTTCCCTAGTTACAAAGCAATTACTCTGGTGTATAACTCATTCTTCAAACACAAAGTAGAAGAGTGTAAACCTGATGATATCAATCATGAGTGTATTCATCAGATACAGCAGATTGAGTGTAGTATAGTGGGTTTGGTACTTGGTATCATACTCTGGTTATCATTTGGTATGTCCTTTTGGTGGGTAGTGGCTCTGACTTTTGGATTCTTCTACCTTTGGTATGTTATCGAATATATAATCATCATGTGCTTTGCCAAGTGGAATAAACAGAATGAAAGATATCATGATGTAAGTTTCGAAGAGGAAGCTCACAATAATGATAAGAATCTGAGTTATTTGGAAGACCGTAAGCCATTTGCTTGGATTAAATACATTAAATTGAGAAGCTACAAGAAATGAAGAAACTAAGGGTATTGGGAGTGTGCGCTGGACAGGGTGCACTCCTGTTCCCTTTTAAGAAGAATTTGTTAGGGAACATAGAGATAAGGGGAGTATTCCACACTCCAGGCGAAGAACAATGGAAATTAAATTTTGGAGATATACCGTTCTATAAGGGCTTTTGTTTACAAGAATTTGATGAGAAAGTAGACATAATTATATCAAGCCCCGATTGCGGTAGTTCTAGTATTATGAGGTTATCCAAGGTAAAAGAATTAGGTAATCCCAAAGATAACCGTAGTCTTAATCTAGTAATTGCATCAATACTCGAGTATAAACCCAAGATATTTCTTATAGAAAATCTACCAAGACTGCTAACCTTGCTTCCCAAGGATTTCTTTGAGGAAACCTTCAAAGACTATAAATTAGTTTTTCACGAAAGGTCAGTTTTAGACTACGGAAACTCCCAAGAGTCAAGGAAGCGATTACTCATCATTGGAGTACATAAAAAGACCGGTAAGAAATACTTGAATGCTTTTGATGAAATATTCCAAGTAAAAACTCCAACAACTACTAGAAATCTACTTAAACCACTCACATTCTCTCAGGAAAATAATACTAACCAGATTCCGTTCATGAGTAAAACTCTGGCAATGTATGACTATCGAAAGCTCCCTGAGAAGAAGAATCTTACAGTATCAAAGATACATAGACTCTGGGTTAGAGATTTCAAGGATGAAAAGAAGTGGCCTATCAAAACTGCAAAGATGAGTACTCTTCCAGGAGTATATCGATTGGAGTATGATAAACCACCTTTAACTCTAAGACCTGCAGATAGGCAATTTAGACCAGATGGCTACCCCTTGGGAATCGAAGACTTCAAGGCAATTATGGGATTCCCTGATAAATTCAAAGTTTACCTTCACAAAAATAGTAATACCTTCGAAGGTGATTTTAAGGATTACCATTATTGGCTTAACAAGGCAAGGTACACAATTGCCAAAGGTTCGGTTTATGAGGTAGGGATTTGGTTCAAAAAATGCCTCAAAAAGGCAAATACCAAAGAACCTTGAGTTTCAGCTTTATATATAAAGTCTTATATATAAGTTTCTGGGGTGCCTTGAAATATATAGATATATAATATACTACGTATATATATCTATATATTTATCTGCGTATATATAGCTATTCATATATCATATCGTAAGTAGTATATTTGGATATTATCTCACTTCGTTCGATAAAGGTAATCGCTTAGCGATTACCGAATAGATAGTATCATTAAAGCGTACGAACTTCCTAAATTTTTAAACCATGAAGAATTTAAAGAATGCCTTGTTTATTGTACTTCTAGGATTTACTATTTACCTTTGCTTCAGGAATTATAAACTTTCTCGAGAGGTTGATTCCCTGGAACTAGCGGTCAATGAAATCCCAGATACAGTATACAAAGACAAACCTTTCAAACCAGAGAAGAAGTATTCTGAAGAAATTGAACCAGGTAAAATCTTAGTTTACGATAATAGTTACGATAATAGGCAGCCAACTCTCTTTCCTGATTCCATGCTAAGGCAGCCAGCTATCAGTAAACAAGATTCCCTGGTTCAAATTGTTTTGAAGAAAGATAAGTTGAACTTGAGTCTATTCAATAAACAGACTGGAACTTATTCAACTAGATTGTTCAAAATTAACTTAGATAAGTACAACTATAACTGGTATGAAGGTCAATTAACTCGAAAGAAAGTTGCAAGGTTATCACTTAGTCCATACGTTTATGGCAAATATAGACCTTTCAATAATCTATTCGATATGGGAGCTGGTCTTTCAATCAAGACTAAGAGATTTAATTACAAACTCGGAGTCAATACCTTTTACTATCCGAAGATAAAATCTGGGATAGGTACTGACATCGAATTTCAAATAACCTATAACTTTTAGATATGGCAAAGACTATCTCAGAAACTAGAACTACTTTAACTCGAGAAGAGTTATCAAATCTTTCAAGGGTTACAGTAGATGTTTTCTTTTTCAGTCTTTTCTGTTATGTGATACATCCAGTAAGGGGAAAGGTAAGGTTCGAACTTTACCCATTTCAAAAATCGGTTTTGTATAATTTTATTGCTCAACGTTTCAATATCATTTTGAAATTTCGTCAGGCAGGTATTACAGAATTGATTTCTATGTACTGTCTTTGGTTGGCGATGTACCATCCCAACAAAAAGATAAACATTATTTCTATCAAGGATACCACTGCTAAAAAAGTACTTAAGAAGATTAAGTTCATGTACAAAAATCTACCATGGTACCTTCAAACTCCCATTATAAACGGTAGGGCTGGTGAATACGGATCAGCATCCATGATAGAATTTGATAATGGGTCTTTTATTGAATCAATTCCGACATCATCCGAAGCCGGTCGTTCGGAATCTCTTTCCCTTTTGGTAATTGACGAGGCAGCAGTAGTTAGATGGGCTGCTCAAATTTGGGCTGCTGCTTTTCCTACTCTTTCCACTGGTGGAGCTGCCATCGTCAATTCCACTCCTTATGGAGTTGGTAACTTTTATCATTCAACTTGGGTAGATGCCATTGCTGGAGGTAACCCCTTCAATCCCATTCGATTATACTGGCAGATGCACCCGGAACGAGATATAAATTGGTATAACCAAATGTCTTCTGCTTTGGGTGCAAAACGAACAGCACAAGAAATAGACGGTGACTTTTTGTCATCAGGTAATACAGTCTTCGATTTAGCTGATATTAAGGCTATCGAAGACTGCCTTAGTGATTATCCAGTAATAAAGAAAAGATTCAATGGTCAATATAGGCAATTCTGTGAACCGGAATCTGACAAAGAATATTTCATTGGTGCTGAC
>OLNP01003685.1_pt1 | contig 9875 bp, 10 predicted proteins | sample 1671951 | NCBI WGS metagenome assembly OLNP01 (sample SAMEA3136629, study PRJEB25190) | human gut metagenome | biome: human gut; feature: human-associated habitat; material: faeces | place: Austria | collected 2013
GATAATGGCGCAGAAACTCCGGTAGACGCGGTATGGCCAGGCGTGGCGCTGTTTGCACATCTTGGTTTCCATTTGGAATACAATGAAAAAGTATTAGAAGAAGAGTTTAAGGAGTGTGTGGGTGGAAATCTGAAAGATCTTACGGTTTTGGATGCTTTCGACTCATTGTTCTTAAATGGAAAGGCAAATCAGGAAGCGCAATTTCAGCAGTTTGCTTCCTTGGAAATCCACAATTGCAGTCTGTGGCATCTAGGAAAGGAGTTATATTACTATCCTGTATATTTGTTGGATTTATTCTTTTGTTACTTTACAGAGAAATATTTGTTCATCTTAGCATAATTTACAGAAGAGAAAAATATAGTGCAGGTAGTAGTGTAAGAAATGTGATTGAACCAAAAGACCTTGGGATGCAGTCCGATTGTGACGATGCATGCAACTGGGATGATAAGGAGAATAATTATGATTGAAGCTGTAGCAGTACTTCTTTTTTTTATAGTTGCAGGAACTCTATGGGGGATAGTAGAAACTTTTAAATATAGGAAAAATTTTTCAAGAAACTGTGAAAACGGACAAATCTCCACTATTAAAGCGTACCGAATAAAGCGACGTGGATCCTGGCGGATTTTTGGTGACCGTATTCTAGATGAAAAATCGTTTCTGGTAATGAGGGAAAAGGAGTCAAAGTTAAAAATTCATTAATTCAATAGCGGGGTATTTTAAATGGCTGAACAAAATGTTTTTAATCTAATGCAAAACGATGAGATTGGACTGTTGTGGAAAAAGATATATCAATTACATCAAAAAACCAAAATTTATCTACTTACAGCCGAAGAAATATCAGAAAATGGGGATGCATTGATTCAGCCATTAAAAGAGCACCGGGATGCATATGATCATATTGTAAGGATTTTTGCTAGCACAACCAAAAAAGTGCCGGAAGGATACGATTACTATTCTTATATCAAAGGAAATCTTGAGAAAGCATATGGACATGAATATCGTGCTTTTTTTGATACGGCAGACTGGCTTGCATACAATCTGCGGCATAATTTAAGAGAGCGCATAAATGCGATTCCATATAATAAAAGAAATCAATTAATCCCAAATTGCAAAGAAACAATCAAATTATTGAACCAATACCCATTTGAAATTTCTAATCTACGAAATGACAAGGATATAGTAAAAGAGTCTGACTCGGATGAGACAATAAAAGAATATGAAAATTTGCTTAGGCAATTAATAAAGTTATATAAAGAAATTGATTCAATTTGATGTTGCTACTAAAAACAATTAATAGACTGATTGATCGTCGAAAGGTATCTGTTTGTCCATATCAGTGATATGTTACTCCATAAGGAGAGTTCAGGAATATGTAGAATATTACACTTGCTAAAAAATCTGAGTGCAGAAGCGGCAGACCTTTTTTACAAGTGTAATACGGTTTTACTTTCAAGAGTGACTCAACGACTTGAATAATTGTGCGTCGCATTCTCGTTATTTCAGTGATGAGTTAGACGTGCAAATCTTTTCTAAAAAATACAAATAGAGGGAGTTTTATTGGACTAAATATTTTATAACAGCAGTTGCAGCCGGTATCTCATGATTTATAAAATGAGAATATCGGCTGCTTTTCATTATTTTTACCTCTAAAAGGTAATCTTCTGAAAACCAAAACTGTAGTTTGGATCTCAACTGAAAAAAATTAAATTTTTTTGTTACCATCCACTATTTTTTACGATATATAATATGAATGGAAATTTTTTTATTCAAAAAGGCGCCTTATCTGTTGCTGGTCAGATTATGGACAGTGACTTTTATCTTAAAGAAACCCGGAGGACAACCTGTAAATGAATGATGATGAAATTATAAACCTGTTTTTGAAAAGAGATGAGAATGGAATTATAGAATTGAGTACTAAGTATCATCCCTATTGCTACAAGATTGCCTGGAATTTATTGGCGAATAGAGAAGATGCCGAGGAATGTCTGAATGATACCTGGTTTTCAGTATGGTCACAGATTCCACCTACGCATCCTCCTGTATTGGCACACTTTTGCGGTCGGATTACAAGAAATCTTAGTATTGACTGCTTAAGGAAAAAGTTTGCAGGCAAGCGCCCGGATGTTCATATGGCAGATGTTATGGAGGAAATGGAGCAGCTAAATGTAACTTATACCGTGGAAGAACAGCTGGCGGAAAAAGAACTGATGGAAACCATAAATCGTTTTTTGGAAGAAATGTCTCCAAAGGACAGAAATATTTTTGTACGAAGATACTGGTTTTTAGATCCTGTTTCTGCAATATCCAAAAGGCATCATATGTCAGCGGGAAGCGTGAAAATGAATTTATACAGAAACCGGAAAAAGCTGTTGAAACTGTTGGAAAAAGAAGGAGGACGCATATGAAAAAGTTTGATTTTTCAAAAGAATTTGGTAATATTGATCCGAAATATATAGAGGAAGCAGAGCGGGAATGGAGTGAAAAAAAGGAAAACCGGAGACCAAAAGGGTGGAGCAAAGCAGCAGCTGCCTGTGTGATCGTCACCTTGGGTTCTGTTATCTTTTCTAATCCACATATCCAGGCTGCAATAAAAAATATTACATTGTCCATAGGAGAAACCCTTGGTTTCCCAAAAGGCATTGAATCTTATACGGAAGTGTTGAATACCTCTAAGGAAGACAAAGGAATTACTGTAACATTAAAAGAAGTTGTTCTGGATAATGGGGTTCTGTTAACAAAGGTGCATGCAGAAAAAACATCTTCCGGGCAAAAGGGCACGGATGATGTCCAGGATGCCTGGACCTTTGCCAATACACAGCTTGACATTGATTATCAGAAAACTACAATAAATGGACAGAAAATTGAAGAATACGAAAGCGGACACCTTCTGCCATATTCGGACGAAGATTTGCTAAATACTGGACTGGATGAAAATGTCTATGATGCTGTTCTGGAATCCCGGTTTTCCCTTGATGGTGATTTGGGAGAAAATCCAGAAGTACATTTGGTACTCGGTGCCTATCAAAATGAAAATCTTGGCGAAGATTATTTCGCAGAGTTTGAGTTTGATTTTTCTATTCCCCATGAGGAGCTTATGAAACAGACAGTTCATAAAAAGCTGGAAGATGTTTCTGTTAAAACAGAAGAAGGAACCGTAAAATTAACAGACTTTTCCATGAATAAACTGCAAAGTATAATTAAGGCAGAAATTCCGGAAGAACTTGAGGAAAAGCTGTATAATGGTAATGAGATGATGCTTATGGGGACAGACAGTAAAGGAAATCAGGTACAGTATGAACTGCGCAGTAATTCGGCAGCAGATGGTAAAACTCAATGGAGTTTTAAAACCAGTTTCTGGGGCATGTATCAGCTGGATTCTGACGGTCCGGTTCTTTTGCTCCCGGATATTGACAGCGATTATCTGGAATTACAGCTTTATACCAGAGAACCTTACATGGCTGCTGCAGACACTGTCTGGGTTGATGACGATTTTGTAGAAATTGGTGAGACTACAGAAGAAGTAGAAGAAGTTCCAGAGGATACTTTGGAGGGAGAAAATCCGTCAGATGCAGAGGAGCCGGTTGAAACTCAAATTATCGGAGGGGCAGATGCTCCCACAGAAGTAAGGCTTCAAGACGATACAGACCAGAAAGAAAATACCGACGCAGCAGATAAAACGGATGAAGATTACGGAACCGAAGAAAGCGCATATTATGATGGAGCTACAGGTGAAATCACTGCAGAATCTGACTGGACACCTGTCGGTGAAAAAATAAGGATTCAGATTAAGTAGAGAAACGTGAATCTGTTTTCAAAAATCCCATGTCAAAGAAGCTTTGCATACCTGTTTTTTCGCTGTAAAAGGTAAATTGCTTTTCATTTGGCAGAAATTTTTATATAATCCAAGTGAGAAAGCAAAACCGATTGGAAGAACAGGAGCAGAGCAAATATGAACATTGGAACGCAGATATTAAAAATACGAAAAGAAAAGGCGCTGACTCAGGAGGAATTTGGAAAAATATTTCATGTTACCAGACAGACTGTGTCTAATTGGGAAAATGAAAAGAGCTATCCGGATCTGCAGATTCTCATAGACATCAGCAACCGTTTTGATATTTCTCTCGATGTCTTAATAAAGGAAGATGCCAAAATGGTAAAAACCATGGATAAAGAAAGAGTGCTTGGATCATTGAAACGGGAAAAGTCTGTTATTGACTTTTTTACAGGTGCAGGAACTGGAATTGTAATCACCTGCCTGTTTTCAGCTGATACAATGGTCAGAACGGTTACCATTGTATTAGGCGTGGTCATGATCGGAATTGGCTGGTACCGGGAAGCAAAATATGACAAAAGATTGTTCAGATATATGAATGATGAAGAACGGTGAGGTGGAGAATATGAAAATCTGGCGTGAACTGTTAGGCTATGTGAAATTGATTGTAATAGTAGTGGCAATTACTCTGGTTATCAATAATGTTGTTTTGATTAACGCAAAAATCCCTTCACCCTCCATGGAAAAAACACTTATGGTGAAAGACCGCCTTTTCGGCTTTCGGCTTGCGTATGGAATTAATCTTGATCTGTTCGGTTATGAAATTTCTGAAAAGTTCAAGAACCCGGAGCGATTTGATATTGTAATATTCAAATACCCGGATGATGAAAGCCGTCTTTTTATCAAAAGAGTGATCGGACTGCCGGGAGAGGTAGTGGAAATTAAGGATGGGAAAGTTTACATTGATGGTTCCCCCACTCCATCGGATGACTCTTTCATTCCCGAGAAAATGATCGGAAGTTATGGCCCATATACAGTTCCGGAAAACTGTTATTTCATGCTTGGTGATAACCGGAATGATTCGAAGGATTCACGTTCATGGAAAAACAAATTCGTGCGATTTGACCAGATTGTGGGGAAAGCTGTTGTAAGATACTATCCATCTTTCAAGTGGTTAGGATAATAAGAAACGCGAATATCAGTGGCTTATTAAGTACTGGAATATTCGCGTTTTTTATTTGATATCGCTAAGTTTTTATATTTTCAAATATATGTAATCAGTTGGCAGCCGGTTTTCTAAAAATAGTAAAAATTCCTGTCTGCTCAATCAATCTTGTGATGGTAAAGAAGATAAAGGAATCAATTGGCCACATAATCAAGTTCTTTACAGTACGCATTGGGAGGATTGCAAGGAAGCCTTTTCCGTAGAGCATGTCCAGCCATAAGGTATTTAACAGAACATTTACAATCAGAACGACAACCAGTTTTGCAATCAGCACGCGACGGAAAGTGAGCTTATGTTTGTAGTAAAAACATCCATAAATAAATGCCGCGAGCATTGCGTTAAAGGTGAACCCAAAGAAAAATGGACCATCAGGGCGGATAAAGAATTTCACAATATCCAGCACACCGGCAAACAGACATCCGGTAATGGGTCCAAACAGATAATCAGCAATCTGGTTTGGGATACCGGAAAATCCAATTTTTACATAGGGACCGATATTGATAGAAGCAACTGAATTTAAAATCAGTGCCAGGGCAGCAAGCATTGCACAGACTGCCAGTGTAGAAGTGGTTTTCAGCTCTTTGGCTGAGGTGAGAAACATGTTCTTTGTTTTCTCCATAAAAAAATTACCTCCTTTTCTTTTTTCGCTCACAATAGGAGATAATTTATGGATTCATATTTATCTTCTGTTGCAGCGAGAAGCAATCCACGAACCGCAAGATTTCTCTTTTCGTCCTCCGGCAACTCTCCATCCGGAAGGCACTTTACGCTCATGAATTTACTCTGCATTACTTTACATGGGGCAGTATATAGCAGATTATTGGAAAAAGCAAGTAAAAAATTACTTATTTGAGAATTTTTTTAACTTAGATTAAGCACAAAATAAACCACTTTCTATTATACCTAATCTAAGTTTATTATGGATAAAATTTTTATATTTATTTTAATCTATTTTGTTTTTATTTATGCAATTTCATTTGCCATCATATATAGTTGATAATAAACACCTTTTTTCTCTAATAATTCTTTGTGATTTCCTTCTTCTACAATTCCATTTTCATTTAATACAAGTATTCTATCTGCATTTTGTATAGTTGTTAATCTATGGGCGATTGTAAGAGTTGTTCTTCCTTTTGCAAGTCTCTCTAATGATTTTGATACTAAGTATTCACTTTCATTATCTAAGGCCGATGTCGCTTCATCTAGTATTAATATTTTTGGATTTTTTAAGAATACCCTAGCAATACTTATTCTTTGTTTTTGTCCACCAGATAATTTTACTCCCCTTTCGCCAACATATGTATCATAGCCATCTTTTAATTCTAAAATAAATTCATGAGCCCCAGCAAGTTTTGCAGCTTCTATAATTTCTTCTTTCGTTGCTTTTGGATTTCCATAAGCAATATTATCATAAACAGTTCCCGCAAATAGATAAACATCTTGTTGAACTATTCCTATATTTTTTCTTAAACTCTTTAATGTAATTTTCTTTATATCCTTATCATCTAAATAGATATTTCCTTCTGTTGTATCATAAAAACGTGGAATTAAGTTACATATTGTAGTTTTTCCTCCTCCTGAAGGACCGACTAAAGCGACTTTTTCTCCTTCTTTTATAGATAAGTTAATATCTGATAAAACTTTTTTATCTGTATCGTTATATCCAAATGAAACATCTTTAAACTTGATACTTCCTTTTACACCATTTAACTCTTTTGCATCTTCATCATCAAATATATCTATATCTGAATCCATAATTTCTATAAAACGCTCAATACCTGTCATACCTCTTTGGAATTGTTCTGCAAACTCAACAATTCTCTTAACTGTAGCAAGTAGAGTCGTTACATATAATGTATATACAAATAAATCTGCTGGTTGGATAAGACCTTTCATCATAAATATTCCACCGGCAATTAATAAAACTAAATACATTATTCCGTCGAATATACAAGTTATAATTTTAAATCCAGCCATGTATTTATATGTTTCTTTTTTAGTTCCCAAGAACTTTCTGTTGTCTTGTGTGAATTTTTCTGCTTCTATATCTTCATTTGCGAATGCTTTTACAACTCTAACACCTAATAAACTATCTTCTAATCTTGAGTTTAATTCTCCAATTTGAACTCTTTGTTTTTTAAATGCTCTCTTCATTTTTCTATTTTGATCCATACTGAATATAACCATTAAAGGTATGAAGATAAATATTATCGTTGTTAAAGCTAAATTTATTCTAGATAAAAGTATAAATGAAATAATTATCTTTACACCTGCTATGAAAAATTCCTCTGGACAGTGATGTGCAAACTCAGTAACATCAAATAAGTCATTAGTTATTCTAGACATTATTTGACCTACTTTTGTGTTATTGAAATATGAATCTGATAATTTTTGAATATGGTCAAATGCATCTTTTCTCATATCTGTCTCAATTCTAGCTCCCATTATATGCCCGATTCTAGTCATATAGTAATTTGCTATTGCATCTATTATTCTAAGTACTAAATAAACTCCTGCTAAACTGGCTATTAATTGTACTGTAATTGATGACAAGTCCTCAGTCCCTTTATTTGCAAGAAACCTTAATATCATAGGTAGTATCAAATCACACCCTGTAGTTAAAAATGCACAAAATAAGTCCAACAATAGCACATTTTTATAAGGCTTAAAATAAGGAATAAATCGTCCTATCAAATCCTTAGTTTTGTATTTTTTATTTTCCATTAAACAACCTCCCAATATATTTAAAATATTTTTACATACTAAAATACATCTGCCTAACTAACAGATGTTTATATATTATGATACATTTAATTATACATTTACCTCATATAAATTAACATATTATTTTCATGATTTTCCTAATATTTTCATTTCATTTTTCTGAATTTTTTAAATTAATTTTCAAATATAAATTAACTTTTTTTGTAAAATTTTTACTTTACTTTTTTTTTACATATTATTATACTTATCTAAAAGATAATTTAATACTTAATAAAAAATAATTTTAAAAAAGGGGTTGATTTTAAATGGAAAATATACTAAAAGGTTTAGAACCACAATCAGTTTTAAATTATTTTGAAAAAATCTCTCAAATACCTAGAGGTTCTGGTAATGAAAAAGCAATAAGTGATTATTTATGTAATTTTGCAAAAGAATTAAATCTAGAATACATACAAGATGAACACTTAAATGTAATAATCAAAAAACCAGCTACTGAAGGTTATGAAAATTGTCCAGGAGTAATAATACAAGGACATATGGATATGGTTTGTGAAAAAAATAAAGATTCAAACCATGATTTCTTAAAAGATCCTATCCAATTAAGAGTTGTAGATGACATGATATATGCAACTGGAACTACTTTAGGAGCTGACAATGGGATAGCGGTTGCTTATGGTATGGCACTTCTTGCATCAAATACTATTAAACATCCTGAATTAGAAATACTTATAACTACTGATGAAGAAGTTGGTATGACTGGCGCTAAGAATTTAGATACTAGCGTTTTAACAGGAAAATATATGTTAAATCTAGATTCTGAAGAAGAAGGATGTATATTAGTTGGTTGTGCTGGTGGTAACAGAAACTGTACAACTTTACCACTTGAATTCAAATCTTCTGAAAAACAAGGATTCTTAATAGAATTAAAAGGTCTTTTAGGTGGACACTCTGGAATGGAAATAGACAAAAACCATGCTAATTCTAATAAATTAATGGGTAGAATATTAGACTTATTAACTGTTGATTATGATTTAGTAAATGTAAATGGTGGTCTTAAAACAAATGCTATCCCTCGTGAATGCGATGCTGTTATAGCTGTTGATACTAAAGATATAGATCAATTAAAATCTGAATTGGCTAAAATAGAATCTATATTCAAACATGAATACAGAATTCCAGATCCAGACGTAAAAATTGAATTAAGTGAAACTTCTTTTGAAAAAGTTCTAACTGATGAATGTAAAAATAAAGTAATTCAACTTTTAAACTTAATACCATCTGGAATCCAAACTATGGCAGCAGATATGCCAGGTTTAGTAGAAAGTTCTATAAATTTAGGTGTTGTAACAACTAAAGAAAATGTTATGACATTTGAAGCAACTACAAGAAGTTCTGTAGAAACTAGAAAAGACTATATAAATAACACTGTAAAATTAGTTGCCGAATCTTTAGGTGCTGATTATGAAGAAACTGACCATTATCCTTCTTGGGAAAGAGCTATTGACTCTAAACTAGAAGAAATAAGTATAGAAACTTACAAAAAATTAACAGGTAATGACCCTAAAATATTAACTATACATGCAGGTCTTGAATGTGGGTTATTCCTTAAGAAAATGGATGGCTGTGAAGCTATATCAATAGGTCCTAATGCTTATGATGTCCATACTCCAAACGAACATGTAAGTATTTCTTCAATAAAAAATGTTTGGGATTATTTAGTTGCTTGTTTAGAAAGCATGAACCAACATTAATATAAAATTTAATTTAAACAACAATGAAGGGGGTATGTCATTTGAATAAAAAACTATCTAAAGAGGCATATGGTGGAGTTGCTGGAAAAGACTACGTGCCATATATCACAGATAAATCGAAACTTGGAGGAAATATTGCTGTATTAATTATAGGGATTATATTTGCTGCTGTATTCGCAGCTTCTACAGCTTATTCAGGAATGAAAGCAGGACTTACTGTTGCCGCTGGTATTCCAGGTGCAATTTTAGGTTCAGCATTTGTTGCAATGTTTGCAAAACACAAAGGAATCCTTGGTAGAAACTTAGTTCAAGGTATGGCTAGTGGTGGTGAATCTGTCGCTAGTGGTCTTATATTTGTACTACCTTCTGTTATACTAATCGGTAGTGAATTTACTTTCTTAGA
>OLNP01003691.1_pt1 | contig 9862 bp, 7 predicted proteins | sample 1671951 | NCBI WGS metagenome assembly OLNP01 (sample SAMEA3136629, study PRJEB25190) | human gut metagenome | biome: human gut; feature: human-associated habitat; material: faeces | place: Austria | collected 2013
CAGGCCGAGTGCCCCCACGGCGTCGGCACCGGCGCAGAATGGCTCGGCCGCCAGCCTGAAAGCCATGCACGACCACACCGACAGCATCGACCCGAAGCCCAGGGCGGCCCGCACCGAGCACACGCGTATGCGCCCGCTACCGGCCACCATGCGCCCCACGCTGGCCATGAGCTGGGCCCACGAGCCGCTGAAGTTGGGCTTCATGGCGGGCATCATGGCCAGGATGACCGCAAGCGAGGCCACCATGGCCACCGAAGCCACGGCAAACATGGTGCGCCACCCGAGCCATTGGCCCACCATGCCGCTGACCACCCGCGAGGCCAGAATGCCGCACAGCAGTCCGCTGAGCACGCACCCTATGTTGCGGGCCTTGTCGGCCGGGCGCGAATACTGGCCCGCCATGGGCATGAACAGCTGCGGCACCACCGAGCAGGCGCCCATCACGAGCGACGCCGCCCACAGCACCCATGCCTCGGTGGCGATGGCAATGGCGGCCGTCATCAGCGCCGCCCCCACCATGCACGTCACTATGATGCGCCGCCGCGACCACAGGTCGCCCAGCGGGATGATGAGGCACAGGCCCAGGGCATAGCCTGCCTGGGTGACCACGGTGACCATGTTGGCCTCTACCTCGCCCATGCCAATGTCGGCACGCATCAGCTCGAGCAGCGGCTGGTTGTAGTACAGGTTGGCCACGGTGAGCCCCGCCATGGCTGCCATCATGAACAAAAGGCGGCGGGGGATGCCTTTGTCTGGCTGCAGTTCTATCATATAGCTTTATCTTTTCTTTGCATAAGACAAGCGGCGCTCGGCAATTCGCAAGCAAACTTGCATTGCTCTCGCTTGCATTGTCTTTACATAAGACAAGCGGCGCTCGGCAATTCGCAAGTAAACTTGCATTGCCCTCGCTTGCATTGTCTTTGCCGTGACAGCCCGACGAGGCAGGCACGGGGCTGCCGCCACGGGCAGTTACGGCCTGCAAAGTTACGACATTTATCCCAAACGGGGCATCACAACCACCACCTATTACATTTTATCGGTGTGAAAACCGCCTGCCACTGTTGCCCGCAGGGCGGCATGTCGCCGAACAGAAGGCTGCCGACATGTGCCGTAATGCGGCATCATTGGCCGGCATGCCGGGCCGTTGTCGTTTCCCCCGCCGGCCGCTTCCGTTGCCATTATAAAAAGTGTATATTTGCGAAGAGACAGTCTTCAAATCGAATCGGGCAGATGTTGAAATTGAAAGGTCGATGCACCTGTCGATGAAACGTGCCGTATTGGCTTCTGAAACAGGCCGTATGGCAGTGAAATACGGCCTGTTTCATGGCTCGGAATGGCACAGGAGCGAAAACGATGCCAACGGAGCATGGCACAAGCCAAGCAACCACAGCAGCGGCGCGACAAGCCGACTGAAGGCCGCAGACATTAAGTATAACAAAAAAAAATGATGTGCGATGAAGAAGTTTTTGACAAACACAATGCTCTTGTTGATTATCTGCTGGGTGTTCAATGCCGCCGAATGCCTGCTGACACCCCCGCATGAACTCAGCCTAAAGGACATAGTGACCTTGCAGAGCTTTGCATTTTCCATACTTACGATAATGGCATTGAATTATGTAAACAAAGAAAAAGAATAGGTAAAACCAGCACCTTTGGCCATGTGGCCGCTTTCGCAGCCGCGCCTTGCCATGGCAACAGCCTTTGGGGGGCGAGCCTCCGTCATGCCTATTGACGCTTGGCCAGGCGCCAAAGCCTTGCCCGCCAAGAGCCTCCGCCGCGGCCTCGGTGCCATGCCGGGCTGCCAACGGCCCGGAGGAAACGCAAGCGGGGAGAGCCATCAGGCCCTCCCCGCATGTTTACACATAGGCAGCGCCGGAGCGTCACTTGCGGAACATCTCCTCAAGCAGGCGGTCGGCGTGGCCCCACTTGTCCATCATGTAGATGACATAGCGTATGTCTACGCCAATGCAGCGGGCCAGGCGGGAGTCGAAGAAAATGTCGCTCGACAGGCTGTCCCAGTTGCCGTCGAAGGCCAGTCCGATGAGTCGTCCCTTGCCGTCGAACATCGGCGAGCCGCTGTTGCCGCCCGTTATGTCGTTGTTGGTGAGGAAGCAGAGCTGCATCTTGCCCGTGGCCTTGTCGGTGTAGCGGCCGAAGTCGGCGGCCGACATGAGCTGCTGCATCACCGGCTCGGCAAAGTAGTCGGGCTGCACGGCGCTCTTCTTCATCTTCTCGACTATGCTCTCGGCCGTGGTGTAGTAGCCCGAGGGCTTGCCTCCGAGCGTGAACCCGCCCACCTGGCCGTAGCTAAGCCGCATCGTGAAGTTGGCGTCGCTGTAGTTGGGCATGTCTTGCTCCATGCGCAGCTTGGCCGCGCAGAGGTAGCGCTCCTGCTCGTCGATGGAGTCCATGATGGCTTGCAGCGGGGCGGTGAGGTCGCCCATCACGGCCGTTATGTCGAGGCCCATCTTCACGCCGGGGTCTTTCATGAACGACTTCTTGTTGATGTAAATCTTCTGCCCGGGCTTCATCAGCACGGAGTTGGCCCACACGTAGTCCACATACTTGCGGCAGTCGCCGGCATAGTCGGCGTCGATGGTCTTGTAGAAGTCGGGCAGGTACTTGGCCGGCACCTGCTTGCGGTAGTTGTCGAGCAGCACGGCAAACATCTCCTTGTCGGTGGCCTCGTCCCAGTGCTCGCTGTTGTCTTCAAACTCAACGTACTGTTTCTTTTTGCTCTTCTTCGGGCCCTTCACCTCCATGCCGTTGTGCACGCGTATGGCCCGGGCCGCCAGCTCGCTCGTGCCGTAGAAAGTCTCGCCGAAGAACGTGCGCGACTTCACCAGGTCGAAGCACCCGTCGTAGATGCGCTTGAGCTCGTCGAAGTCGAGCTTGCCCTTGAGGTAGCCCGTTGAGTCGACGTAGGCGCGCACCTTGCGCTCGAAGGCGGCCTTCTGCGCAATCAGCCCTATGCTGTCGATGCACTTGTTCATGCCCAGTGAGTTTTTCCAATAGTTGGAGCTCGAGGCGTATGCCGTCTCATACTTTATGCGCACGGCGTCGCTCTGCCTCATGTGGCGCATCATCACTTCCTGCTTCACGCCCCTCACCTGTGCCCTCGGTGCGTTGCGCGCATCGCGCCGCTCGCGTATGCCGTACGACGAGAGGTAGCGGCTGGTAGAGCCCGGGTAGCCTATGGTCATGGAGAAGTCGCCCTCCTTGTAGCCGTCGAGCGACACCGGCGCCCACGATGCCGGATGGTAGGGCACGTTGTCTTTGCTGTATTCGGCGGGGCCGTTGGTCTTCGGGTCGGCATATATGCGGAACACGGAGAAGTCGCACGTCTGCCTGGGCCACATCCAGTTGTCGGTCTCTCCGCCGAACTTGCCCATCGACTTTGGCACGGTGAACACCAGGCGCACGTCGCGGAAGTCGCGGTATGTGGTGGCGTAGTACTTGTTGCCCTCGTAGAACGGCTTTATCTCGAGGCGCAGCGTAGAGTCTTTCTGCTTCACCTCCTTCGACCATGCGTTCTCGAGCGAGTCGACAAAGTCGGCCTGCCTCGACGGCTTCATGTCGTAGATGCCCATCTGGCTGAGCCTGTCGGTGACGTCTTTCTGCTCGACCATGAAGCTCACGAAGAGGTCTTCGTTGGGCAGCTCGTCGGCATACGTCTTGGCGAAGAATCCGTTTTTCATGTAGTCGTGCTCCACTGTGGAGTGGGCGTTGATGGCCCCGAAGCCGCAGTGGTGGTTGGTGAACACAAGCCCGTCGGGCGATACGACCACGCCGGAGCAGAAGCCCCCGAAGTTGAGCACCACGTTCTTGATGGCGTCGGGGCCCGCGTAGAGGCCGTCGTAGGGCACGGAGAAGCCGTAGCCCTGCATCTGGTTGTAGACAGCCTGTGGCAGGTCGTAGAGCGTCCACATGCCTTCGTCGGCATGGACGGCCGCGGCCGAAAGCACCGCAGCGATAAGCAATGTTGACTTTTTCATGATTGTTTATTTATTGTCTTGGGTATTGTCGTTGTCGGTTCCCTTGCCGCGGGCAAGCCTCCGGCCCACCACGGGCAGCGCCCCGAGGGGAAAGTCGCGCCAAATGGTGTAGGCCACGAACACGGCTATGAGCGCCGTGTTCACCGCCAAGGCAGCCGCCAGGGGCAGCCGGGCGTTGGCCTGGGCCATGCCGGCGTAGAGCACGGCCGCCAGGGCCACGTATGAGAAGATGCGGCCCAGGGGATAGCTGATGGGGTAATAGCGCTGGCCTACGAAGTAACTGAGCAGCATGGCCGTGGCGTAGCCCGCCACCCCGGCCCACGCGCAGGCCATGTAGCCGTAGCGCGGCACGAAGACCACGTTGACGGCGATGAGCACCACGCAGCCCGCCCCCGAGAACCAGGCCCCCCACACGGTGCGGTCGGTGAGCTTGTACCAGAACGACAGGTTGAAGTAAACGCCCATCATTATCTCGGCCGCCATCACTATGGGCACCACGCGCAGCCCGCCCCAGTAGTCGCGGGCTATGATGAACTTGAGCAGCCCTATGTATCCCACGACCACGAGGAAGGCCATCAGCGTGAATATCACGAAGAACTTCATGGCCCGGGCGTAGGTGTCGCGGTTGTCGCTGTCGCGCGACTTGCCGAACACGAAGGGCTCGTAGGCATAGCGGAAGGCCTGGGTTATCATGGCCATGACCATGGCCACCTTCGACGCGGCGCCGTAGATGCCCAGCTGCTGGTGGGCGTCGGGGGCGTCGTAGATGTATGGGAAGAGTATCTTGTCGGCCGTCTGGTTGAGTATGCCGGCAATGCCCAGCACGAGCACCGGCCATCCGTAGGACAGCATGCGGCCCATCAGGCGGCGGTCGAACACATAGCCGAAGCCGGTGAGCTCGCGGCGGAAGCACAGCGTTATGCCGGCCGTGCAGGCCAGGTTGATGTAGAAGGCGTAGCCAACGTCGGTGGGCCTGCCCGTGATGTGGGGCAGGGCGATGAAGCAAAACAGGTTGAGGGCTATGTTAACCACGATGAAGAGCAGCTTGAGGGCCGCAAACTTTACTGGGCGCTTCATGTACCTGAGGTAGGCGAACGGTATGCACTGGAAGGCGTCGATGGCCACGGTCATGGCCATCACCCACACGTACGACGGATGGTCGGCGTAGCCCATGAAGGCCGACAGCGGCCCGATGAAGGCCAGCACCAGCGCCACGAAGGCGGCCGAGGTGGCTCCCACGCTTATGAGGATGGTGGAGTAGACGCGCTGTGGGTCTTCGCCCTCTTTGTTGGCAAAGCGGAAGAAGGTGGTCTCCATGCCGTAGGTGAGTATGACAAGCAACAGGGCCGTGTAGGCATACATGTTGGTTATCACACCGTAACCGCCGCTCTCGGCCGACAGCTTGGCTGTGTAGAGTGGCACGAGCAGGTAGTTGAGAAACCTACCAACTATGCTCGACAGTCCGTAGATGGCCGTATCCTTGGCCAATGACTTTAAGTTTGCCATACTTTTTCTATATTCTTGAGAATGCAGGAGTCAGGAGTACGGGAGTGCAGACATTTGCATCGGAATGCAGGAGTGCAGGAGTACAGGAGTACAGACATTTGCATCGGAATGCAGGAGTGCAGGAGTACTGCAGTACAGACATTTGCATCGGAATGCAGGGGCCTGGAGTGCGGGAGTGCAGACATTAGTCTTTCCCACAACCTTCTGTTGACACCGCGCAGCCCTTTCTTAATCCTTAATTCTTAATACTTAATACTTAATTCTATCATTAATTCTAAAAGAACATGTAGCACACACCTATGGCGGCGACGACACCGGCCAGGTCGGCCAGCAGTCCGCACGCCACGGCATGGCGGGTGTAGCGTATGCCCACGCTGCCGAAGTAAACGGCGAGGATGTAAAACGTGGTGTCGGTAGAGCCCTGGAATATGCAGCTCAGCCTGCCCACAAACGAGTCGGGGCCGTAGGTGGCCATGGCGTCGACCATCATGCCCCGCGCCCCGCTGCCCGACAGGGGTTTCATGAGCGCCGTGGGCAGTGCCCCCACAAAGTCGCTGTTGCCTCCGCAGGCCTCGACGGCCCATCTCACGCCGCCCACAATCATGTCCATGGCCCCCGAGGCACGGAACACGCCGATGCCCACGAGTATGGCCACGAGGTAGGGAATGATGCGCACGGCGGTGGTAAAGCCCTCCTTGGCTCCCTCGATGAAGGCGTCGTAGACGTTGACCCGCCTACGCACGCCGGCCAGTATGAACGCCAAGATGATGGTCATCAGCAGTATGTTGGCCACGCTTGTGCTCACAAGGTTCATCCGGTCTTTGTCCATCTGGCCGAAACCCCATATCACCGCGGCCACGGCCACGCACATGCCGCCAAGCGTGAGCAGCAGCGTGCGGTTGAGCAGGTTGATGCGCTGGTAGATGCTGGTGGCCACAATGCCCGCCAGGGTTGAGAAGAACGTGGCCAGGAGTATGGGTATGAACACGTCGGTGGGCTGCCCGGCACCCATCTGCGCGCGGTAGACGAGTATGCTCACGGGTATGATGGTGAGCCCGCTCGTGTTGAGCACGAGGAACATTATCATGGGGTTGGTGGCCGTGTCCTTGCGCGGGTTGAGCCCCTGAAGCTGCTCCATGGCCCTCAGGCCCAGCGGTGTGGCGGCGTTGTCGAGGCCAAGCATGTTGGCGGCAATGTTCATGAAGATGCTGCCGGTGGCCGGGTGGCCCTTGGGTATGTCGGGAAACAGGCGCGTGAACACTGGGCTGAGCAACCGCGACAGCGCGTCAACCACTCCGCCACGCTCGCCTATCTTCATGATGCCGAGCCAGAGCGAGAGCACGCCCGTGAGCCCGAGAGATATCTCGAAGGCTGTCTTCGACGAGGCGAACGTGGAGTCGATCATGGCGGGAAACACGCCGGTGTCGCCCATCAGAACCAGTTTCACCACGCCGATGGCGAAGGCTATGACGAAGAACGATATCCAGATATAGTTTAAAACCATTGCTCTATTCTTTTTTTATTAGGAGTTCAGGAGTTCAGGAGTACAGGAGTGCAGACATTTGCAGCAGTATGCAGGAGTGCAGGAGTACTGAAGTGCAGACATTTGCAGCAGTATGCTGGAGTGCAGGAGTACTGAAGTGCAGACATTTGCAGCAGTATGCTGGAGTGCAGGAGTACTGGAGTGCAGACATTTGCAGCAGTATGCAGGAGTGCAAGAGTACTGAAATGCAGACATTTGCAGCAGTATGCTGGAGTGCCGGAGTACTGAAGTGCAGACATTTGCAGCAGTATGCTGGAGTGCAGAGGCGCAGACATCAGCATCTGTATGCTGGAGTGCCGGAGTACGGGAGTGCAGACATTTGCCTTTTCCGTCGCCTTGCGCTCACACCGCGCAACCCTTTCTTAATCCTTAATCCTTTATTCTTAATAACTTGGATGCGCAGACATTTGCCCTTTCTACAGCATTCTGTTGTTACCGCACAGCCCTTTCTTAATCCTTAATCCTTTGTTCTTAATAACTTGGATGCGCAGACATCAGCCTTTTCCGTCGCCTTACGCTCATACCGCACAGCCCTTTCTTAATCCTTAATCCTTTATTCTTAATACTTAACCCTTAGCCTGGGGCAGCATCAGCCATTGCCAACGGCAACTTGCGGCATGGCGCAGCCCTTTTTCACTTTCACCTTGTTTATTTATTATCTTTTCACTTTTTTACTTTTATACGTCTTGCAAAGATAGCCCAAAAAGACTAAACGGCAAAAAAAATGGACACAGACTTGACCGTAGGCGCAAAAAAAACGGAATCTGCCCACGGTCAAGAGGCGGGCTGCAACGCTGTTTGCGTTCACCGGAGTATGCGGGTGCACAACGGGCCGGGCGCCGCCTGCCTGTCCGGCCGTAGACACAAAGCATCATGACCAAGGCCGCAGAGGCGGGCACACGGCTGCAAAGAAATACGCAAAGGGTGGCACATAGCCATGAACAATGAAGTACATAGCCATGAACAATGAAGCAAGGAGCCATGGAAAAGAAAGCACGAAGTCATGGAAAAAGAGGCACGAAGCCATGCAAAACCGGGCACAGAGGGCAAAAAACAGGCTAAAACGCACTTTTTTTGAGTGCCGCGGCAATTTTTTGGCGAAAATGTTTGGCCGTTCAAAAAAAACTGCGTACCTTTGCACCGCAATTCAGAAATGAGGCGCAAACAAAGCGTTGGCTCCGTAGCTCAACTGAATAGAGCATCTGACTACGGATCAGAAGGTTACGGGTTTGAATCCCATCGGAGTCACAACAAACAAGGAGACGCATCCACAAGGATGCGTCTCTTTTTTTTCATTCCGCCCAACGGGCCTGCTTGGGTCGGCCCTCCGGCGCGCCGCCCTGGTGGCAGCATGGCCGGAAAGGCCGCCCGCAGGTCAGTAGGCACCGTCTGTAATCTTTATGCTCACGGCCTTAAGCTGCTGCCAGCCGGCCTTGTCGGTAACGCGCACCATGAAGTGGTAGTCGCCCGTGTCGATGTCGGCGGGTATGTCGATGTCTACCTTCGCCTCATAGCGGCGGCTTCCGTCGGGAATGGCGAACGACCTGTTGTATACCCATGGCCTCACGGGTTGCTTCTTTGGGTCGAAGTCGCAGTCGCCCGCCGATGTAGAGTGCGAATGGTGGTCAAAGTTGTTGTGCACCTCGATGTTGTAGTTGCCGAGCTCCACATTGTCGGAAAACACATAGCGCACAGCCACCGTCTCGCCCCTGTGGTACACCTGGCAGTCGGCCGGCGAGGCCACCGCCCCACTGGCAATCACGGGTTTCTCGAGGTCGGCCTCGGCCTCGTCGGCGGCAGAGCATGCCGCCGCCATCAGCGCGGCGCATACCAAATGACATATATTCCTGGTTTTCATAACGTTTTGTTGTTGTGCCGCCGGCCCGCGCCAGCAGCGGCGCGGGCCGGCCGCGGTTCATTTCCTTGTCACCACAAGCCCCTCGGCCTCTTCGGTCACAGAGTTGCCTTCAGCGTCGGTGACGGTGAAGTGCAGATGGTATTCGCCCGCCGGGGCGTCGGCCGGCACGGCAATGTGCTCGTGGAACATGGCGCTTGTCTTGCCCACATACTTGCCGGCAAACTCAAACGTCTTTTCGTATCCGGCGGCGCCGTTGTGCAGTTCCACCTCTATGGCCGCTATCCCGCTTGGCGCGTTCACCTCGGCCTCAAGGTGCAGCTCGCCGCCGGCCACCGCCTTCATCGAGTTGTCCTTGCCCACCTCGACTATGCTTGCCGACAGCTTGCCTGCCGACGGTTCCCTGACGGTGAGCACGGCCGTGGCCGAAGCCGACTGCCCTGCCTTGTCGGTCACGGTCAGCACAAGCCTGTAGCGGCCTGCGGGCATGTCGGCCGGTATGTCCACATGCTCGTGGAAGTCGGCGTTGCGCACACCCACATACTTGCCCTCGGCCCAGGCCGCCGCCAGCCGTGGCGCCTTGCCGCCCTCGGGAGTCAGGGTCATGTCTATGCGGGCTATGCCTCCCTCGGCTTCGGCCTCGGCCTCGAGGTGCAGGTCGGAGCCGGCCGTCACCTCGCCACTGTTGCCCGCCCCCACTTCGGTGAGCTCCACCACAGGCTTTTTCACCTTGGCTGCGTCGTCGTCGTTGTCACACGAGGCCAGGCCAAACACTAACACGCTCAGCAGCATTGACGCTGCGAAAACTAAACTTTTCTTCATCTCTTTTCTTTTTTTGTGGATGCAAACCATCCGGTTAATAACTATGGTTGATTAGGGTTTTTGCATTCGTTGCAGCCCCGGCGGCGGACAACGCCCGCCCCCGGCCGCTCCCGGCGTGCCGTTTCGCGCCGCCAAACGGGC
>OLNP01003702.1_pt1 | contig 9844 bp, 6 predicted proteins | sample 1671951 | NCBI WGS metagenome assembly OLNP01 (sample SAMEA3136629, study PRJEB25190) | human gut metagenome | biome: human gut; feature: human-associated habitat; material: faeces | place: Austria | collected 2013
CTTAAATGTAATGGCATCTTCAAACACACGAAGATCCAGTCCTGTGTACTTCTGCAGTTTATCCAGACGATATACCAGCGTATTTCTGTGGATATATAACTGGCGGGATGTCTCGGAAACGTTCAGGCTGTTCTCGAAGAACTTGTTGATCGTGGTAAGAGTCTCCTCGTCAAAGTCATCCGGTGATTTGCCATCAAAAATCTCTTTGATAAACATCTTGCACAGCGGAATCGGGAGCTGATAGATCAGACGTCCAATTCCCAATGTGGAGTATGCGATCACATCTTTTTCCTCAAAGAAAATCTTTCCTACATCCAATGCCATACGGGCTTCCTTGTAAGAACGGGATACTTCTTTGATCTCATTTACAATTGTTCCATAAGCGACATGAACATCATTCTCAGCATCCGCACGGAACAGGTTCACGATCACTTCTGCTGTCTTGTTCAGTTCATCGTATCCCTCGTTGTCTGCAACTTCTTTCACCACGATGATGTTCTTCTCATCTACCGCAGTGACAAAGTCCTTGGATTTGCCACCGAAGATTCCTCTGATCTTTTCCATTTCATTGCCATCTTTCTCTCGGTTCGTCTCAACGATAAATACCACTCTCCGGACTTCTGTATCAATATGGAGCTTCTTCGCTCTGTTATAAATATCAACCAGCAGTAAATTGTCCAGCAAAAGATTCTTGATAAAGTTGTCTTTATCGAATCTCTCCTTATATGCTACCAGAAGATTCTGTATTTGAAAACTGGCAATTTTACCCACCATGTAGACATCGTCACTGTCTCCGTTGGCAAGCAGGATATACTCTAACTGGTGTTCATCAAACACCTTGAAAAACTGATATCCGTTCACCACCTGGCTGTCTGCAGGTGACTCCACAAATGCCTGAGCAGGTTCTACATACTTCTCTGCGTCAGGAAATGTAGCAGCCAAAATCTTTCCCTCGACGTCAATAATGCATAAATCAATTCTGGTTATTCCCTTCAATCCATCAATTGTGTTCTGAAGTATCTGATTCGAAATCATAAGCTATGCTCCTTCTCTGGTCGATTCTGTTCAACTTTCACAAAAAAAATCGTACTTTTCTCCCTCAATAAAAATACCTAGATTACATTTTAATGCAAAACTGCAAAAAAATAAAGAGGAAATACATATTTTTTTATGCATTTCCTCAATTCTGCTGGAAATTTTACCTCTAATTTCCTGTATACAATCTCCGCAAAAAAATTTCCTGTCTCTCTGTTTCATCCTTAGTTCTTATGATATTCCAGAAATCCCTCGCCAAGTACTTCGCGGACATCTGAGACAATGACAAATGCATCCGGATCCACCGATGCCACAATATCTTTCAGTTCTACGATCTGTTTCTTGGAAACAACACAGTAAAGCATGCACTTTTCATCACCGGAATACATTCCTTTTGCATATAGACCGGTTGCTCCACGGTCCAACTCAAGCAGGATCTTTTTTGCCACTTTTTCATACTGGTCTGTAATGATGAACGCCGACTTGGAATATTTAAATCCTTCCATCAGACCATCCGACACTTTCGTTGTGACAAAAATGGCAACAATTGCATACATGGCTGCCTTGATACCGAACAGATATAAACCGGTAAGCACGATCATCGCATCTAATACCTGCATGATCTGAACCACGGAATAATGTCTGATAAAATGCTGGATCAATACTGCCAGAAGTTCCGTTCCACCCGTAGTAGAACGCGCTAATAGGATCAGTCCCATACCGGCTCCACCGATCACACCACCAAAAATCGCGGCAAGGAAGTAATCCTGCTGTGTCAGGTCGATTGCCGGAATCACATAAATCCACGCAGACAAAAGTACCGTACCCACAACTGTCCGCCAGATAAACCTCTTTCCTTTAAACTTCAGAGTCAGAAAAAACAGTGGCACATTCAGCCCGATATTGGTCAGCCAGAGTGGGATTCCTCCCGGAACAAATCTTTCTGTCACTGCCTTGATCACAATCGCAAGTCCTGTAAAACCTCCTGTGACAAGACCGATCGGATCATACAGACACTGGATGGCTGCCGCTAACAGTCCCGTCCCCACGATCATCATCAAATAATCTATCACTATGGAACGTTTATTGATTAATTTCTGCATTTCTACTACAATTCCTCTTCTTTTTCATCATACTTATTCATACTGTTGACCAACTTGCCACGATGTATGATGCTTTTCAAACGAGCAAGTACTCCGTGCTTTTTCTTATGTACCGGTACCCCTCCGATTCCATACCAAATGTTTGCATTCATTTTATCCCGATGCTCATATAAGAACTGCTCCTGCATCGGAGATGGCAGTACAGATATGATCACATCCGGTGTGGTCGCATTCATATCATTAATCACTGCTTCCAGATCCCCCACACAGGTCTCCACTGCATATTCCCCTGCAAAGATCAGTTTTGGATAATCTTCTGCAAGCTCTGCTTTTAAAGAATCAATTTTCTCCTGCGTGTCACCAAGTAAAAAAACACTTTTTTTATTGCGCTCTATCCGTTTAAAAAATTCAAAATAAAAATCGTTTTCTTCTGTTTCCCGGATTCGCTGCATAGATTCAAGCCCCGCTGCCTGAATAATCTCTTTCTCTCCAATGATTGCAAGATCCAGGGAACTCATAACTTCCTTTAATACCGGGTTTGTCTCCGAATCGATCAGCATCTGTAACGATATGCTCTCAATCGTGTTAAGGACATTATTGCTCAAATAGCGTTCCACACACATAATCGCTTCCCGCACTGTGTAGTTGTCCAACTGAATTCCCAGTATATCAACTTTCTTTATCATTCAACACTCCTGGTTATTTTTCTCAACTCAAGAAAATTTATGCATGTAGTATAGCAAACCTCTTTTCATTTTTCAAGTTTTGTTATAAAACGCGATAGATTGAGGAACTTTTTTAGTTACTGTTCACTCAGCAGTAACCTTTTACGTTATCTGACAATTTGTACTATTTTTTGCATTTATCTCATTACAATAATTGCAAGCTTTTTTCATTTTTATTTTGAACTTTATCACATATGTACAAAACGTATATTCGATTTTTTTACTATGTAAACCACTTTTTCAACATAAAAAAATGTGGATAACGTGGATAACTTCGTGTATAACTTTATTTTTTGGCATTTTTCGACCTTTTTCACGTGGAAAACTTTCTCATAACTTTACCTCTTTTGGGGATTATTTCCAGACCACTTTATTTTTTTGTGCACTTTTCATAAATGATATTTTTCAATTTTCTGTCTGTAAAAAAGTACCGCATTACTTTCTGACTTTTTACCCGCAAAAAAAGAACTGCCATCATTTTCGATGACAGTTCCGATAATATCTTTTTTTAGAAAATTCTTCTTACAGAAAGTACATTACGATATGTAGCTGTTGAATACTTAATACCACTGGATGGTGTACTTGCATGAACAATTGTGTTATTACCTACATAAATTCCAACATGTCCACTGTAACATACAATATCTCCCGGCTGTGCCTCAGATAAGCTTACTTCATATCCGGCACTTCTCTGTCCACTGGAAGAATGTGGAAGACTGATACCAAATGCAGCATATACAGACATTACAAATCCGGAACAGTCTGTACCGTTTGTCAGACTGGAACCACCATAGACATATGGGTTACCAATAAACTGGCTTGCATAGCTTGCAACTGCCTGACCATTGGATCCACTCGGTGCCGCATAAGAAGCTGATGAACCGCCGGAACTGCTTGTACCGTCCGAAGATGACGAGTTCTTGGAAGATTTCTGTTTTGCCTTCGCTGCTGCAGCGGCTGCCGCCTGACGCTCTGCCTCTTCCTTGGCAAGTCTTGCTTCCTCTTCCGCTTTGGATTCAGCGGTTACATAATCGGTCCAGAGATTTACATAATCTGTGGATACATAGCCATCGCCTTCCTCTGTTGTAACAATGACCCATCCGCTATCCTTCATAGAATCATCAACAACAACGAAATCGTCTCCCTCGCCAAGCATTGTTAAAATACCTGCCTCTGTAGAAGGCTCCATTCTTACGTATAAAGTTGTAGTTGTTACAGTTGCATATCTGGTACTTACCTTCTTTGCAAGTTCCTCATCCCCTGTTACAACATACTCGCATTTGACATATCCGGTAACACTTCCGGATGTGATCTTATACCAGCCATCTTCTGTTGTCTCTAAAACAGTGGCTGCAGAATTGTTATATAACTTACCTAACACTTCACTGTCTGTGTTCGGTTCTGATCTGACATTCACATAATTATCTACCTGTGCGATTGCAATGTCTGCGTACTCAGATGCAACCACTGGAACATCATTCTCACTGACCTGCTCCTCTGCCTGGGCTGCTGCCTCTGCAACTGCCTTGTCACTCTCGATCAGACACTGGGAAAGCATTTTGGAAAATCCTGCTGCCGGAGAACCATTTGAAGAAAGTCCGGTTGCGATCACTGCAGACACACCACCGGTCTGTGCACCATAAGTTCCGACTCCTGTTCCACTAATTACAATAGCACCTGCCAGCAAACAGCTTGCTATTCTCTTCATTCTATAATTCATCTTGTATATTGCCTCCAAGAACTATTTGTTACGAATTTGTTACATTTATTACATGGTTATTATAACAAAGTGTCTTGGCACTGTCAACAGCAAGACTTTGTCAGATTTTACCAAATATAGCATGAATATTTTATGTATTTTTATTTCCATAAAAAAACAGTTCCAAAGTATCGCTCACATGGAGTTCTCTGGAACTGCTTTTCCTATTTGATTGCGATCGCTTCGATCTCAAGCATAACATCCTTCGGAAGACGTGCAACTTCCACACAGCTTCTGGATGGGAAATCTGCTGTAAAGAAAGTCTTATACACTTCGTTGATGGCGCTGAAATCATTCATCTCTTTGATGAATACCGTTGTCTTAACTACATTGTCCATATTGGTTCCGGCTGCTTCCAGCAAATTAGAAAGATTGGTAAGTGCCTGTTTCGCCTGAGCCACAGACCCCTCCGGAATCTCTCCTGTCTCCGGTACAACCGGGATAATGCCTGATGTATAAACCATACCATTTACTTCGATTGCCTGTGAATATGGTCCGATTGCTGCTGGTGCTTTTTCTGTACTGATTACTTTTTTCATGTTGTTAGTCCACCTTTCTGATACTTCTTTCAGTTATTTCCACACGATGTTCCTTATATAAACGTCCCACCGCACGTTTGAAAGCATTTTTACTGAGTCCGGTCTCTCTCTTAATGACTTCCGGGGATGCTTTATCTCCAAATGGAAGCACTCCGGCAAATTCCTCAATAACCTGCATCACCTTCTCAGCATCCTCATCCATCTGCAGGTATGCCTTGTCACGCAATGACACATCCAGTTTTCCATCCGGCTTTACTTTTGTCACTTTTGCCTCGATCACATCTCCGATACGAAGTTTGCTTGTATCTTCATGTCGTGGGATCATAGCGGAATATTTATCATCCACTGCAACAAAGGTTCCGAAATTATCACTGAACTCATAAACTCTTCCCTCTACATGGTCTCCCTCTTTGTATGGAGAATCCGTGGAAAGCAGATCATAAAGCTTTTTCATACTCGCACAAAGTCTGCTGCTCTTATCAATATAAAGTGTTACCAAAACCTCATCTTCCGGCTGGACTTTCATTGTCATCTCTTTATAAGGAAGAAACAGATCTTTTTCGAGTCCCCAGTCAAGGAATGCACCGATTTTTCCAACCTGTGCCACACGCAAAACAGCAAGCCCTCCAAGAGTGATCTTTGGCTGATTTGTCGTTGCGATCATCCGGTCTTTGGAATCCTTGTACAAAAACACTTCAAGTTCATCCCCGGTCTTTGCATTCTCCGGAACCTGTTTTGCCGGAAGAAGCACACGTTTCTCCATATCCTGCTCTTCCGCGAGATAAACTCCAAACTCCACTTTCTTTACAATTGTAAGTTTCTGATACTGTCCTAATTTTAACATTTTATTTTCCTCTAAACTGCATAATGGCATATGGCACTTTCTGCTCATCTGCCAACACAATGGTTACTCCGTTCTGCTGCTCATAAACCTCCGGGTATAACATGTTCCCGATGACTGCAGCCTTTTTGTATTCCACCCGGATACTCTCTGTCTTAAAATTCTCCGGCAGATATTCCTCTGCCACAAGAATATATTTTCCATTATTCATATGATGATTGGTGTCAATATGAAAACGCTGTACTAAAACCGGCTCTTTCTCCACCGGAGTGCCCTCTATCCTGATCTTACGATCTGCCCATTCATATTGTATCGCCTCATCCATCACCGGGATATAAGCATCCTGCACTTCTTTTGCGATCCGCACCGGACGCATCGTGGCAGTATCCATGTAAACCCAGACGGAATTGGCAAATGCACAGATCTCTCCCGCTTCATCCTTTATTGTAAAGTTACGATAGCCGTAAAATCCCTTGAAGCTATATGGCCAGGTGCTCACCGTAATATGCTCCGCAAGCTTTGGATAGCGGTTCATGACGATCTCCCAGGACGATAACACCCACGCAGCATGATGCTGTTCTAAATACTCCACACCGATATTCATATCTTCTGACTGAAATGTGCAGCAATTCTGCAGATAATCGATCAGTGCCGGCAGCGTAAGCTGTCTTTCACTGTTCACTTCACTGTATCTTACCCTGCTTTTAAAATCATACATATCCTGTTCTCCTGATCAAAATAAGAAATTATCTTCTCCAACGCACTGTGCTGCCACCCGGAAGTTTTTGCATGATTGGAAAATGTCAATTTTCCATGATGGAACAAAGTTTCCTGTTACACAAAAATAGCACCACTTCCGTGGTGCTTTCTAGCAGGGCTACAAGGATTCGAACCTTGAAATGACGGAGTCAGAGTCCGTTGCCTTACCGTTTGGCGATAGCCCTATGTATTGTTGTTTTCGACTTTTGCGCCGTCAACAATAGCTATTATATACACCCTCGATAAATATGTCAAGCATTTTTTTCAAAGATTTTAAGTTTTTTTTCAACCATTGCATATAATACTTCGTCACCCCAGGAAATATCAGTATTTCCGCTGGTTGCTTCGATCACTTCTTTTTCAAAAGACTGCTCTTTTTCCTTTGGAACCATGAGGATCAGTTCCACTTTTTCTGTATAAACGGTATCGATCATTGTCAGTTCCTCTTTTGCGATCAGATACTGTAATTTTCCAAGTCCATTGTAATCCGTTCCGATCGTCAGTTTTCTTCCAATCTGTTTATCAATGATCACACTATTTTCCAATCCGGTCTGCGTCGCTTTCTGGTAGGCACGGACAAGACCGCCTGTTCCCAGAAGTGTCCCGCCAAAATAACGGGTCACTACAACGCACACATTATGTATCTCTTCCTTTAATAGTACGTCCAGCATTGGTCTTCCTGCTGTCTGTGCCGGTTCTCCGTCATCCGAGCAACGGCTGATTTCCTGTCTGTCCCCGATCACAAATGCAGAACAATTATGTCTGGCATCCCAGTATTTCTTTTCATTAATAAAAGCAACCGCTTCCTCTTCGCTGCTTACCGGACGCACCGTTGCAATAAACCGGGATTTCTTCTCAACAATTTCGCCCTCGCCACCGGCATATACTGTTTTCATCTCTTATGGCTCCTGATCTGTTTCTTCGTAGTGATTCAGTACTTTATCATTACGATTCTTCTATAATAATGTATACTTTGCTATTTTCTGTATCAAAATACTATCATGAAATAAATATAAAATGCAATACGCAACGGAATCAATATTTTCACTTTTTTCTTTATTATGACACATTTATTTGATATAATACATAGACGGTGGTTTTTAACATTTGATCAAAAAGGAGACTTATTATATGAATTATGGAAAGAAAGGTTCGAAGAAACGCCAGGCCGAACTGACTTCCAAAGGCATTATGTACGGCAAAAAAATGCGTGTTATTTTTTGCAAGGTATTGCTCGTATGCTGTTTTGCAGTTGCAATTATAGGTGGAAGCCTTGGATTTGGCGTCTATAAGGGCATTCTGGATTCTGCGCCATCCATCGATGACATCGACGCAACACCTACCGGATATCTTACAACCGTGTTAGATAATCAGGGCAATGAGATTGCCACTCTGGTAGCTTCCGGTTCAAACCGTAAAAATGTAACAATCGATGAGATACCGATCAATCTGCAGCATGCCTTTGTTGCACTCGAAGATTCCCGTTTTTACGAGCACAATGGTATCGACCTTACCGGTATCATCCGTGCCGGCGTTACCGGCATCGCTTCCGGCGGTAATTTTTCCCAGGGTGCCAGTACGATCACACAGCAGCTTTTGAAGAACACTGTGTTTACCGAGTGGACGAGTGAGACATCCTTCATCGACAAACTGGAGCGCAAGATCCAGGAACAGTATCTTGCCGTACAGCTTGAGAAAAAAGTCAGCAAAAACTGGATCATGGAAAATTATCTGAACGCCATCAACCTTGGTCAGAATACACTTGGTGTGGCAGTGGCTTCGGAGCGATATTTTGGAAAAGATGTCTCAGAACTGACGCTCTCTGAATGTGCCGTTTTAGCAGCCATCACACAGAATCCGTCCAAGTTTAATCCGATCTCCAACCCGGAGAAAAATGCGGAGCGCCGCATGAAAGTATTAAACAATATGCTGGATCAGGAATTTATCAGCCAGAGTGAGTATGACGAAGCTGTGGCAGATAACGTTTACGACAGGATCCAGTTAGTCAACGTAGAATTGCAGGACAATGGCATCAATTCCTATTTTATTGATGAGCTGACCGATCAGGTCATCCGCGATCTTGTGGAGCAGAAGGGTTATACTGAGACACAGGCATACAAGACACTCTACCAGAGCGGTCTTACCATTTACTCTACACAGGATATGGATATTCAGAATATTGCCGATGAGGAAGTAAACAATCAGGACAATTATACATCAAGTCCCAAAGTTTCTTTCTCCTACCGCGTTTCCATCCGTTCGACCGATGGATCTGTAAAGAACTACAGTGAGCAGACTATGCTTTCTTATTATAAGAATAAGGATAATCCGAACTTTAAGAGTACGAATTATTCTATCAATTTTGCCTCTGAGGAAGATGCAGACGCCGCTATCGAGCAGTACAAAGCAGATATTATGCAGGAGGGGGATGAGATCGTAGACGGAAGTGAAACTGTGATCTATACTTTACAGCCACAGGCTTCCCTGACGGTCATTGACCAGTCAACCGGCGAAGTAAAAGCAATCGTTGGCGGCCGTGGCGATAAAACAGCAAGTAAAACCCTCAACCGCGCCACCGATACAACCAGACAGCCTGGTTCTACCTTTAAAATCCTTGCTGCCTACTCCGCTGCGCTTGATGCAGGTGGACTTACCCTTGCCTCCGTGCAGGATGATGCCCCTTACACTTATGCCGGAGCAAATGGAAAATCTGTTAATAACTACGACAGACGTTACCGTGGTTTTACCACTTTAAGAGAGGCGATCACAGACTCCATCAATATTGTAACCGTAAAAACACTTGCACAGGCTGGTGTTTCCCTTGGCTGGCAGTATGTACAGGAATATGGTTTCACAACCGTTGATTCCCGCGATATGAATGAAGCCCTTGCACTTGGCGGTATCACGCAGGGTGTATCAAACCTTGAACTTACCGCAGCCTATGCTGCGATCGCAAATCAGGGAACTTATATCAGACCAAAGTTCTATACAAAGATTTTAGACCACGATGGCAATGTTTTAATCGATAATACAACACCGGAATCCCACACGGTTATCAAAGATACTACCGCATGGCTCTTAAC
>OLNP01003717.1_pt1 | contig 9818 bp, 9 predicted proteins | sample 1671951 | NCBI WGS metagenome assembly OLNP01 (sample SAMEA3136629, study PRJEB25190) | human gut metagenome | biome: human gut; feature: human-associated habitat; material: faeces | place: Austria | collected 2013
CTTTCTTCACTGCCTTCCGGCGTTTCATGATCTTGGAACGAAAGTCGGAAGAGAGATCGGCGAGCGTTTCGGAATCACAGATATGGAAGTGACGGACGAGGTATTTGAGTCTGAACAGTCGAAAGTGTTCGATGAGGCGGAAAACCGGATGCATACGATTAAAGCGGTTATGGATGCTACATTGAAGTAAAAAATAAGTAGAAAAGAAGATAAAAACAGAGAAGATACAAAGGCAAAAAGCAAGAAAGATAAAGACAACGAAAAGCTGAGAACGTAAAAAAGATAAAAAGTCGAGAGAATAAAAAGACGAAAACTTGAGAAGGCAAAAAGCCAAGAAAGTAAAATCAGAGAAGGCGAAAAGCAGATAAAATTATGAAAGCAGAGATTTTGAAAATGCTGCGGGAAGCAGACGGGTACATTTCGGGGCAGGAAATCTGTGAGAAGTTCAATGTGTCGCGCACTGCGGTCTGGAAGGTGATCCGCCGGCTTCAGGAAGACGGCTACGAGGTGGAAGCTGTGCGAAACAAAGGGTATCGCATGGTGGAAAGTCCCGACATTTTGACAAAAGAAGAAGTGGAAAGCTGTATGCATACGGAATGGGTGGGAAGAAATGTCGTATGTTATAAAGTGACGGATTCAACGAATCTGCGCATCAAGCAGATGGGAGATGAAGGCGCTTTAGCCGGAACGCTGGCTGTGGCGGAAGAGCAGACGGCGGGAAGAGGGCGCAGAGGACGTTCGTGGGAATCACCTGCCGGAGCGGGGATCTTTATGTCGGTTCTTTTAAGACCGAAGATCACGCCGGATAAAGCGTCTATGCTGACGATCGTGACGGCGTGCAGTACGGCGAAAGGAATAAAAAAATATTTTGAAAATGAGGGAGCTTCCTGTCCGGATATTCAGATTAAGTGGCCGAACGATCTCGTTGTCAACGGGAAAAAACTGGCAGGTATTCTCACGGAGATGAGTACGCAGATCGATTATATCAATTATGTGACCGTCGGGATCGGAATTAATGCAAACACAAAAAAGTTCCCGGAAGAATTAAAAGATCATGCAACATCGCTGTATCTTGAATGCGGACATATGGTGAAACGAGCGTCTGTCATTGCGTCGATCATGAAATGTTTTGAGGAAGATTACCGCCTGTTTCTTGAGACGGAAGATTTATCCGGACTGATGGAAACGTATATGTCGATGCTTGTCAACCGGGATCGGGATGTTCTTGTGCTTGATCCAAGCGGAACATATAAGGCAAAGGCGCTGGGGATCGATAAAAACGGAGAGTTGATCGTGAGAAGGGAAGACGGAACTTCGGAACATGTCTATGCCGGAGAAGTCTCGGTCAGAGGTGTGTACGGTTATGTATAAATGCATGTGCGGGATAAGAAATGCATGCATAGGATAAGCTGAGAGATATGGATGAGTATAGACGAACTAAATGCAGATTTTAAGTTCGGAAAAAAACAGGAAAAAGAGAGGTAATGTATGGAAGAAGAGGTTGTGCTTTGTGCGGCAAGCGCATATGAACAGAAATTTTATTTGAATCCTCAGTTTGAGTCGCTGCCGGAAGCAGTGCGTCAGGAACTGCAGATCATGTGCGTATTGTATACGGAAGATGTGGGAGGCATTCTCCTTGTCGTATATGATGAAGAAGGAAATCTCGAGTTAAAAGTAGAGCACGAAGAAAATGATTTTGCTTTTGATGAGATAGGAAGTGTGCTGAAGATCAAACAGCTTCAGCAGACGAAAAGAGAATTGTTTGAATCGCTTGAAACATTTTACAGGGTGTTTTATCTCGGAGAGGAGTAGGGTGTGGAATTTTTACAAAAGGTCATCCAACTGTATGCTGAGAGAAAAGAATGGTTTCTGGATTTGTTTGCGGCACATGTGGGGCTGGCTTTAACGGCGGCTGTGAGCGCGGGGATCATAGGACTTCTTTTAGGGATTTTTATTTCGGAACATAAAAAAGCGGCAGGTCCCGTTCTGACGATCGCAAATATCGGTTATACGATTCCGGCGATCTCACTTCTGGGAATGCTGATCCCGGTTTTGGGGATCGGAGATAAGACGGCGATAACCGCTCTTACGATTTACGGCATCATGCCGATGGTGCGAAATACGTATGCGGGAATTACCGGCGTCGGGGAAGAAGTAGTCGCGGCGGCGGAAGGAATGGGGAGCACGCGCTTCCAGATCATGACAAAAATCAAACTTCCACTGGCAGCGGGAGTCATCATAGCAGGCGTAAGAAATATGGTCGTTATGACAATCTCTGTGTCGGCGATCGCGTCGTTTATAGGAGCGGGAGGTCTTGGAGTAGCGATTTACAGAGGTATTACGATCTATGATTCGGCAATGACGTTTTGCGGTAGTTTTCTGATCGCGCTTCTGGCGATCGTAAGCGATCTTTTGCTCGGATTGCTGGAACGGAAAGTGAAAAAGAAAACAGGCATAAAAAACAGATAAAACAGGAAAACATAAATAAAAAAACATAAATAGAAAAATATAAATAGAAAAATATAAACAGAAAATCATAAAAGGACACTATGAATAAGGAGGCAAAAGATGAGATTAAAGAAGATCACGGCGCTTTTTCTGACCGGCGCGCTTATACTTTCGATGGCCGGATGCGCGGGAAACGGAAGCAAAGATAAGAAAGAAGGAAGTGCGGGAAACGAAGCTCAAGAACCGGTTAAGATCGCCACAAAGCCGATGACAGAGCAGTTTATCCTCGGAGAAATGTTGAAAAAGCTTATCGAGGAGAAGGCAGGTTATGAAGTAGAACTTACAAAAGGTATCGGCGGAGGAACGAGCAATATCCAGCCGGCAATGGAAAAGGGAGAGTTTGATCTCTATCCGGAATATACATCCAGCGGATGGATTCTTGTGCTCGGACATAAGGCAGGTGAAGTAAGCGATGATAAGATGCTTGCAAAACTTCAGGAAGAATACGAAGAAAAATTCGATATGACGTGGGTAGGGCTGTATGGTCAGAACAATACGTATGCCGTTGTCGTAAGAGAAGATACGGCAAAGAAATACAATCTTGAGACATGCTCGGATCTGGCGGCGGTTTCGGATCAGCTTGTTTTCGGAGGAAACCCGGATTATATCGAGAGAGCGGACGGTCTTCCGGGGATGTCTGCGGCGTATGGATTTCAGTTTAAAGAGATCAAAGATATTGATATCGGTTTGAAATATCAGGCGCTTAGAAACGGTGATATTGATGTGACGAACGGGTATACGACAGACGCTCAGATCAGTCAGGATGATGTGAGAGCGTTAAAAGACGATAAGTCTTATCAGGTAAATTATTTTTGTTCAACGGTTGTCCGCAAAGATGCGCTTGAAAAATATCCGAAGCTCAAAGAGACGTTAGAGCTGATGGACGGAATTCTTACAGATCAAAAAATGGCGGAACTGAATTATCAGGTTGAGGAAGAAGGACGTGACGAAGCGGAAGTGGCGGAAGAATTTTTAAAAACGTCCGGGTTACTGTAAAATATTTTCCGAAAACCGTGAGAACAGAACCGTTTGAAGAAACTTTCGAGAAGAAACAAAAAAGTACAGGGGAATGAATGCGTATGGAAATGATACGTCTGGAACATGTGACGAAAAGCTTTGGCAGATATAAAGCATTGGATGATGTGAGCATTGTTGTGGAAGAAGGCGAATTTTTGACGGTGATCGGCAGATCGGGATGTGGAAAGACGACGATGCTTCGGATGATAAACGGATTGCAAAAGCCGGATTCGGGAAAAGTATATGCGGCAGGGGAAGACGTAGGAGAGGCAGATTTGATCCGGCTTCGAAGAAAGATCGGCTACGTGATACAAAATAAAGGGCTTTTTCCTCATATGACTGTTGAAAAAAACATTATTTACGTTCCTGTTATAAGCGGACAGAAGGATAAACGGCAAAACCGGAAACTGGCGGAAGAATTGATCGGTCTGGTCGGTTTGGAGCGTGAGATGCTTGACCGTTATCCCGAAGAACTCTCCGGAGGTCAGCAGCAAAGAGTCGGGATCGCAAGGGCGCTTGCGTCCCGCCCGAAACTTCTTCTGATGGACGAGCCATTCGGGGCGCTGGATGAAATTACAAAGCGGGCTATGCAAAATGAACTTCTGGCATTACAGAAAAAATTAGGAATGACAGTCGTGTTTATTACGCATGATATCAGGGAAGCGATGAAATTGGGAGACCGGGTTCTTGTGATGGAGCAGGGAAAGATCGCGCAGTGCGATACGCCGGAAAATGTAAAGAAAAATCCGGCGGATGAATTTGTGAAAGAACTGATCGGATGAAAAAACTATGAAAAAACGTAATCTGACAAAAGGAAATGTGACGGCTGTAATGCTGCTGTTTGCCGTGCCGATGATCCTTGGAAACATCATGCAGCAATGTTACAATCTGGCAGATACATGGATTGTCGGGAGGTTTGTCGGCGCGGAAGCGCTGGCGGCTGTCGGAAGCGCATATACGCTTATGACGTTTTTAAATTCGATCCTGATCGGCATGTGTATGGGGAGCGGAGCGCTTTTTTCAATCTGTTATGGCCGAAGAGCGTTAAGAAAACTAAAAGAATATATTGTTTCATCGTTTGTGCTTATTTTTTCAGTGACAGTGATTTTGACGATTGTTTCATATGTGTGCCTTGATCCGATTCTCACGCTGATGCAGATTCCGGCGGATATTTACGGACTGATGCGCTCTTATATGGGGCTGATCCTCGCCGGATTGATCTTTGTTTTTCTCTATAATTATTTTGCGTTTCTGCTCCGTTCATCGGGAAATTCGGTGATTCCTCTGATTTTTCTCGGCGTCGGAACTGCGCTTAATATCGGACTGGATTTTTTCTTTGTCGCAAAACTCGGGCGCGGAGTGAAAGGGGCGGCTGAGGCAACGGTTCTTGCTCAGGCAGCGGCAGGACTTGGAATCGCATTATACGCTCTTGTGAAAGAACCGGAACTTAACATGAAGAAAATGAAAGAAGAGGGGATCGGTATAAGGGCAGATCTTTTGAAAGAGATCTTTTCTTATTCTGCATCGACGGGAATCCAGCAGTCTGTGATGAATTTCGGGATACTTATGGTTCAGGGACTTGTGAACAGTTTCGGAACATCGGTTATGGCGGCGTTCGCTGCAGGGGTAAAGATTGATACATTGGCATATATGCCGGCACAGGAATTCGGGAATGCATATTCGATATTTATCTCGCAGAATTATGGGGCGGATAAAAAAGAACGGATCAGAAAAGGAACAAAAAGCGCTGCCGTGACTGTCATAATGTTTTGCGCGGCGGCATCTGCGGCAGTCTTTTTCGGAGCAGAGTTTTTGATGGGGATTTTTATTGATCCGCAGAAAACACAGATCATTCAGATCGGAACAGGGTATTTGAAAACAGAGGGAGCGTGTTATTGCGGGATCGGAATCCTGTTTTTGCTCTACGGATATTTCCGGGCAGTGGAAAGACCGAAAGTTTCTCTTCTTCTTACGATCCTCTCACTTGGAACACGGGTTGTCCTTGCCTATGCATGTGCGCCGTTGTTCGGCGTTGGAGCGATCTGGACGGCGATACCGATCGGCTGGGCGATGGCGGATGCGGCAGGAATCATCCTGTTAAGACGCGGCGAGCGTACTAACAGGATGAATGAAATTATGTAATTGTCGTCTGTCAACGTATAAACTGTTTTCTGTAAGCGGTAGGAGTCATGCCGCATATTTTTCGGAAACATTGGGAAAAATAGCTTGAAGAAGAGAAGCCGCACTGTTTTGCAATCGCTGCCTGGTTCAGATCCGTTGAAGTAAGAAGTTCCTGACTTGTGAAGATCCGTTTCTGAGCAAGATAGTTCATAGGCGCGATCCCGTAAATTTCGGTAAATGTATGGGCAAAATAATATTTATTCAGATGGGTCAGCTCCGCAAGTGTGTCAAGAGTGATGTTTTCTCTGAAGTTAGAATCGATGAAGCGCTTTGCGTAACTGCATTCGCGGGTAATCTTTTTTGAGGAAGGAAGCATTTCTACGGGCGATCCGGTATGTCGTGAAAGTTGAATGATGAGAGCTTCGAGAAGATTTTGACAGATCGTCTCGTAGCTTTCTTTTTGTTCGTCCATCTCCCGGAGGATCGTATGAAAGTAGAAGTCGAGATTTTCGGAGAAATCTTCGCACTGTATATTTAAATATTCTTTGTCGTTATAAATAAGAAAGTTTAGTCCCTCCACGCCGAGGACAATGTATTCCAAGGGAGAATTTTTGTCTGAAACTTCCGTGTGGCGGATGCTCGGGTTGATGATGATCAGATTCTGTTTTCGGATCGGAAATGATTCTTCTTCTACAATGAAGCTTCCGCATCCGTTCAGTACGTAAAAAAGCTCGGAAAAATAATGGGTGTGCGGGTAGCTTTCCCAGTCTTGTTCGTACTTTGAATAACTGGAGTAGAGCAGGCGGTACGGCATTTGCGAAAATGTTGTTTCCTGATTAGAAGTGTTGAATGAATGTCGTATATTTCCCATAAATACAGCCTCCGTTGTTTATCTGGAATAGTTTAGAAATTTTGTTTTTAACTAAAAAAGTAAAAAATTAATGTGTTTATTATAGTGAATTCTTAAAAAAAAATCAAGGGAAAATGGATGTATTGTAGAAGCGGCGAAAAAAGAAATTATATATAATGCACAAAAAAATAAATATAAAAAAGTTTTTGTCGGAAAAACGCAAAAAAAGTCGGGGGAAATACAAAAAAGCAATATTTATAAAAAAAAGGACAAGAATGGGTATTGAAAAATTATCGGATTTCGTTTATTCTAAGACCAAGAGAAACAAATCGTTAAATAAAGGAGGACCAACGATTATGAAAAAGAAAAAACTGATCAGTCTGTTACTTGTTGCTTCTATGGCATTCAGCCTTGCAGCTTGTGGTTCATCAGGCGGAGACGACAAAGACGCTGACAAAGGTGGAGACGAAAAAACACTGAAGGTTGCAGCGGTAGAAACAGCTTACGGCGCAGACATGTGGAAAGAAGTTTGCTCAGCATTCGAGAAATCTCACGAAGGCGTTAAGGTTGAACTTACAATCGACAAAAAGCTCGAAGATGTAATCAACCCGCAGATGAAATCCGGCGAGTATCCGGACGTGATCTTAAGAGCTGTAGGAGCTGAATCGGGAATCACAGAGACATTCGTAAAAGACAACAACCTTGTTGATCTGACAGATGTTCTTGATATGACAGTACCGGGCGAAGAAGTAACTGTAGGAGACAAGATCCTTCCGGGATTCGTTGAGAATACAATTACAAATCCGTACGGAGACGGAAAAACATATCTGATGCCGATGTTCTACGGCCCATGCGGACTGTTCTACAATGCAGGACTGTTTGAGGAAAAAGGCTGGGATGTTCCGACTACATGGGATGAGATGTGGGCACTTGGCGACAAAGCGAAAGAAGAAGGAATCGCATTGTTTACATATCCGACAACAGGTTACTTTGACGCATTCTTCTATGCTTTGATGCATGAGACAATGGGAGACGATTTCTCTAAAGCGCTGACATATGAAGATGGTATCTGGGATACAGAAGGCGCTAAACAGGCATTTGACATTGTTGCAAAACTTGCTACATATACAGAAAAAACAACACCGGCTAATGCAAACGACAACGATTTCCGTAAGAACCAACAGCTTGTACTTGACAACAAAGCGCTGTTCATGCCGAACGGAAACTGGGTAATCGGCGAGATGGAAGATGCTCCGAAAGCAGACGGATTCGAGTGGGGATTCACAGCTCTTCCGGCTGTTAAAGAAGGCGGAGAGAGAGCTTCTTACACATTCTTCGAGCAGATCTGGATGCCGGCAGAAGCAAAAGAGCAGGATCTCGGAAAAGAATTTATCGCTTACCTGTACTCTGATGAAGCAGCTAAGATCTTCTTCGATAAAGGCGGAGCAGTTCAGCCGATCGAAGGAATGTCTGATATGATCACAGATGATAATACAAAACTGTATTACTCAATCTACGACACAGGCGCAGTTGCAGTTATGGATGCATTCGCAGCAACAGAGCCGATCGAAGGTCTTACAACACGTTCTACATTCTTTGATCCGGTTAACTCTCTTGTAACTGGAGACAAGACAGAGCAGGATTGGATCGATCAGATCAAAGCTGACAGTGCTAAATTCCATGAAGCGCTGAAATAAATAAAAAATAAATCACCGGAAATTTACCGGTTCTGATGACCGGAAGAATATCACAGGTGTAGGCGGGCGGTGAATCTGTTTTCACCGCCCGTTTTATCCTGACAGGAGATGAATTAATGAAAGCAAGAAAAGGAAAAGGGCTGTTTGTATTTTGCTGTCTTGCCCCGGCAGCGATATTGTTTATCGTATTTATGATCCTGCCTACGATCGATATTTTCCGTATGTCTATGTTTAAATGGGGTGGATATACAGATAATAAGACATTTGTAGGATTGGACAACTTTAAAATACTTTTCAAGAGTGACAAATTTTATCAGGCGTTCCAGAACTCGATTTTGCTGATCGTTCTTGTTACACTTGTAACATTTACATTTGCGCTTGTATTTGCTTATATTTTGTCACGGGAAAAAATTAAAGGAAAAACATTTTTCAGTGTTATTTTTTACATTCCGAACATTTTGTCGGCAATCTATGATCCGAACCTCGGACTTTTGAACTCTTTTTTGAATCTGTTCAAAGGAGCGGAAAACCCGACGCTTTGGCTTGGAGATCAGAAGATAGTTATTTACAGTATTGTGATTGCACTTGTATGGCAGGCAATCGGTTACTATATGGTTATGTATATGGCAAGTATGGCAAACGTGCCGGAAAGCCTTTATGAGTCGGCGGCTTTGGAAGGCGCGGGAAAGATCAGACAGTTCTTTACGATCACAATTCCGCTGATCTGGACAAACATCAGAACAACACTTACATTCTTCGTTATCAGTACGATCAATATGAGTTTCCTGCTTGTAAAAGCAATGACAAACGGCGGACCGGACGGAGCGTCAAATGTATTCTTAAGTTATATGTATCAGGAAGCGTACACGAACTCTTCCTATGGATATGGTATGGCGATCGGTGTTATGGTATTCCTCTTCTCGTTTGCACTTGCGGGAATTCTGAATGTGGCAACAAAACGTCAGGAAATCGAATTTTAAGGGAAGGAGATCAAGATGGGAAAAACAAAAGTAAAAGAGTCAAAAAAACCATTGACACTTTCAAAAGTGGTAGTATATATCTTATTAATTCTCCTTGCGATCACAATTATCATTCCGGTCGGCTGGGTATTTGTTGCATCTGTTAAGCAGAATTCAGAGTTTTACGGAAGTCCGTGGGTACTTCCGGAGAAGATTTATTTCCAGAACTTTATCGATGCGTGGGAGCGCGAGCATGAACATGGAAGACGTGAGTCATGCAAGTTAATTGTCGATTGCGTTTTAAACTCTGTATCGTTTTCAGGGTTTGGTCGAAAGACTGAATACCTGACGCGGGAAACACGAAGCGAATCCTTCCGAGAGGAAGGGGGAACGAAGTGTGAAACGCGCCTTGCACCTTGACAACTGCACAGCAAGAAAAGATTTGAACGGAAAAGGCCAGTTGCAAACGAACTGAGCGGAGAGCGAAAGCTGGAAGCGAGGTAAGTGGTAAAGCAAAGAAAGAACAATTGGTCTCAGGACGAAAAGCGACGAAAAAATCAAGCTAATAAGAGCGCAGGGTGGATGCCAAGGCACCATACGCCGAAGAAGGACGTGGCAAGCTGCGAAAAGCCACGGGGAGCCGCAAGCAGGCAGAGAACCGTGGAT
>OLNP01003728.1_pt1 | contig 9800 bp, 8 predicted proteins | sample 1671951 | NCBI WGS metagenome assembly OLNP01 (sample SAMEA3136629, study PRJEB25190) | human gut metagenome | biome: human gut; feature: human-associated habitat; material: faeces | place: Austria | collected 2013
TTCTTTAAAGGAGCAGGTGATCGATTTCCCGCCCCAGCCGGTGATCACCAAGGACAACGTGACCATGCAGATTGATACGGTTGTGTATTTCCAGATCACGGACCCGAAGCTCTATGCATACGGTGTGGAAAGCCCGATTTCCGCAATCGAAAACCTGAGCGCGACCACCCTGCGCAACATCATCGGCGATCTGGAGCTGGACCACACGCTGACCTCCCGCGATGTCATCAATACGCAGATTCGCCAGATATTGGACGAGGCGACCGATCCCTGGGGAATCAAAGTCAACCGCGTGGAATTGAAGAATATCCTGCCGCCAGCGGAAATCCAGGATTCCATGGAAAAGCAGATGAAGGCCGAGCGTGAGCGCCGCGCCAAGATCTTGGAAGCAGAAGGCCAAAAGCGTAGTGCAGTCCTGATTGCAGAGGGTGAAAAGGAATCTGCCATCCTGCACGCGGAAGCGTTGAAGGAGGCTAAGATCCGCGAGGCGCAGGGCGAGGCGGAGGCCATCCTCTCGGTGCAGAAAGCCCTGGCTGACAGCATTAAGATGTTGAATGAGGCAAATCCGGGCGAGGGCGTTATCGCGATCAAGAGCTTGGAGGCGTTCGAGAAAGCGGCGGACGGCAAGGCGACCAAGATTATCATCCCATCCAATTTGCAATCGCTCGCGGGCTTGGCGACCTCCCTCAAGGAGTTTGTGTCGGATGATACAAACCTTGCAAAATAACCCATCGTTGCGTCAGAATATACAAAATGGAGGAGAAAAAGCTGGAAACATCATCTGAACTGGACGAAAACACGAATTCCCTGGAAATAGCTTGCTTTTGTACGGAAAATATCCTAAAATAGATGTAGAATTTTGCGTGCCGGCCGTGGCATCCGGAAAAGCCGGAGGCAGAAAAGGAGACGGAGGTATAGCAATGAAGAGGATTTCCGTTCGCAAAGGGGCGTTCGTGATTCGCCGGATGGGTGTATCCATGTCCATTTTTGCATAAAAAGATAGGCTGCGTCGTTTTGCCGTCGCAGCCTTGTTTTTATGTCTTCCTGCGGATGGAAATCTTCAGACTTTTAAGAAACAGGAGCGTGTAAAAGTATGGCAGTCAAAAAAGTGGCAGTGATTATGGGCAGCGACAGCGACTTCCCCACGGTTTCCGCAGCAATCAAACGCCTCAAAGCGCTGGAAATTCCGGTGGAGGTACACGTGATGTCCGCGCACAGAACGCCCCATGCGGCGGCGGAATTTGCACAGAATGCGGTGCAGAACGGCTTTGGTGTGATTATCGCAGCAGCAGGCAAGGCGGCGCATCTGGGCGGTGTGCTGGCGGCCCACACCACCCTTCCGGTGATTGGCATCCCGATCAAGTCCTCGACCTTGGACGGTTTGGATGCACTCTTGGCAACCGTACAGATGCCCAGCGGAATCCCGGTGGCGACGGTTGCAATCGACGGCGCCGACAATGCAGCGATTCTGGCTGCACAGATGCTGGCCCTCTCGGATGAGACGCTGGCGGCAAAGCTCCTGGAGATGAAGCAGCAGATGGCGGACGGCGTGGCGAAAAAAGACGCCGCCATCCAGGAAAAAGTAGCGGAACTTTGATATTGTGAGACCGGCGTTGCCGGAGAGGAGTAACATATGAACAAAAACAGCTATAGCGATCGGTATAAAGAGGCGGGCGTGGATGTAACCGCCGGCTACAAAGCGGTAGAATTGATGAAGAGCCATGTGGCGCGTACGCAGATCCCCGGCGTTGTCTCCGGGATCGGCGGCTTTGGCGGGCTGTTTCAGCCGAATCTCAGCGGAATGAAAGAGCCGGTGCTCGTGAGCGGTACGGACGGCGTGGGCACGAAGCTCAAGATCGCCTTCCTGCTCGATAAGCACGACACCGTCGGCATCGACTGTGTGGCCATGTGTGCGAACGATGTAGTTTGCTGCGGCGCGAAGCCGCTGTTTTTCCTGGACTATGTGGCTGTGGGGAAGAACGTGCCGGAAAAGGTGGCGGCGATCGTCTCCGGCGTGGCGGAGGGCTGCGTGCAGTCCGGCTGCGCGTTGATCGGCGGCGAGACCGCGGAAATGCCCGGCTTCTATCCGGTGGACGAATACGACCTGGCGGGCTTCTGCGTGGGCATTGTGGACCGGGAAAAGATCGTCGATGGATCGAAATTGGAGGCGGGCGATGCCTTGATCGGGCTTCCCTCCTCCGGCGTGCACTCCAACGGTTTTTCCCTTGTGCGCAAGCTCTTTGCAATCGATGAAGAGAATGTCCGGCTCTATGTACCGGAGCTGGGAGGGACGCTCGGCGAGACGCTACTTACCCCGACGAAGCTCTATGTGAAGCCGGTGCTTGCGCTGCTGGAGCGCTGCGAGGTCAAGGCGATTTCCCATATCACCGGCGGCGGATTCTTTGAGAACATCCCGCGCATGCTCAAAAACGGCCTGACGGCAAAGATCGATACCGCTTCGATCCCGAAGCTCCCGATTTTTGACCTGATGCAGAAGACGGGCGCCATTCCCACCCGCGAGATGTACAACACCTTTAACATGGGAGTGGGAATGTGCATCGCCGTGGCAAAGGATCGGGTGGACACCGCGTTGGCGGCCCTCAAAGAGGCTGGTACCGATGCGTTTGTCATGGGCGAGGTGGTCCCCGGTGAGGAGGGCGTCGTCCTATGTTAAACATCGCCGTTCTGGTTTCCGGGGGCGGTACCAATCTACAGGCGTTGATTGACGCCCAAGCAGCCGGGCAGATACAAAATGGTGCCATTTCGCTGGTGATTTCCAGCCGAACGGACGCCTTTGCGCTGGAACGCGCTAAGAAGGCGGGGATTCCCACCCGTGTATTGCTGCGCAAAGGGTTTGCAGAGCAGGCGGATTATGACGCCGCTCTGCTTGCCCTGCTGAAGGAATTCCAAATTCAGCTGGTTGTGTTGGCGGGCTTTATGACCATTATCAGCGAGACGGTCATCCGGCAATATGAGAATCAAATCATCAATGTACATCCGGCCCTGATCCCATCTTTCTGCGGGCCGGGATTCTACGGGCTGCATGTCCATGAAGCGGCCCTGGAAAAGGGCGTCAAGGTGAGCGGCGCGACGGTGCATTTCGTGAATGAAGTGTGCGACGGCGGCCCGATCATCTTGCAGAAGGCGGTGGAGGTGCTTCCGGACGATACGCCGGAAACGCTGCAACGCCGGATCATGGAGCAGGCGGAGTGGAAGCTCCTGCCGCGGGCGGTCGAGCTGTTCTGCGCAGGAAAGATTGTTGTGGAAAACGGCAGGACCAGGATCTTGGATTAAGGGAAAGGACGGAACGAACATGGTAACGAAGAATTTGGCGGAGGAGCTGTACTCCAATTCCTATCCGGGGCGCGGCATTGTGCTGGGCCGCAGCGCGGATGGCAAACATGCAGTGATCGCGTATTTCATTATGGGCCGCAGCGAAAACAGCCGCAACCGTGTCTTTGTGGAAGATGGAGCAGGGATTAAGACAAAGGCCTTTGATGAAAGCAAAATGGTGGACCCGTCCCTCATCATCTATTCGCCCGTTCGCGTTTTGGAAAAGACGACTGTGGTGACGAACGGCGACCAGACGGACACCATCTATGACTTTTTGCAGCAGGGGAAGAGCTTTGAGGACGCGCTGCGCACGCGGACGTTTGAGCCGGACGGCCCGAACTTTACCCCGCGCATTTCGGGCGTGGTGGAGCTGGAGACGAATTGCTATAAGCTCTCCATTTTGAAGAGCGCGGATGGGGATGAATCCTCGACCCGCCGCTATTTCTTTGACTACGATGCGCCGCGCGCTGGCGAGGGCCATTTCATCCATACCTATGAGGGGGATGGAAACCCGCTGCCATCTTTTGAGGGCGAGCCGACCCAGGTCAAGCTGGAAGGGGACATCGACGCCTTTACCGCGATGGTATGGAATGCTTTGAATGCAGATAATAAAGTATCCCTGTTTACCCGTTACATCGATTTAGCGACAGGGGAGACAGAAACCCGGATCGTGAACAAGAATCAGGAATAGGAGGAGTATAAAATGGCAAACGAACTCTTGTTGAAATATGGGTGCAACCCGAATCAGAAGCCGTCCCGCATTTTTATGAAGGACGGCGGCGAATTGCCGATCGAGGTCCTCAACGGCAAACCCGGCTATATCAATTTCCTGGATGCGTTCAATAGCTGGCAGTTGGTCAAGGAGCTGAAAGAGGCCACCGGCCTTCCGGCAGCGGCTTCCTTTAAGCATGTCAGCCCGGCGGGAGCGGCGGTTGGCCTGCCGCTGAGCGATGTGGAAAAGAAGATCTATTTTGTGGACGACCTGGAACTGTCCCCGATTGCGAGCGCTTATGCACGCGCACGCGGCGCAGACCGCATGTCCTGGGCGGCGCTGTCCGACGTCTGCGACAAAGAAACCGCGACGCTGTTGGCCCGCGAGGTATCCGACGGCATCATCGCCCCCGGTTATACCGACGAAGCGCTGGAAATCCTCAAGACGAAGCGTAAGGGCAACTACAATGTGGTGAAGATCGACCCGGACTATAAGCCTGCTCCGGTGGAGTGCAAGGATGTATACGGTGTCACGTTTGAGCAGGGCCGCAATGAGGTCAAAATCGACGAAGCCATGCTCTCCAATGTGGTGACGGACAACAAGAATATCCCTGAAGATGCAAAGCGCGACCTGCTGATTTCCCTGATTGCGCTGAAATACACGCAGTCCAACTCCGTCTGCTACGCAAAGGGCGGCCAGGTGATCGGCGTGGGCGCTGGCCAGCAGTCCCGCATCCATTGCACCCGTTTGGCGGGCAATAAGGCGGACATCTGGTTCTTGCGCCAGCATCCGAAGGTGCTCGGCCTGAAATTTAAAGAGGGCATCCGCCGTCCGGACCGCGACAACACCATCGACGTCTATATCTCCGATGAATACATGGACGTTCTGGCGGACGGCACTTGGGAGAACCTCTTTGCAGAAAAGCCCGAGCCGTTGACCCGCGAGGAGAAGCGCGCATGGCTGGATACGCTGACCGGCGTTTCCCTGGGGTCCGATGCGTTCTTCCCGTTCGGGGACAACATTGAGCGCGCCCACAAGACGGGCGTGCAGTATATTGCAGAGCCGGGCGGCTCGATCCGCGACGACAATGTCATCGAGACCTGCAATAAGTACGGCATTGCAATGGCCTTTACCGGCGCGCGCCTGTTCCACCATTGATGCATCGGAGGGGTTAAGATGAAAATTTTGGTCATTGGCGGAGGCGGGCGCGAGCACGCGATTATCCGCAAGCTGAAGGAAAGCCCGAAGGTGGACAAAATCTATTGTGCGCCCGGCAATGGCGGCATTTCCAAGGACGCCGAATGTGTGGCCATCTCCGCGATGGATCTGGATGGAGCGGTCGCCTTTGCAAAGGAACAGCAGATCGATTTGGTCTTTGTCGCACCGGATGATCCACTTGCAGCGGGCATGGTGGACCGCTTTGAGGCGGCGGGCATCCCGGCCTTTGGCCCGAATGCCGCAGCAGCTCAGATCGAGAGCAGCAAGGTCTTTTCGAAAAATTTGATGAAGAAATACCACATTCCCACTGCACGGTATGAGGTGTTCAGCGATCCCAAGGAGGCGGTCGCTTACATTGAGAAGAACAACCAGTTCCCGATCGTCGTCAAGGCGGACGGCCTTGCCCTGGGCAAGGGGGTACTGATTGCAGCCAATCTGGAAGAGGCGAAGGACGCTGTCAAAAAGATCATGGAGGACAAGGCGTTCGGCGCATCTGGCAACCAGGTGGTTGTCGAAGAATTCCTCACCGGCCCGGAGGTCTCTGTGTTGGCGTTTACAGACGGCAAATGTGTGAAGCCGATGGTATCCAGCAAGGACCACAAGCGTGCCTTAGACAACGACCAGGGCCTGAACACAGGCGGTATGGGAACGATCAGCCCGAACCCCCACTACACGGAGGAGATGGCACAGACGTGCATGGAGACCATCTTCCTGCCGACCATCCGTGCGATGCAGGCGGAAGGCCGTCCCTTCAAGGGGTGCCTATATTTCGGCCTGATGCTGACGCCAGACGGCCCGAAGGTGATCGAATACAATTCCCGCTTTGGCGATCCGGAGGCCCAGGTGGTGCTTCCGCGAATGAAGACCGATCTGGTGGATGTGATGCAGGCGGTCATCGAAGAGCGCTTGGAAGAGCAGCCTGTCGAGTGGTACGATGGGGCGGCAGCCTGTGTGGTGATGGCTTCGGGCGGATACCCGGGCTCGTACCCGAAGGGATTGGAGATCACCGGCCTGGATGAGAATGGACAGGTCGATGGCGCGGTGGTCTATCATGCGGGCACAAAGCTGGAAAATGGGAAATTCTATACAAACGGCGGCCGTGTGTTGGGCATCACAGCAAGGGGAGCAACCTTGGATGAAGCGCTCCAGAAAGCTTATGCTGCGGTAGAGAAAATTCATTTTGATGGTGCACATTATCGCCATGATATTGGAAAAATTGTAAAATAAAGAACCAAGCGCCGCCTGTGCAGATTCTTATCTGTACAGGCGGCGCTTTTGTGGATGAGAGTACAGAACTTATGAAAATAAAGCACTCCCAACGGGCCGTTTGTGTAACCGCCTGTTAGGAGTGCTTCGATTTATTAAGAATGTAGGAGGAAAAAAGCAAGATAGAAAATTCCTACCCCTCGGCCAGATCGGGTCAACCACAGGCCAACGACTGGGCGGAGGGGGAATGTGCCAGTGCTTTTTCTGGGGATGCCTGCACAAATTGGACGATTTGCTTGGTGATAGCGGCATGGCCTTTCTCGTTAGGATGGATGCCATCCGCACAGAAGCAGGATTGATAGTGGCACATCTCTAAAAAGTCCGAGGTGATGTCGATCAGCGGGACGTTTTCTTCGTTTGCAACGCGATATACCGCCATATTGTACATTTCGTGCCAACGGTAGATATGCGCTTCATCGCCCAAAAAACGCAGGATGGCGTCAGAATCCAACCCCTGTGTAATCCACTGGAAATACCGCTCCGCATCAATTGGGGGCAGGGAAAGCAACACAGGTACGCCGCCATTTTCACGGATTAGCCGGATCATCTCGCAATAAGTGCCAATGAAAGAGTGCAATGGCGTTTTGCTCCGTTGGGGAGCAGTTGGCGCTTTGGATACCTCAGCCCAATCAAAATCACAGTCGTTTCCGCCAAATTCTAAGACGATATAGTCATAGTACGGAATCTTGTCCAGATGCTTCTTTACAAGTTCCATCCCTTTTGTGACCGTACATCCGAATTTTGCATAGTTGGTCACAGAAAGCGAGAAGATATTGGCCAATTGATCGGCAAAACCATTTTTAAGAAGGCTATATTTCTGTTTGACGTGATCGAAGACAACACCTTTTGCCACCGAATCACCAAATACACAGATCTTATTAGGCATAAAAGCACCTCTAAACATCATCTAGTTTTTAATACTATATATCATAATCTAGATAATGTCAAGTGATTGAAAATAAACTTGTTTATATTATTTGCGATTCTAGAGATGCTTTTATTTTTTACTCCTCGATCAATGGATATACATGCTGGCCATTATTTTGTAAGGGTGGCCATTTTTCCAACCAGAGAAGAATTCCGGGTAGCGGATACGTTGTTCAAGAATAGGACATCCTGCACACCGTTTGTTTTGACAAAGTCCTGGATGCTGCCATTCCAATAGCGGTAATCGATCACATGGACCGTTTGGTAGTTGGCTGCTAGGAAGGGGATAAAGGCGTTTCCAAACGATTCTTTAATCACCAGGCAGGAGGAACCGTCCGTCAGGTCGGAATTCTGGATGATGGTGTAAGGATTGTCCCCGCCGATGAAGGTGCTGTATTTGGTGGAGGTTGCCCAGTCGGTCACATCCGAGATCAACGGCCAATTGTATGTGTTGCCGTTTCGGTCGGTATACTGCATCTTGATATTCCCCGGGGGGACGTAGGCCACCACGGTATCCGGATTCTGTGCCAAGGCGGGATTCTTATTGGTATCGGAATAGAACGCTCCCAGGAACCCGCTAAACTCCTTTTTCTCGCATTGAGAAAGCTCCAACGGTGTGATTCCCTTTACATCTGCAAACGACCGATAGGCGTAATATGCCCCCAGCGCGGTCCAGTGATGGTCTGTGCGGAAATAGATATATTCATCCGAATGGGCCTTTAGCGTATCGTAGATCTGTACCGACTTGATGGAAGGGGTAAGGGAACCGCTGATATACGCAATGGCGTCCTTTTGTGAAGAGGTATTGAGGCCCTGCCGGAAACTATCCGGCAGCATGATGTCCATGCTGGTGGGGATGACCATGTCGTAAACTTGTGCTGTGCCCTCAAGGGTTTGCGCGGTATGGTTGAGCATCCCGATATATTGATCGGCTACATCTTTGGAAAAGTTGTAGTATTCATAACCGCTGTCCCCAACGATCAGCACGGCTCCAAGGCTCTGCGTGACCTCCCCGGTGACATCTTTTTCTGGGGCCGGCGCTTCCGAAGAAACATCCGGTGCGGAAGAGGGTTCCTCTGGTGCAGAAGTGCTCTCGGCCGTTTCCGGTGCGGAAGAGGATTCCGGGGAGGAAGACGGCCGCGAAGGCGCGGAGGGAATGGCATCGCCCTCTTCCACATCCCCGCTCACCTGCACCGGATGAAGCCCGTACAGCTGTCTTAGATAGCTGTTGCCGGTGATGAATGTATCGCGAAAAGGGAAAGTATCGGAGAACCACAGGTCGATTTGATCGAAATAGCTGCCGTCGAAGAGCGCCTGAAGGCTAAAAGAGGGGAATTTGGTCAGTTCCCGCTTTTCGAACTCCGAATAGGTTGGGCGCAAGGGGATGATCCATGAGATCACGGTCAATAGGCCCAAGGATAGGAAAAAAAGCAAAATTTTCCTAGAGTGGAAGGAAAGATTCTTTTTCATGAATATACCTCCCCTTAAAACTGGAAATACAGGAATGGATTATAGCTGTTGCCCACTAAGGCGGCCGTGGAGAGCAAAAGCAGAAGCGGAGGGACAAACATTTGCAGTGTATTATACGCATAAGCTGTCCGTAGGCCGCCGGAAGAGAACCTCTCCCCCAAAGCCTTGAGCAAGGGGGTGGTGGCGATCACCGCCGCAATCAGGAAGAATACATAGTTCAAGAAAACGGTGTTGAATTCAAAATTGGTCAGCGGGTTCCCATTTGCGCCAAACATGCCGCCCAATACGGCGTTCAGTAACACCGGTTGCCGGAAACGGAAGATCGCCCAGCCAAAGAACACGACAATCAAGAGGTAAAGATGCGAAAATATGACGGGGATACGTTCCAATATCCTCCCAAGGAAGAGACGTTCTGCTGCGATAAATACGAAGAAATAAAGCCCCCAGAGTACAAAATTCCAGCTGGCGCCATGCCACAATCCCGTCAGGAACCAGACAAAAAAGAGGTTGGCAATGGTGCGGGGAACACCGTGGCGGTTGCCGCCCAGCGGGATGTAGACATAATCGCGGAAGAAGGAGCCAAGGGAGATATGCCAACGGCGCCAGAATTCGGAGACTGAACGGGAGAGATATGGATAATCGAAGTTTTCCTTATAATGGAATCCAATCATCAGTCCCATGCCGATGGCCATGTCGGAGTAGGCGGAAAAATCGAGATAAATCTGAAGCATGAAGGCAAAGACCCCCAGCCAGAGGGAGAGCACAGGGCGCGCTTGTATAGTGGCCAGATTTTGCGCAAGAGAAGCAGCATTTGAGGCAACTGCATCGGAGAGGATCAGGGTATCGGCTAAGGCGCCGCAGCTATTGGCAAGGA
>OLNP01003731.1_pt1 | contig 9798 bp, 6 predicted proteins | sample 1671951 | NCBI WGS metagenome assembly OLNP01 (sample SAMEA3136629, study PRJEB25190) | human gut metagenome | biome: human gut; feature: human-associated habitat; material: faeces | place: Austria | collected 2013
GATGTGGGCGACCGAATATTGCCGTGACGAAGGTCTAAGAAAGTACTGGGATGAATACAGCTATCCTTTCCATAAAGAAGGAGACGGACCACTTTATAAAGGACAACCGGCCACTGACTATAACCGCAACCAAGATGAACTTGCCATCACCATGATAGCCCGCTGGTATGATTATTGGCGTGAGCGTCCCGGAACGGGTAACAGAGTCAGCTCCGGCGGTACTAAAATTATCTTCTCCGACACTAACACTCATTACCGGGGTGCGGAAAACTACCGAAGAAGTGGAGTGACGGACGCGATGCGTATCGAAAAAGATGCTTTCTACGCACATCAGGTAATGTGGGACGGATGGGTAGATACGGAAAAAGACCAGACCTACATCATCGGCCATTGGAACTATCCGGAAAATACGGTAAAACCTGTGCAGGTAGTATCTACCGGAGAAGAGGTGGAACTTTTCCTGAATGGTAACTCCCTGGGTAAAGGCAAACGCCAATACAATTTTCTCTTTACTTTCGACAACGTAGCCTTCAAACCGGGCAAGCTGGAAGCTGTCAGCTACAATAAAGCAGGGAAAGAAATCAGCCGCTATGCTCTAAATACAGCCGGTGAACCTGCCAGTCTGAAACTTACCGCTATCCAAAACCCCGAAGGATTTCATGCAGACGGTGCGGATATGGCATTGATACAGGTGGAAGTGGTAGATAAAGACGGAAAACGCTGTCCGTTGGACAACCGTACCGTTCAGTTCACACTCAACGGTCATGCGGAATGGCGTGGAGGTATTGCTCAAGGTGAAAACAATCATATTCTTGATACAAACCTTCCGGTAGAATGTGGTATCAACCGCGCACTGATCCGCAGTACGACGACTGCCGGAAAAGTAACTCTGACAGCACAAGCTAAAGGACTTCCAAGTGCCACTCTCACATTGGAAACGGTGCCTGTAAAAGTGACCGGAGGTTTGAGTACCTATCTTCCGCAGTCTACCTTGAAAGGCAGACTGGATAGAGGCGAAACACCTTCTACCCCTTCTTACAAAGACAGCAAAAAGGGCGTACGAATCGTTTCGGCAAAAGCCGGTTCCAACAATAATGATGCTGAAAAAAGCTACGATGATATCGAACTGACCGAATGGAAGAATGACGGCAAACTAAGCACTGCATGGATTACCTATACATTGGAAAGAGATGCCGAAATTGACGATATATGTATCAAACTGCAAGGATGGCGTTCACGAAGTTACCCGCTGGAAGTATATGCCGGTAACACATTGATTTGGAGCGGAAACACGGATAAAAGCCTGGGATATATTCATCTCAATGTAGAAAAGCCCGTACGTGCCAATACGATAACCATCCGCTTGAAAGGAAACACTAGTGACAAAGATGCTTTCGGACAGATTATCGAAGTAGAGGCTAAGGCCGCCAATAAAATGGAACTGGAAAAAAGCAGCAGCAAAAACCAGTTAAGAATCATCGAAGTAGAGTTTCTCGAAACAATCAAATAAATAGTTCTCAACAGGTATTAGATTTCTCACACGATTGTTAGTTTGATAAGAAGTCCTCCCGAGCGATAATAAACGTGAGGAGGACTTTTTATTACCTCCATAGTTTATAAAATCATAAAGCATATTTCTATCATGAAGAATTTACTGATCCTTTTCATACTTGCATTCAGCTGCAACTGTATGGCGGGCAACAACGAACCTGCCCATGTGATTATCACCGCCGGACAATCGAATACCGACGGACGTGTACCCAACGACCGTTTGCCGGATTACATCAAAACAATGGCAACAGATACGGCTTTTATGACAGGAGCTTACAAGTATTGCAAAATTGCCCAGAACCGTACAGACGGAAAATTCCGCCCCTTCTGGCCTAAGAGTAAAAGAAGAGCCAAACCCAATACCTGGGGATACGATGCTATTACTTACTATTGGCTGGAGCAATTGTGGCAAGAGCCTTTCTATGTTATCAAATGGGCAATCGGCGGAACTTCTATCGAACCTTCCAATGCTTCGGACAAATCAATTCATTGGTCGGCAAATCCCGAATGGCTGGCAAATAATACGGCAACCAGTGAGAAAGGACGTTCTTTACTTCTGTCTTTCATCAATGACATAGACGGCTGCATCGACAATACATTATCCAAGTTGAAAAACGGTTATCAGATTGATGCGTTCCTATGGCATCAGGGAGAAAGTGACCATGCACATGGAGATAAATATTATGAAAACCTAAAAGCAGTAGTCACTTATGTACGCAACCATCTAAGCGAAAAAACAGGAAAGGATTACTCCAACCTACCTTTCATTTTCGGTACGGTAGCCAAGAAGAACAAACAGTATGGCAGCGAAGTGGAAGCCGCCATGAAACGTTTTGCCAAAGAAGATAAGAACGCATATTTGATAGACATGTCGGATGCGGAATTGATGGGCGACCGTTTGCATTTCAACCAAAATTCAGCCGAATATTTGGGCAAACAGATGTATGAACAGATAAAGGCAATCCGTTGAAAAGGCTATATTTGTACGTTCATAGGGGGTGGCGTACAAATGCCAAATGTGTTTTTTAGCAATTAGTATGAAATTACATCTTTTCCGTACGAATACTTGAGCGTAATTTCTCCTAATACACTTCCTTTGCAGAGGAAGTCAGACAAATGGAAAAACAAACCATGTCTGCATCTTCCGTTATTTACTAATTTAATCACTTAGAGATATTAACATGAAAAACATTTTGCATGGAAATGGCAGTCTGGGAAGGAAGATTCAATATCTCCTTTTAATGACTCTATTCGTAGTACAATCTGCCCTGTCGTTCGCACAAAACCGGACGGTGACAGGTGTAGTCGTAGATGAGAAAGATGAACCGATTATCGGTGCAAACGTCACTGTGAAAGGAACCGCCAAGGGAACGATTACTAATTTAGACGGTAAATTTGTACTCTCCGCTCCCAAAAGTGCCAAACTACTGGAAGTGTCCTTTATCGGATATAACACTCAAACAGTAACCATTACCGATAAAACGCTTCAAATCAAACTGTCGGAATCCGCTATCGCACTGGATGAAGTTGTAGCAATCGGCTACGGTAGTGCCAAGAAAGGAAATGTGACCGGAGCTATCGCCAAAGTAAATGCCGAAAAGCTGGAAGACCGGGCATCAACCAATATCGCTTCTTCCCTGCAAGGGCAACTGGCAGGTGTGGAAGTTCGCAGCACCACCGGTGAACCGGGTTCCGAATTACAGATTCGTGTACGTGGAGCTGCTTCTATCAACGCAGATGCTACTCCTCTATATGTAGTAGACGGTATTCCTGTCGATGACCTCGGTAGCCTCAACCCCGGAGACATACAGTCTATTGAAGTATTGAAAGATGCTTCCTCATCGGCTATCTATGGTTCCCGCGGTGCCAATGGGGTTGTCTTGATTACCACCAAACAAGCTGGTACAGATGAAAAAGTGAGAGTACAGTTCCAGGCTTCTTTCGGTATTCAGTCATTGGAAAGAAAAGTAGATGTACTGTCGCCCGAAGAATGGATTGAATTCCGTACCGCATATAATAATAACAGATATATTTCTCAATACGGAAGTAAAGGGGCAACGATTGAAGATGATTACGCCACCCGTCTGGCAATGATCGGTGGAAAGGAAAGTTATTATTTCCTGAATGACCCCCGCTGGACAGAACCCGGTTACGGCAATCTGAAATTGATTGACTGGCAGGATGAATTCTTCCGTCTGGCTCCGATACAGAATTATCAACTCTCTCTTTCAAGTGGTCGCGGTAACACTAAATATCGTGTATCAATGGGATACACTGATCAGGAGGGTATCGCTATCGAAAGTAATTATAAGCGCTTGAATTTCCGTGCCAATGTAGAATCGAAAGTATTCAACCGGATTACTGTCGGAGTTAATCTGGCACCATCTGCCAGTTGGAATGAAGGAGGACGTGTAGATGGTAAAGACCGTCAGGCAACGAACGTACTTACCATGGCTCCGGTTGCAGAACCTGAAGATGGCATCTATACCGGTGCAGGAGCTTACGGCTACTATCGTTGGACCAGTTCCAGCAAAATCAGTCCTGTTGCTTATATGGAACATGTACAAAACAAAGGAGAAAAGGTGCAATTAAGCTCCTCCGCTTATGTCAAAGCAGATATATGGAATGGCATTAAAGCAGAAGTGACCGGTTCGTATAATTTTAATAGTGCCCAAAGCCGTTCTTTCGTACCGAGCACCATCACCAAATACCGGACGGATGTGGAAGGCTACAGAACGACAGCAAGTCGTACCGAATCACGTGGTAATAAATTCCTTCTCCAAGGGGTGTTGCATTACAACAAGACATTTGGCCGGCACACTGTTGGAGCAATGGCCGGTTATTCTATGGAAAGTTCCGGTGGTTCTTCCATGAGATTATCAGCCACTCAATTTCCGGACAACTCTCTGGAAGTGATCGATATGGCCGACGTCGTACTCACTGCTGCTACAGCGTCCTTATCAACTCCATCCCGCCTGATGTCTTACTTCGGACGTTTACAATACGAATATGACGATCGCTACCTGCTGACGGCAAGTATCCGCCGTGATGGCTCTTCCCGTTTCGGAAAAGCGAACCGTTGGGGTATCTTCCCGGCTGTTTCCGGTGCTTATCGTATCTCAAACGAAAAATTCTGGCCGAAAGATTTCGTCATGAATTCATTAAAACTGCGTGCCAGCTGGGGAGCAAATGGTAACAACTCCATTCCTACAAATACAGCGCTTGCCAAACTAAGCAGTGCCAATTATTCATCCGGAAGTATTATCAACGGTTTTGCACCGACATCGCTCGCCAATCCTGATCTTGGCTGGGAAAAGACTGAAAGCTGGAATGTTGCTTTCGATATGGGATTGTTCAACAACCGTATCTTCCTTTCTGCCGACTATTATGTGAAAACAACCAAAGACTTGTTATACCAGGTGACTGTTCCCGCATTGCTCGGCTTTACCAAAGCATGGGGAAACATCGGTTCTATCCGTAACAAAGGTTTCGAACTGGAAGTAACTACGCAGAATCTGACAGGCAGACTGAAATGGAGCACTTCTCTGAACGTTTCTTACAATCAGAACAAAGTACTTAGCCTGGGAGATGATAACAGCACTGTATTTACAGGATATGACAGCACCACACAGGTGTTTATGGTGGACCAGCCATTGAGATCTTTTTATATGTACGATGCTGTCGGAGTCTATCAGACACAGGCTGACTTACAGAAATATCCTGTGATGCAGAACAGCAAAGTGGGCGACGTACGCTACCGGGACGCAAATGGCGACGGAGTTATCAATGACAGCGACCGCACCTTGATGGGCAAACCCGATCCGGATTATACTTTCGGTATAACAAACACTTTCAAGTATAAAAACTTCGACTTATCTTTCCTGATTACTGCACAGACAGGAGGCCAGATTTACAGCGTACTGGGACGTGCCATGGACCGTCCGGGTATGGGAGCCAACGGTAATGTATTGTCTCATTGGAAAAATATGTGGAAATCGGAAGCAGAACCGGGCGACGGAAAAACTCCGGGTATCGACAACGCCAATACGGGACAGTTCTATGACAGCCGATGGTTATACAGTACAGATTTCATAAAACTCAAAAACGTAACATTGGGATACCGTATTCCATTCAAAAAGAAGTTCATACAGAATGCCCGTGTTTATCTGACAGGGGAAAATCTTCTGATGTGGGATAAATACGAAGGTGGTTTCTCACCTGAAGCTAACAATGGCGGTTCAACGGGAGACTATGACTACGGTTCATATCCGCAAGCCAGAGTCATTACGTTAGGAGTGAATGTTACATTCTAAATAAAAAAAGAAACTATGAAACTATATAAATATCTTATAAGTGGAGGATTAGCGCTGACATTGTCACTGTCCTCTTGTGAAAGTTGGCTGGAAGTGGAGCCTAACGACACACGTACCACGGACTATTTCTATTCAACTCCCAGTGAAATGGAACAAGCCATTATCGGTATCTACAACGGCCTGCTTCCTATTTCGGACTATTCCTGGCTTATGTCGGAAGTTCGTTCAGACAATGCGTGGGTGGATAAAACGACGGATAAACAACGTGACTATATCGATATAGGAACTTTCAATCCCAACATTTCTACCATCAGTACCCTTTCCGGAGCCTGGAATAATCTGTACGAGATTATAGCCCGTGCCAATATGTTTCTTAGCAAAACCGACGGAGTTACTTTCTCTTCAGAAGCTATCAAAAACCAGTTTATCGGCGAGGCCAAATTCCTTAGAGCATTGGCTTATTTTGACTTAGTACGCTACTTTGGACGTATTCCTATCGTATTGGAACCGGTATCTGTGAATGAAGCGATGACGATCAAACAGTCTGAACCGGTGGAGGTATATGAGACAGCAATCGTCCCGGATTTGGAGGACGCAGTAAAGAAACTGGTAGACACTCCGCTGAATTATATGGGAAACAGCGCTTCAGCCGGGCGTGCTACCCAAGTGGCTGCAAAGTCTTTATTAGGACGCGTTTATCTGACAATGGCAGGATATCCCGTACAGGATGCATCTAAAAAGGCGTTGGCCGAGGAACTATTTAGCGAGGTGATCGATTATTCTTTCGCCAACAATAAATATTGGGCGAGCACAGCCGACGAATGGATTAAAATATGGATCAGTGACAACGACAACAAATATCATATTTTCGAGATCCAGTATATTGCAGCCAAGAACTATGGTAATCCAATGGTATTCAACTCTGTACCGGCTGTCAACGATTCTTATACGAAGATACAAATGTCCGGTAACAGAATATGGTGTGAGAACCAATTGGACGGTATTTTCAAGCAAATCGACGAAACTGGTGCTTTCATTGACAAACGTTGTGCAGGAACCATCAATACAAGTGAATTTGTCGACGAAGACGGAACTCCTTATACAGGAGGGGATTTCTTCCTGAAATTCTTCGAGCACAAAATGAAACGCAAACTTTTAGGCTACGAAGACATCGATGACCAGATTGCCGACCGCACCTATTTCCCCATCAATTATCCACTAATCCGCCTGGAAGATGTGATGTTGATGTATGCTGAAATTGTAGGACCTACCGGCAAAGGGAAAGAAATGGTGAATAAGATTCGTACACGCGCCGGACTGGATGCTTTGGATGATGATATTACCATCGAGAATTTTGCAGACTCTGTAGATATTGAACGCCGCCGTGAACTGGCATCTGAAGGAATCCGCTGGCACGATTTGGTACGTCAGAACCGATATGTAGGTGTATTGCAGGATATGTTCAAGCGCAATGGTTCCGATGCCAACGGAGTTATCACCAAGCCGGAAACGTACGAATTATACAAACTGGTCACCAAAGACTCATACATCTACCCGATACCGGATTCACAAATGAAAGTAAAAGAAGGATTGTACGAACAGAATAAAGGATATAATTAAGCGACATAATACTATTTATAAATTTGTTTGAAGATTAGTAGTGAAAGTCCTCCGGCGGCAGCTTGGAGGACTTTTACTTGTATATACAAAAAAGTTCCGGCAATGTTGTTTATTTGCCTGCCATCAAGTATCTTTGTTTATAAACTGAATTTTAATGCTTATGTGTAAACAACCAGATATCCTAGAAAGTGAAAAGATTCACTTTGCAGTCATGGCGATAGAAGCCGGAGCACGCGAAATGGGAATTTCTCCTATGGAAATGCGCCGACGTTTAGAGAAAATGAACCTAATCAAACGTCTTCTACTGGACAATTACGAAGTGATGCACACACAAAGCCTAAAACATGTAGGCGAGGATGTGGCTGAAGCTTTGAAAAACTGGGAAGCACAGGAGGGCGGAAAAGTATGAAAATAACACTTTATCATGGTTCCACCCTTTCTATAGAGCATCCTTTAGCCAAAGTGGGACGTGCCGATTTAGATTTCGGTAATGTTTGCTCAATCAGCAACTCATTGATACACAGCTACATTTTGATAAGAGTTTTCCACTGGATACAATGGACAGAAAAGGAGGTAATAAATGAGAGAACAAGTACTTTGGAGAAAAATAAGTCGTATCATCCTATTATTATCGGTCCGATTGGAGATAAGCCCGGAACGAGCATTAAATCTGTTTTATGAAACAAATGTATGTGCCATGTTACATGACTCCCGTTACGGTCTGCATCTAATGAGCGATACTTATATTATAAATGATGTATTACGTGAATTACAAGACAAGCAGTGATTCAAGAATATAATATAGCTTACCACAACTCAAAAAGGAGGAAAGTTGTCTACAATGCAACTCTCCCCCTCTTCTATTTAATAGATTAATATATTCTATTATTTTCCTATAGCGCCAGCCCAATCTCTGGCAAAGCGGAAATTACCGATATTTCCTTTAAAGCCACTGCGATTTCTAAACGAAATAGCTTTCAGACCAGCTTTCAATGCACCTTCTTCACCAGCCACTACAGCATCGGCTTTCGGTTCATTTTGATTTAATTCAGGGTCAACAAATAAAGAAACTTCATTCTTGTCATAATCAACTTTCAATATCAGCAGATGCGTTGTATTATAATCATATACCATAGGAGCTTCGTTACGTTCTTTCATCAAGCCTACAGCAAATTTGATTTTATCATTTCCTTCACGTCTGACATATACTTGACCACGATTTCCTCCGCCAACATAACTGGCACTGGTAGCCAAGATATCTGCCAAATTACTTGAACCGACTTTAGCAAAGTTCACCAGACAAGCCAGGTAATAAGTTCCTTTAGAGTAAACTTTTCCTGATTCTACCAAAGAATATACGCTGACACGGGAACCTTTCACACCTTGCGGAAAACCAAAATTGATAGATGATCCCGCCTCACTATATCCGTCATAAGTCAAAGCCTTTCCAACAGTAGGACTTACAACCCCTTCAACCGGTGTCGTGGTAAATGCCCCACACCAGGTATCTACGTTAATAGGAGCCCGTTTATCATCATAAACCGTTTTCTCCAAAGTATCGCCTACCTTATAACCTTTCAACAGGTCATTCTTTAAAACTTGTGCCTGGCTTCCCAATGCAAGAACTGCCAACGCCATTGATACAAATACTTTTTTCATAATCCCTCTTCTATTTTATGTTTTTAATCTACGTTATTTATCGATATTGAACCGGGGTAATCCGCTATTATATTGCCATTTATTAATTACCATCCGGTTTCTCTATCTCCGTAAACGGGCAAAGATTCCATTTAAAGTCTTCGAATCTGTCGGGATGGTCCGGATTGAATCCTTTATAATCCTTCCTCAAGAACTTCACAGCATCCAAATCAGCTTTCTTCATTCCTTCAATAATACATTTAGCCAGTTCATAAGCACCGAAAGTATTGGAGTGGGAATTATCTTTCAGTTCCTTTGTCTGTCCCGGATAAGTATTAGCCGGATAATGCACGAACGCATGTTTAGAGCCATCTTCGCCCATTGCCTCGTAAAGTGTACGACTTATTTCATTCAAATCAATCAAAGGTACGTTTTCTTTGGCTGCCAACCAACGAATCGCATCGGGATAATCAAGGTGAGTGTTTACAATCTTACCGTTCTTATCAAAACGACGACGTTGCGTCGGAGTCACTAATACAGGATACGCACCTCTGGAACGGGCTTCATCAATATAAATCTTCAGATTATACATGAAAGAATAGAAAGCTCCTTTACCGGGTCCTTTCTGTTTCTGATCGTTGTGTCCGAACTCCATAAAGAGATAATCGCCCTTCTT
>OLNP01003739.1_pt1 | contig 9786 bp, 8 predicted proteins | sample 1671951 | NCBI WGS metagenome assembly OLNP01 (sample SAMEA3136629, study PRJEB25190) | human gut metagenome | biome: human gut; feature: human-associated habitat; material: faeces | place: Austria | collected 2013
CATGATTGGTAGCAAATCGCGCCCGGTTTGAAGTCTGCGCCGTTGCCGTGGAGATCGAGCAAAGGCTCTTCAAGTTCGTCTATCTTGTCTGTTTTGCCCTCGGCATAGTCGCGGAGCATTTGTCCGCAATGTTCAACGCGCTTTATAAGACCGCCTATTCGGATGTCCTGAACTTCAAAGCCCTGACCTTTGTTTTCTTTGTACCATTGCTCTTTGTACGCTTCATGGAATACGTTGAGTTTCTTTTGCAGTTTTTTGCAGTTATCCGCTTCCGCAAGCAATGCGGCTTTGTCTTTTGCGGAATACGCCGCGCGGATACGTTGACCGAGATTCGCTTTTATTGCAAGCGCATCGCAAAGCGCGTAAAGAGTTCTGAAAAGATATCCCCATTCGGGTTCGTTTTTGGCGTATACGAGTTTTCTTGCCGCCTTTGCGAATTTTTCGCCCTCGTCGCCGACAAGTGTTGAGTCAAGTATGCCCATAAACGGGTCGTTGAAAAGCAGATATTTTTCGGTGTTTTTAATTCCGTCCGCGTTTTTGTTCGGGCTGTCGGGCAGGTCAAGAAGCATAAACCTGTCAAAAGAGATGCCGAAAGTGTTTTTGAAATCCTCTTTTATCTGCGCCTTGTTTGTGATACCTTTTGCGATTTCCGCAGCATAGAAAAGCGAGGGCAGAAGCGAAAACTTGGAGCATTCTCCGCCGTCGTCGCCCCACATCGTCAGAAATACGTCTTTGACGCTGTGCTTTACACAGGCGCCGAGCGCCGCTTTCGTCGAACGCATGCTGTATTCGTTGTGCGCCGCATATCCGACCCATGTCCAAAGTCCGCCCGCGAACCACGTTCCGTCCTTTATCTTCGCGTGCGCGGAAAGCATTTTGTCATAGTGTTTTCTGTCCGTCGAATAATAATCCCAGTATATGAGCTCGACGTTGTCGGGTATTTGTTCTTTTACGCTTTCATCAATCTTCGCGTTTGACCTGTAATAATCTCCCGCCGCAAGACGGAAGAACATATCCGACCAAATAAGAAGCGTCAGACCGTATTTTTTGCCTATTCCCGAGACCTTTTTAATATGCTCGATAAGGATCTTGACCTTGTCGGTGTCTCCGTGCAGATCGTAATATCTGCCGCGACCTATCATATGCGCTTCGTCCATCCCGATGTTGACGATTTTTGTCGAATACGAGGCGGCGACGGACGCGAACATTCTGTCTATCAGTTCATAAGTCCTGTCTTCGCCCGCAAGCAGTATGTCCGCCGTGTCGATAATGGGCGCGAACGCCGGCCAGCGAACTATTCCGTTAACGTGCGCAAGCGTCTGAATGCATGGAATGAGTTCCACGCCGCGCTCTTTTGCGAAAGCGTCAACTTCTTTGATTTCGGCTTGCGAGTATCTGCCGCGGAGATAGCCGAAATAAGGCTCTTCGGGAATTTCATAGGTGTCTTCGGTGTAAAGCAGAACCGTATTGAACCCTATCTTTGCGCAGATATCTATCCACTTTTTAAGCGAGTTCACATTCATGACCGCATTGCGGGAACAGTCAAGCATCGTTCCCATGCGGCGAAAAGGCGTTTCGTTCATTTTAGTTTCCTTTCGGTACAGCGTTCGGAAAACCGAACTTTGGTTTGTCTTGATTGAGTTGTACTCAATTAAATCAAGTATAACATACCTGATATTAAAAATCAAGGTTAAAATGTAATTTTGACAAAATATAAAAATATGAAGAAAGGGTATTGCAAATCGCGAGAATTTGTGGTAATATATTTAGGCTGACATCCGGGCGTAGCGCAGTTTGGTAGCGTGCTTGAATGGGGTTCAAGAGGCCGCTGGTTCAAGTCCAGTCGCTCGGACCATGAAAAATCCGCTTTTGTTGATTTTGACAAAAGCGGATTTTTCGAATTAAACTGTTTTTTTCAGTTGTAGTTATTATAATATGTATATTCGGAGGATCTTATTATGGCTCAAATAACGACCGAGGCAATAACCAAATGGGTTGCGGGAAAAGGTAAATGGCTCAATTTTTCGCTGACGATGTGCGGCGCATATCTCAAAGACGGCGAAGTGACTTTTTATCATCAGTTTCAGGGGCAGGGCACGGATGTGAACGTTCTTGACAAGACGTATGACAAAATAACCGATCTGACGGAAGTTATCAATAACTATGCAAAGGGTTTGACCACAAAAGAGCAGACCGTTGAAATCGTTGAGGAGAAAATCAATGAGGAACTTCTTGCATAGTGTGTTCGATGGTTTGAGTAAGTTCTGCATAAATGATAAAATTTAATTTTTATGCTATAAAATGTATAAAATTTACTTTTAGTTTGCAAAAACGCAGTCGTAAACCGTGTTTTGTTTCATTTTCTTGATTGACTTATGCATAAATATGTGGTATCATATATGCATCAAAAATCAAAAACGAGGTATGAGAAAATGAAAAAGTTTATTGCAGTTGTTTTGCTTGTCGCTGTTTTTGCGACACTCGGACTTACCGCTTGCGGTTCAAAAAACGATAACACGGCGACCACTACGGCTCCCCAGGGAACAAGCGGTGAGACAAAGGCTACCGTAAAGACCGCAAAAGACGGTGTTCTTACGATGGTTACAAACGCAGAGTTCCCGCCGTATGAATATTACGACGGCGACAAGATCGTAGGCATCGACGCGGAAGTTGCTCAGCTTATTGCCGAAAAACTCGGGCTTACTCTTGAAATCGTGGACGGCGACTTCAACGCGGTCGTTCCCGGCGTTCAGAGCGGCAAATACGATATGGGTATGGCGGGTCTTACCGTCAACGAAGACCGCTTGAAGAGTGTTGACTTCACAACCTCCTACGCAAAGGGTATTCAGGTCGTTATCGTTAAAGAGGATTCCGGAATCCAATCGATTGATGACCTTGCAGGAAAGAAGATAGGCGTTCAGGAAACAACCACCGGCGATATTTACGCTTCCGATGATTTCGGCGAAGACAACGTTATTAGATATGCGAACGGTGCGGTTGCCGTTGAAGCGCTCAAAGCAGGCAAAGTTGACTGCGTTATCATAGACAACGAACCCGCAAAGGCTTACGTTGCCGCTAACGAGGGCTTGAAGATACTTGAAACGTCTTATGCCGATGAAGATTACGCAATAGCGGTTTCGAAAGACAATCCGGAACTCAAAGACGCCATAGACGCGGCGCTCAAAGAACTTATCGCAGACGGCTCTTTGCAGAAGATAGTTGACAAATACATCCCCGCATAAACGGCGGATAAACACAAAATGAATATGGGCGGATGATCTCCGCCCATATTTCGGGTATTATAAAAGGGGTTAAATCTATAATGTTTGAAGGCATCGGAGCGTTCTTTTCACGCTTGTGGACGGATATTTCGGGCTGGTTTGTCAATATTTACGACCAGTTCTGTTTTGTCTTTGTCGCAAAGGACAGATATAAACAGATGTTTACCGGTCTCGGAAATACGCTGAAAATAACAGGCGGCGCATTGCTTGTGGGTATCGTTATCGGTATCGTTGTTGCGGCAATACGTTCTTCATACGACAAGAATAAGGAAGATTTGAAGAAAAAGGGCGGCGCGGGTCGCTTCTTTATGGGACTTCTGAACGGAATATGCAAAATCTATCTGACGGTTATTCGCGGAACTCCCGTTGTGGTTCAGCTGATGATTTCCTATTTCCTTATCTTTGTTTCCGCGCAAAACGGCGTTTTGGTCGGTATTTTCGCGTTCGGTATAAACTCCGGCGCATACGTCGCGGAAATATTCCGCGGCGGCATTATGTCCGTTGACGAGGGACAGTTTGAGGCTGGACGAAGCCTCGGGTTCGGCTATGTGGGCACGATGTGGCACATTGTTCTTCCTCAGGCTTTCAAGACAGTTTTACCCACGCTGTGCAACGAATTTATCGCGCTTTTGAAAGAAACTGCCGTTGCGGGTTATGTCGGTGTTATCGACCTGACCAAGGCGGGAAACGTAATAGCGGGCAGAACCTATCAGTATTTTATTCCGCTGATAACGGTTGCAATTATTTATCTTGCCATCGTTATGATAATGAGTTGGCTTTCGGGCAAACTCGAAAGGAGGTTGCGTAAGAGTGATAGAAGTTAAGAATCTTTATAAGTCGTTCGGCAAAAAGAATGAAATCGAAGTTCTGAAAGGTATAACCAAAACTATCAATAAGGGCGACATCATTTCTATCATCGGTCCTTCCGGTTCTGGCAAAAGCACGTTTTTGCGCTGTCTGAACCTGCTCGAAATGCCGACCTCCGGCTCTGTTACATTCGAGGGCGTTGATATAACCGACCCGAAAACAGATATAAATCTGATGAGACAGGAAATGGGAATGGTCTTCCAGCATTTCAATCTGTTTCCTCACAAAACAATACTCGAAAACATAACGCTTGCTCCGCAAAAATTGAGAAAAATTCCAAAACAGCAGGCGGTTGAGAACGCATTGGACTTGCTCGCTTCCGTCGGACTTGCCGATAAAGCGGACGCATACCCTTCACAACTCTCGGGCGGTCAGAAACAGCGTGCGGCTATTGTCCGCGCCATGGCAATGAACCCGAAAGTAATGCTTTTTGACGAGCCCACCTCGGCGCTTGACCCCGAAATGGTCGGCGAAGTTCTCGACGTTATAAAGCGTCTTGCGGACGGCGGTATGACGATGCTTATCGTAACCCATGAGATGGGCTTTGCGCGCGAAGTTTCAAACAGACTTTTCTTTATAGATGAGGGCGTTGTTCTTGAGGATGCCGATCCGAAAGCTTTTTTCGAAGCGCCGCAGACAGAACGCGCTCGGAACTTCTTGAAAAAGGTGCTTTGATATGGGAAAATTCAGCGGTTATCTTATGGTCAGCGACCTTGACAAAACCTTTTTTGCCGAGGGAACGGATATTCCTCCCCGCAACATTGAAGCCGTAAAATATTTTATTGAAAACGGCGGAAAATTTACTCTTGCGACGGGCAGAGGTGCGGTTGCCGCAAAAATTATTGCCTCGGATATTCCGCAGAACGCTCCCGAGATACTCTTCAACGGCGCGATGCTTTACGATATGGCAAAGGAAGAGGTTATCGAGCAACACGGAGTGAATACTCCCGATATGGTTTCTCTTATGCACGCGATAATCGAAAAATATCCCGACATGATGCTCGTCGTTTTCAAGGACGACAAAATGTATTGCATATCCGAAAAGTGCGACCAACGGGTTGTCGAAGCGTTGAAAAACCCTGCAGTTATGATAAATGTAGATGATCTGCCTCTTCCGTGGTTCAAGGTACTTTGCGTTGAAAAGGACTCTGTTTTGCGCGAACTTCAACCGTTTGTCGAGAGTTTCGGCTATCCGGATCTGCGATTTGTCAGAAGCACACCGATACTTCTTGAAGTTGTCGGAAAGGACAACAACAAGGGCTTCGGTCTGACAAACCTTGCGTCGAGGCTCGGAATAGATATGAAAAAAACGATTGCGGTCGGAGACTTTTTCAATGACGAACCGATGTTCAAAGTTGCAGGGAGGGTATTTCTTCCCGAAAACGCCGCAGAGGAACTGAAACATTACGGGACGGTCGTTTGTGACCATATGCAGGGAACGCTCGGCGACGTTGTCGAGATCCTTGACAGGGAACTTTCCTGATTATAATAAAATTCAATATGTGTATTTACCGACGGAGAGGGAAACCTTGTCTGTCGGTTTTTGTCTGAATTTGGCAATATATTCAGCACAAATAATTACGAATTCACGGATAAAAGTAAATAAAAATTACTTTTAATTTTCAAAATTATTCAGTGATAACAAAAAGATTGACAATTTGTCTGTAAATATATACCGGTTTAAGAAAACTTTTGTGCATAAATTCATCTCAAAAAAACGCTTGTGACTTTTTTTAAGCATTTTGTTAAAATAACTTGCAAACCCGTTTTTTTTCAGTTATAATTATAAGACAAAACTACATACTTCTGCCATTATCGGGAGGGTCTTTATGTTGGAGTTTTTGCAAAACTATTATCCCTTCATCTCGCTTGCGGCGGCGCTTATCGCGCTTTTCTATGTGATTTTGACCGCAAGACGTGTCTTGAAATTCGATGAGGGAACGGACTTGATGAAAAAGATTTCAAAAGCGGTCCGTGACGGAGCGTCCGCGTTCCTGAAACGACAGTATGCCGTGGTTACGGTCTTTTTCCTTGTCGTGTTTGCCATTCTTGAAACGTTGACGCTGTTTAACGTTCTGAAAAATCCGTATATTCCGTTTGCGTTTTTGACGGGCGGCATATATTCGGGACTTTCCGGTTTTATCGGAATGAAAATAGCAACGGCGTCCAATGCGCGTACCGCAAAAGCCTGCACCGAGGGACTTAACAAAGGTCTCCGCGTTGCTTTTTCCGCGGGCAGCGTTATGGGCTTTACCGTTGTCGGTCTCGGACTTCTCGATCTTTCGGTATGGCTTATTCTTTTGAAATATGCTTTCGGCGTGGAAGCAAGCGTTATTGCCGCGACCGTTGTCACTTTCGGTATGGGAGCTTCTTCCATGGCGCTGTTTGCAAGAGTCGGCGGCGGTATATTTACCAAAGCGGCAGACGTCGGCGCAGACCTTGTGGGAAAAGTTGAAGCAGGCATTCCCGAAGACGACGCAAGAAACCCTGCCGTTATAGCCGATAACGTAGGAGATAACGTCGGAGACGTTGCGGGTATGGGTGCGGACCTTTATGAATCTTATTTCGGTTCTCTTGTTTCTGCCATCGCACTCGGTGCGGTCGCTTTCGGGGGAGGAGAGGCTGTTAAAGGTATAATAATTCCTCTTATCCTTGCGGCTGTCGGCGTTGTGTTCTCCATTTTAGGCACATTTTTCGTCAGAACAAAGGAAAACGCAGATCAAAAGAGCCTGCTTTCTTCTCTTCGCAGAGGTACGAATTTCAGCGCGGTTCTTATTGCGATTTCCGCTTTTCCGATAATCTGGTTCTTGCTCGGCAAAGAACATATCGGCCTTTATTTTGCTATACTTGCGGGACTTTTGGGCGGCGTACTCATCGGTCTTGCAACCGAATATTTTACATCGGATTCTTATAAACCGACCCGCAAACTCGCAAAGGACTCAGAAACGAGTTCCGCAACGACCATAATCGGCGGCGTCGGACTCGGAATGCTTTCGACCGCCATACCCATAATCATTATCGTTGCTGCTATACTTGTCGCGTACTTTGTTTCGGGTGACGGCTTCGGAATGTACGGCATCGCGCTTGCCGCGGTCGGAATGCTTTCAACTCTCGGCATAACGCTTGCCACCGACGCTTACGGTCCCATTGCGGACAACGCGGGCGGTATTGCTCAGATGGCGGGACTTGACGAAACGGTTCGCCAGCGCACGGACGCGCTTGACTCTCTCGGAAACACCACAGCCGCAACAGGCAAGGGCTTTGCCATAGGCTCAGCGGCTTTGACCGCACTTGCGCTTATCGCATCTTACAAAGAACAGATCTGTTCGATACTGGGCGTTGAAAACTTCTTGGTCGATCTTCTGAATCCCGTCGTTCTCGGCGGTTTGTTTATCGGTGCGTGTCTGCCGTTTATCTTCGCGGCTCTTACGATGCGTTCCGTCGGACGAGCTGCGGAAAGCGTTGTCAAAGAGGTTCGCAGACAGTTCCGTTCCATCGCGGGAATTATGGAGGGAAAAGCCGATCCCGATTACAAGACCTGCGTAGACCTCTGCACCCGCGCATCTCTTCGTGAGATGATCGCGCCCACGGTCATTGCCGTTATCGTTCCCGTCGCTGTGGGACTTGTTTTGGGACCTGCTGGTGTTATCGGACTTCTTGCGGGCGCTACCGCAACAGGTTTCCTTCTTGCCGTATTCATGAGCAATTCAGGCGGCGCATGGGACAATGCGAAAAAATATATTGAGAGCGGCAACCACGGCGGAAAAGGCAGCGACAGCCACAAGGCTGCTGTTGTCGGAGATACCGTAGGCGACCCGTTCAAGGATACTTCGGGTCCTGCAATAAATATTCTGATAAAACTTCTTTCCATCGTGTCCATAGTGTTTGCCGCGCTTGTAGCGAATGTTCATTGGCTCGGTTAAAAGGCATAGAACTGAAGGGACTTGAAAAAAAATGGCTAAAAAACACGGAATAGTTTCCGAATTCAAAGAGTTTATAACAAGAGGGAACGTTATCGACCTTGCCGTCGGCTTGATCATGGGCTCAGCTTTTACGGCGATAGTCAATTCTCTTGTAAATCAGATAATAATGCCGTTTCTCAGCATCATAATCGGCAAGGTCAATTTTGAAGACCTTAAATGGGTCATAACCGAGTCTGACGAATCCGCGGGCGTTGCGGAAGTGGCGGTTTGCTACGGCGCGTTCATTCAGGCAATAATCAATTTCCTGCTTATTGCGCTGGTTATCTTCCTTATGATAAAGGCCATAAACACTGTAAGACGTAAGTTTGAGCATAAGAAAGAAGAAGAGGAAGCCAAGGAAGAAGAGCCGAAAGGTCCTACGACCGAGGAACTTCTTGCGGAGATTCGCGACCTGCTCAAAGAAAAAGAAGAAACAAAATAACAGTTTCATACAACGGAAAATCGGACGGCAGCCGCCGTCCGATTTTTTATATATTCGAATGAAAAATGCCTTTTTACTTTTTACCGAGTTCCTTTGTTCTCTCGAAAGCGTCAACCACTGCTCTCATTGCAGCAGCTCTGAATGCCGCATCTTCAAGCGCTTCAACTCCCGCAATTGTGCTTCCCATCGGACTGCAAACCGCATCTTTCAGTTCTCCCGGATGTTTTCCCGTGTCAAGAACCGTTTGAGCCGAGCCGAGAACCGTCTGTGCCGCATAACGGAGAGCCTTGTTTCTCGGCAATCCGCATTTTACGCCACCGTCCGCAAGTGCTTCGATGAAGATGTATACGAAGGCGGGACCGCAGCCTGATATTGCGCTTGCCGCATCTATGAGGTTTTCCGCTATCGGGTCAATGTCTCCCGCCGCCGAAAGCGCCTTTTCGAAGGTCGAAACCTCGTCTTTCGTTACCGCCGCATTTTCGCAGTGAAGAATCAAACCCTTTCCGACCGATGCGGGTGTATTCGGCATTATTCTGATTATCGGATACTCTTTTCCGAAGAGTTCCGTAACGGCGCTTATCGAAACTCCCGCCGCCATGGAAACAAGCGTGAATCTGTCGGTTCTTTTTTCGAGAACGGGCGCGATCTGCTTGATGAGAGAGGGAAGAACCTGCGGTTTAACGCCGAGAAAAATATATCTGCAATTTGCTGCGATTTCTTCGTTTGAGTGAATATCCGCGCCTGTTTTTGCCGAAATTTCCGCTGTTTTTGACGCGTCAAAATCCGCAACCGCTATCTTGTCTGAAACGGATTTCGCAACCGCCGCGGCAAGCGTTCCGCCCATATTCCCGCAACCTATAAAACCGAATGTATTGTTCATATTAAAACGCTCCTTTCAGCGAATTTGTCCGTTTCCTCGGACTATATATTTGTAAGATGTCAATTCACGAAGGCCCATAGGTCCTCTTGCGTGAAGTTTTTGCGTAGAAATTCCTATTTCGCAGCCGAGTCCGAACTCTCCTCCGTCCGTGAACCGTGTCGAGGCATTGACGTATACCGCCGCGCTGTCAACCGCCTCCGTGAATTTTTTCGCGGTTTTTTCGTCTTCGGTGATGATTGCGTCGCTGTGGTGTGTTGAGTGCTTTTCGATATGGTCTATTGCTTCGTCAACGTCTTTGACTATGCCGACGGCAATTATGTAATCAAGAAATTCTGTGTCAAAATCTTTTTCTCC